>Ga0115848_100612_pt1 | contig 14522 bp, 11 predicted proteins | sample InSIn3gowninarea_FD_83862 | JGI IMG/M metagenome (GOLD analysis project Ga0115848, IMG submission 83862) | reverse complement strand
TCGTATTGGTATAAGTGTAACGTGTGCTTAAAACATGGGTGTATTGCTGTTCAAGCTCCGGGTTGCCCGCAGTTATAAACGGACTGTTGGTAATATCATAAACATCCTGTAACTGGCTTACCGACGGCTGGTTAGTATTGGCCCTGTAGAACAATCTTATATTACTCAATGCATTTATTTTCAGGCGGAGCATGGCATTGGGCAACAGGTTCTTAAATGATTTGTCTACCTTAAGGGTCCTTGGAAAAGCCTGGTCACTCTTCAGGCTTGTTTCCTGGTAATTTAGTCCAACATTGAACTGGTTATCTCTTGTTCCATATCGGTAAGCGATGCCGGCATTCTGGGCAGCATTGGTATTATCGAACTTGCTGGAGAGATTTGGACTAAACAACGAATACTTCTCGGTGTTCTTTTCAAAAGTGTACGCCTCCTGGTCGGCTTTGCTTTTCGAGTAGGAAGGACTGTAGTTAAATTGTAATTGTGAGTTTTGCGACAATGGTTCGGTATATGCGATATTCCCCGATAACTGGTACCCGCTACTTAACTGATCGGTAAAGCGTTGAGATAAAGAGTCTTTCAAAATAGCGCCGGTATTACTGAACGTAGTATCGTATAGATTGGTATAAGCCTCGCCGGTTCTCCTGTTCGAAGAAGTGTTCAGGTTAACTGAAAGTGTTCGTCCCCTTTTTGCAAAAGAGTGTCTCCAGAGAATAGTGTTGTTCAGGTTGGTACCCGAGCGTGTAGTATTGTTGGTGTTGTTGGTCTTGTTTTGCAACAATGCTGCTGTAGGGTCGAAAAAAGAGGTAACCACATTCCTGCTTGAGCTGTTATCCTGGATACTCACGCTTGGAGTTATTATCAACTGGTTTGCAGAGTCGATCCTGTATTCTAACCTCATGTTGAAACGATGGTTGGTGTTTTTGCTATTGGCAAATGTATTTTGCGAATAGTTTGGTATTCCCTCAAGGAAGTATTGCCTGTTTACTGCCTCGTTCGAATTATTATCTGTGCTGTTGAAGAAATAGCTACCCGACACAATGAGTTTTTTACCCCAGTTATCAGCGTAGTTTATCCCTAAAGCATTCGTTTTGTTAATACCACTCTGCTGGCCCACTAAAAAGTTGCCGTTATTGCCGAAGCCACCACCGCCGCCTCCCTGGTAATTACCGCCCCCGCCGCCACCACGGCCGCCGCCACCCTGGCTACCGCCGCCACCACCACGACCACCACCGCCGCGGCCACCACCTCCACTGCTTGTAACTCCCAATAAATCCTGTGATGCAAAGTTTTGCTGGTTGATATTGTTGAAATTTCCAACCAGGGAAAGTTTTCTTGTATCTTTTAAAAACGTGGTATTTCCTCCGGCGGAATAACGTCCGTCGGTACCATAACCGGCAAATACCCGCCCAAACTGACCGTTTCGCATATTCGCCTTAGTAATTATATTTATGCCTTTTGTACTGCTTCCATCATCAAACCCGGTGAATTGGGCCTGGTCGCTGAGCCTGTCAAAAACCTGTATCTTATCTACAATTTCAGCCGGAAGATTGCGTAACGCTGCTGTCGCGTCATCGCCGAAAAGTTCCCGGCCATCTATGGTCACTTTTTGAACATTTTCACCGTTTGCCTTTACCTGCCCGTTCTCAACAGTTATACCGGGCATTTTTTTCGTGAGGTCTTCAACTGTTGCGTCGGGGTTAACTTTAAACTGGCTTGCATTGAACTGGATGGTATCGGCTTTTTGTATAGCCATTGGAGTTGTTACTTTCACCGTAACCCCTGCAAGAATATCAGATTCGCTGCTCAATTGAATAGCCAAATTCTTGTCTGTACTATCGAGTGTTATACTTTGAACAGCTCTTTTGTAGCCTACGGAAGTTATTACGAGGTTAAAAGAGCCTCGCTCGAGGTTGTTAAACCGGAATGTTCCGCCAGAGTCGCTTGTAGTGGTGCGAACGGAGGTAGTATCTAATGTACTTTGAAGCTTTACTGTTGCACCTGGTATCAGAGCAGAGTTTTCCAGGCTTTTCAAGGTTCCTTTTATTGATAAGCTTTGGGCTGAACTGGTGTTTACTGTTATTTGCGGAGCTATTGTTGAGGTCGCACCTGTATCTCCTGTTCCCCCGGGGCTGCCTAGCAAAACAATACCCAAATCTTTATCAACACTGTCGATTTTTATACGTTGTACCACGTTATAAGTACCTGAAACTATGCTTAGTTGAAAGGAGTCTGAAGATAAACCCGTAATCCTGAAAGCGCCGGAAGAGTCAGCCGTAACGCTTTTGATCAAAGCGGTATCCGATACACTCTGGAGCCTGATGTTTGTCCCCTGGAGAACGACAGCACTGTCCGGGTTTTTTACAATGCCTCTGACAGACAGGTTTTGCGACCACGTTGCACCTATGAAAAAAAACAGGCTTATTATGAGTATGGTTAGCTTTGGCATAAAGGGTAGTTATACCCCTAATTACACAAAACGTTTGCCGGGGAAGCTCATGCCCCACACAAATCGGTGAAAACAACAAGTATAATGGAGTTTACAACTAACCAGGACTTTCTTTTAGCATCGGTAGTTCGTGAGAATATTTGGTTGGAAACAGGAATTTTTGAGAGTTGAGCACCGAAATAATCATTTAATGTCGAAAATCTCATACATTTTGGACATCGATTTTCGCTGGAGATAATCAAATAATGTGTACAAAATACACAAACGACGCGGGTTTACGCGTTTGAAGCGCGGGTTTGACATAATAAAAACAGCCTGAGTTTGAAAAGAACGGCATGGGGGAGTAAGCTATTTTTACAATGTAATTAGAAACTGAGGAGAATGGCACAAAAGATGAAGTAAGAAAATGGCAGGCAATCGTTAAAGCAAAAAAGTTAGAGGTCGAAAAAACACGGATACAAATATAACAACCTCTATTAGTAAGTAAAAAAATATTTCAAGATTTTCATATGGCAAGCAATCGTTAGAGGCTGCTCCGTTTCTACGGAGGAGCCATTTTTTTTTACCGACACTGAAGAATGGCTGATCAAACACTGCCTATCGAAGTTCTTTCTCCATCACCATAAATTGCAACGGGAGCCTGGGTGTTCCCCATTTAGAGTCTTGCACGGGAAAAGGCTCTCTGGCACCTGTATCTGAATAACCATGCCTTTTGTACCAGCTAATCAGCTCAGTGCGTAGGGTTATAACCGTCATTTTGATCTTTTTACACCCTGTTTCCCTGGCTTTATTTTCAGCTGAACTGAGCAGAGCCTTGCCAATACCTTTAGCTTGTAGTAAAGGGTTTACTGTAAGCATTCCAAGGTATAGCTCCTCACCCTGTTTTTCCAATAAAACGCAGCCCGCGATATTTTTGTCTTCTGTGTATTTCAGAAGAAATGTGTCTTTCCGGTTGATTATACTAGCTAGCTGTTCTTCGTCAATGCGAATGCCTTCTAAAAGATCTGCCTCATGTGTCCACCCGGCCGTGGAGGATTCTCCCCGATAAGCAGCGTTAACCAGCCTGTTTAGTTCGCTTACATCTTCTAAACCAGCCTGGGAGATTGTAGCCATAAGTGGTCTTTTTTTATCTTGTGGATATCTATACCTGCACAGCTGAAATATAAAGCTTGGAGCAAATATTCCATATTTTTCAAACGTACATTCACTTTCTTTTTCACCTACATTTGATACCTTCCTCAACAAAAGAACCGTATGAACCAGCAACCAGCCGAAAATTTAAATTCACCAGTAACAACCCACCAACCTGCAACAGATAGTCGAAATGGAAAACAGCTTATTCATCACGTATTTTTCTGGTTAAAAAATCCAGGATCCCAGGAAGACCTTGACCAGTTGATTGCTGGTTTGCAAACGTTGGCAGCCATTGAGACCGTGAGGAAAATACACATTGGAAAAGCTGCGCCGACGGAACAAAGAGATGTTGTAGATGCAAGTTATAGTGCTTCAGAACTCCTTTTTTTTGATGATGCTGAGGGACAACTTATTTACCAGGAACACCCGGTGCACCAGGCATTTGTTTCCAATTGTTCGCACTTGTGGAATAAGGTTGTGGTTTATGACTCGATAGACGTTTAGGTTGAATTGGAACAATCGTTTCTTGCTCACGCGCAGCCCAGGTACAACGGCATTGAGAATTAGTGTTCCGCTTTGCTGTTTCCTGAAAAGAGAAAGCTTGCCGTGAAATTGTGCAGGCTTTTTAACTGCTTATATTTCGGGCATCAGCTTTCCGCCCCTGCCTTAAATATAACCGCGACTAGAAATCTGAATAGGTTGTTGCACGTAAAAACCGGGTGTCGTTTTTAGAAACATTGTGCTGGTATTCGGGTAAACCTGAAAGCTTTTTCCACTCGGGGTCAGCAGAAAATGACTTCCAGTGCGCATCGCGGTCAGCCATGTTCTCAAAGGAAGTCATGTACATGAGGTTCGGCATACGACTGCCGGCAATAACGCGCGAATAAAAAACGGCATTGAAATTCAATCGTGCAAAAAGAGCAATTTCACCACCTTTATTAAACATTTGCACTTTGTTCAGATGGAGCTTATCGGTAGGGCTTTCATAGCTCCGGAGTTCATATACCCTGTTTTCACGCGGACCAGTCAATTGAGGCAATTTCATTGCAGGGGCGAGATCAAAAGCTTCCAGAACTATATTCTCCCTGCGGGTGAAAGACGGGCTGTTCCAGGCCGTGTCGAGAAACTGTGCGTCATTTATAAACTGCTTATCTTCCGTGTATATTTTACTTATTGCCACTAGTTGCTCCAGTCCTTTCAAAGGAATAAAGATATATACAAGCTTATCTGTTGCCGTATCGTTTGCAATAGGTTTAAATGCTCCTATATTTTTTATTCCAAATCGGTGCAAAGCCGGCAAAACCGCCGTAGACAGGTATTCATCTATTCGTTTCTCCTGTTCCGCTGTCACAAAATGATAAACGCTTAACTGGTAATAATCTTTTCTGACTTTTTTTGCCAACACCCTGGACGGAAGTAACGCAAATAAAAGAATTGCAGCAAAGATGCAGGCTGACTGTTTGAACGTTTTATAGAAATGGAACATGTTTCGAAGCTTTGGTTAGCAATTGTTAGATTGAAAAAGCAAAATACGTATTCTTTTATAGCTTATAATTTTTTACAGCTATTATTAGAAGTTTTATTATAGGAAAAGTCTGGTGTGTTGGTGTGGCTCGAAACGAAAAATGTAGAACGATGCCGAGGTAGAAAATACGTGCTATGCCATCAAAATGAAGCACATTAACCGGTGAATAGAATTACCATAGTACAAGGGAGTGACACAACAAAAGTTGATGAGAGTACAATCGCTACATAACAAAAAAAGTCACCACCCCTGCTTATACAAAGGCGGCTAACCTTATGGCATAGACAGCTCTTTTATTGTTTTCTTTGGCAGCTTTGAAATGATTAAAAAATAGGATTGTTTTATATAGTGCTCCCATTCCGTTATAGTTAAAGAAGATGCCTTTTCAACCATCGCCCATTTGTTCCTCGCCATATACGGCGCAGGAACTATTCCGGGCCGTTCTATCAGCAAGTCAAAATCCTGGTCACTGCACTTAAATGAAACCTTCATGGGGCTTTCGATGCCCGCAACACAATACATTTTGGATGCAATAGTAAAGCAAAGATCGGCTCCCCACTTAACATCTTCCTTTGTATGTGGAAGAGACAAACAGTACTGCCGTAATGACTCGATGTTCATAACACAAAATATAAAAGCAGCGGTTTTGGCCACTGCTCTACTTTACTTAATTATATGTTGCTATTATTTCTATTGTTGCTTCGCGGCCTTCTTTTGTCCTTTAGGTGCAAAAATGACCAGCATTCTTTTACCCTCCATTTTGGGCATGCCTTCCAAAACACCCACTTCGGCCAAACGTTCGGCAAACTTTAGAAGCAACAGTTCGCCACGGTCCTTAAACATGATCGCCCTTCCTTTGAACTGTACGTATGCCTTAACTTTATTGCCATCCTTAAGAAACTTTTCAGCGTGTTTACACTTGAAATCAAAGTCATGATCATCGGTACCAGGCGTAAAACGGATTTCCTTTACCTCGCTTTGCTTGGCATTAGCCTTCATTTCTTTCTCTTTCCTCTTTTTCTCGTACAGGAATTTCTTATAATCGATAATCCTGCAAACGGGCGGCGCCGCGTTGGGGGAAATCTCTACGAGATCAAGACCCTGGGCCTCTGCCATTGCCAGCGCTTTTTCTGTTGGGTATACTCCCGGCTCAATGCCTTCGCCAACTAATCTCACCTCCGGAATTCTTATCATCCGGTTTGTACGGTGTTCCTGGGGTATTTCTTTTCTAAAATTGGGATTTCTTCCCCTGTAAAATCCTGGGTTTACTGCCATTAATTATTATTTCGTGAATATTTTATCAGTTAAAAATATCTTGCCTGGGTTTTTCTTCTCCAATATACTACTATCTTACTTAACTATTAAATCTATATTTTAAGAATTCACCTACTGCTATTTATGTAAAAATAGCAAATTATTCAAATGCCCTTTTACTTTCTATTTCCTCTTTAAGTAAATCTACCACCTCGATTAAAGTACGCGTGCCGATATCTCCTTTCGACTGCCTGCGGACGGATACCCTTCCTTCATTCATTTCCTTCTCTCCTACCACAAGCATGTAGGGAACTTTATTCATTTCAGCTTCGCGTATTTTCTTCCCTATTTTTTCGTTGCGGTTGTCTACATCTGCACGGATATCGGCAGCTTTTAATTGCCTTTTCACCTGTTCGGCGTATTCCATAAATTTATCGCTGATTGGTAAAATTATGGCCTGTTCAGGAGCAAGCCAAAGAGGGAACTTGCCTGCACAATGTTCTATCAATACGGCAATAAACCTTTCCATAGAGCCAAAGGGTGCCCGGTGTATCATTACAGGCCGGTGCTTCTGGTTATCTTCGCCTACATACGTAAGATCGAAGCGTTCCGGTAAATTGTAATCTACCTGTATGGTACCCAACTGCCATTTACGACCAATAGCATCTTTTACCATAAAGTCAAGTTTCGGGCCATAGAAAGCTGCCTCGCCATACTCGATCGTCGTTTTTAATCCCTTTTCATTCGCCGACTCGATAATGGCCTGCTCGGCTATTTCCCAGTTTTCATCTCCGCCTATGTACTTACTTCTGTCCTCTTTATCCCTCAGTGAAACCTGTGCGGTAAAATCTGTAAAGCTTAAAGAGTTGAATACATATAATACAAGATCAATTACCTTCTTGAACTCATCCTTAACCTGGTCGGGGCGGCAGAACAAGTGCGCATCGTCCTGTGTAAAACCACGAACGCGTGTTAAGCCGTGAAGCTCGCCGTGCTGCTCGTACCGGTATACAGTACCAAACTCCGCCAGTCGCAGCGGCAGGTCTTTATAACTACGCGGAGCAGCTTTATAAATTTCGCAGTGATGTGGGCAATTCATGGGCTTCAAAAAGAATTCTTCACCTTCCTGCGGAGTTCTGATAGGCTGAAAGCTATCCTTCCCATATTTTTCATAATGCCCACTGGTGATGTATAAATCTTTGTGACCAATATGCGGAGTAATAACAGGCAAATACCCGCTTTCCATTTGAGCTTTCTGCAAAAACTGCTGTAATCTTTCCCTTAGCATGGCACCCTTCGGTAACCACAAAGGCAACCCGAGGCCGACCTTTTCAGAAAAGGTGAACAGTTCCAGTTCTTTGCCTAACTTCCTGTGATCCCTTTTTTTCGCCTCTTCAAGCAAGGCAAGGTATTCATCCAGCTCTTTCTGGTTAGGGAACGTAACACCATAGATACGGGTAAGCATCTTCCTTTTCTCGTCCCCTCGCCAATAAGCACCAGCTATACTGGTAAGTTTTATTGCTTTTATAAATCCGGTGGCAGGAATATGGGGGCCCCTGCACAGATCAGTAAAGTTACCCTGGTTATAAAAGGTGATCTCACCATCCTTTAATCCCTCTAATAGTTCCAGTTTATAGTTATCGCCTTTTTTAGTAAAATAATCTATAGCATCGGCCTTACTCACATCTTCGCGCTTGTATGGGCTGTTTTTCTTTGAAAGCTCAGCCATTTTTACTTCGAGGGCACGAAGGTCCTCTTCTGCAATCTGCCGATCTCCCAGGTCCACATCATAGTAAAATCCTTTTTCAATTGCAGGGCCAATGCCAAACTTTACGCCGGGGAAGAGCTCTTCCATGGCCTCCGCCATTAAGTGGGCAGACGAATGCCAGAAGGTGGCTTTGCCTTCCGGGTCGTCCCACGTTAAGAGTTTCAGGGATACATCTTCTTTAATAGGCCGGGTAAGATCCCATACCTCACCATTTACTTTAGCAGCCAATAACTTACGTGCTAAACCTTCACTTATAGACTTAGCAATGTCCATAGCTGAAGAGTCGGTATTGTATTGCCTTACGGCACCATCGGGAAAAGAAACATTGATCATAAAAAGAGCTCAGCAATTTGTTTAAGGAGTGCAAATGTAACAAACAAATAGCAGAGGTTTATTACAAGTAATTATAACTAAAATAGAAACAAGGATGAATTTCGCGCTTATTTATGGCTCAGGTATTTTAGAATTATATTGAGTGTACAAAAAACATTCAATCAAGCGTAAATCTTTACATTTGCGCATTCAAATTGTGAAGATATTTTGCAGGTATGAAGAAAATAGAACTGGAAATTGTTGCTTTATCGCACAGCATTACGCAAACGCACTCGTATGCGGTGGTCTTAGGCGAAGTCAATGGCTTGCGCCGCCTGCCGATAGTTATTGGCGGTTTTGAGGCGCAGGCGATTGCTGTTGCCCTCGAGCGAATGCAGCCAAGCCGTCCACTTACCCACGACCTCCTCAAAAATTTTATGAACGCTTTTAATATCGAATTACAGGAAATTATAATCAGCGATCTGCAGGAAGGTATTTTCTACAGCAAGCTAGTTTGCATAAACGATAATGATACAGTAGAGATTGACAGTCGCACCAGCGATGCTTTAGCGCTTGCTGTACGCTTTGGGTGCCCTATTTACACTTACGACCATATTCTTGAAAGCGCAGGTATTTTAATGGACGACGCACCAGGAAAAAAGAAAAAAGGCACCACTCCCGTTACTGCAACAGTATCTGAAACAGGCGGTAACCGCGATGACCTCAGTGGGTTGAGTATCGAAGAACTTAATAACCTTCTTAACGAAGTTTTAGAGCAGGAAGATTATATCCGTGCCATTTCTATACGTGATGAAATCAATAAAAGAAAATAACACATCCAGAACTGCAATGTACCTGTACGGGTTTCCCGGTACCTGAACGCCTGTTCCGTTATATAAATCTTTATGGTACAAGCTTTTGATCCTCCAGGCATCATCGTTGCGTCGCAATCCTTTCATCTTTTGTAAAGCTATCGTCCGAGCCTTTTTTAGCCAAGACTTGCAGCATCAAAAATTGGCCTTACATTGCAAAGCTTCATATGATTTCCTTTCCCAATGCTAAAATAAATCTTGGTCTTAATGTTGCTGGTAAACGACCAGATGGTTACCACAATCTTGAGACTGTATTCTACCCGGTTAAAGTACACGACGCCTTAGAAATAATCACGTCAACCCGCATTTCCTTCGCAACCACAGGCTTTAACATTGATGATAATGCCGGGCAAAACCTATGTTTGAAAGCTTACGACATCTTAAAGAAAGATTATCCGGGTTTACCAGGTGTGCAGTTTCACTTGCATAAGAATATTCCAATTGGTGCGGGGCTTGGTGGAGGCAGTTCAGACGCGGCTTACACGCTAACCATGTTGAATAAAAAGTTTCGCCTGCATATCAGTAAAGAAAAGCTGGCAGATTATGCTTTGGCACTGGGAAGCGATTGCCCGTTTTTTATTTATAATAAACCATGTTTTGCTTCGGGACGAGGAGAAATCTTAGAGCCATTGCAACTTGATCTTTCTGCTTATACACTGGCGTTGATCAACCCCGCAATTCATGTTTCCACTAAACTGGCATTTGCTCATCTTACCCCATCAAGGTCGTCTAAGCCAATAAAACAGGTTATTTCTCAACCAATCGAAACATGGAAAGATGACCTGCAAAACGACTTTGAAGAACCGGTTTTCAGAAATTACCCCGAGGTAAAAAAGATAAAAGAAATGCTCTATGAAAGAGGTGCGGCATATGCAGGTATGAGTGGAAGCGGCAGTACAGTGTATGCGCTTTTTAAACTGCCAGAAATTGACCTGCCTTCTTTTCCGCCGCACTATATTTCCAATTACGTAGCTGGTTATACTTTATTGCATAAGGGAAGTGCAGGCTTTTCATAGGTCAAATACCCGGAGCCGGCCTTCGGTATGAATCACGTAATCTTCTTGTGTCGGCTGTTAAAAAGTATCGGCTTCCGGTTGTATCAATCAATTGCGGGGAGTATTGGTCAGCGTCACTAACGAAAGTGATGTCAGATGGTCTCAACGTCCTTAAGCATCACCACGGAATCCCCTTAAACAACGGAGAACAGGCCTGCATAATGAACCACTTCGGTCATTTATGCGATAAAAAGGTATTTATACGTTTCAATTAAAGCACTTCTACGGCTTGACAATCAAAGGGATTTAATATACTTTGCTTAGTATTCTTAATAAAACAACCAAAACATGAAACCTATAACCTTCTTCAGATGCATTGTTTTCTCTTTAGCTACTATAATTATTAGTTCAGGCTGCAGAAATCCACGTGGCAAATTTGACTTCGACCCAAAGAAAGCAGCATTGCATGTACGACCTTATACTGTTTTAAAGCAGTATATTGATTCCTTTGTGGTTGAAAGAGAAAGGTTATACAGGAAAGTAGAGGATAAAGCGTACTTCGACACAGCGTTCGATATTCCAAACGCAGAACTTTTCAATAAAGACGCCATTTTAGCCCTTTTGAGTGCGCCGGGTGCTGAAGGTTTACGTATTTATTTTGGTAAAAAAACAAGCCACGATTCAACAAACGGCAATATCGTGATGGTGCTGTTACCAGTGGATGCTAACAATAAAGACATAAAAACAAGACTGATCGTAAACGACAGAACAGGAGCATTGCACATTCCCGGCATATCTTCTGCAAACGCACGAACAGGCGGAAGAACAGGCCTGGATGACGCGGAGGGGCTTGAGGAAGGACAACGTTGTCCTACGATATGTAACGATTAATTAAGATTATTGCATCCCGATGAGCTTAAACGCATTGCTTGCTTTTATAACAAGTCTCACCATTTTATTACCCGCTTTTGTCGGGCTGGTACGATTTCATAGAATTGATAAATCGTACCAGCCATTTATAATTTATTTATTAGTGGGTCTGGCGACCGAAATCGTGGGCTTCATATGGATCAACACGTTTCACAGCAACACAGCTGTTCTTTATAATTTTTTCATCGTAGCTGAATGGTTGCTCATTATGTGGCAGTTCTACAGCTGGGGATTTTTTAGCAGACACAAGACCTGGTTCTATTTGTTGGTAACGGCTGTATTGTTAATTTGGATATGGGAGCACATTGTGTCTAACAAATTGCAATTCTATAATCCTTACTTCCGGGTAATCGCTTCATTTCTCATCATCCTTATTTCGATCAATATCATCAACTACACTATAACGCATGATTACAAGAACATATTCCTCAATGCACGGTTCCTGATTTGCATAGGCCTGATTATTTTCTTTCTTTATAAAATCCTGTATGAATGGGCTTACCAGGTTAGCAGTATTAAAGGTCACGATACCTTTAGTAATCTAATCATCTCCGGATTCAGTAAAGTAAATGCTTTCGTCAACGTGTTTTTTATCTTACCAGTTCTGCTTATACCAAAAAGAGACTCTTTTGTTGAGAAACCCGTTTTATAAAGCCTGATGTAAAAATGGATACAGAAATACTCTATATAACAGTTCTTTGTTCAATATTTATTGCTATCATACTTATATATTTTTTTGTGTCGATCGTTCGCTATCATCGACGTTATTTAAAACTGCAAAAGGAACGGACCAATGCTGAAATAACTATCCAGGAAAATGAACGGAAACGGATTGCCAATGATTTACACGATAGTATAGGACCCATGTTATCTGCAGTAAAAATGAACATCAACTGCATTGATACGCACACTCCCGAAGATGAGAAAGTAATCCAGAAGTCGGGCGGTTATATCGACGAAATTATTACCAACCTACGCCGTATTTCTTATAATCTTCTTCCCAACACCCTTGAGCGGAAAGGTTTTATTGAAGCCCTAACGGAGTATGTTGATAATATGAAAGATAAAGCTCCGCTTGATATTCAGTTGAATGTTTTAGATACCGTTGAAATACCCGCAGACCGGAGCGTTCACATATTTCGCATCCTGCAGGAGATCATACATAATACGGTTAAACACTCGCGTGCCTCTACGCTAACAATTCAGATTACCAGGAAAAATAATTTCCTGCAGGTCACAACTAAAGATGACGGCGTTGGATTTGATACCCAAGTGGTGAGAAATGAAAGCAGCGGCCTGGGTCTAAAAAGCATTAACAGCCGGGCGGATATGCTGGACGGGCGACTGGATATGGAGTCGGCCAGCGGTAAAGGAACCATGTATGTTTTAAAGATCCCCGTATAGCAGCATGAATGATCTGCAGCGAACTATAAAGATTGTAAATTCCTGTACGTTAATGAATAAATACTGCTTTGGGAAATATACGCATCTCTTGTTAGTCTTTTATCAATCAGCCACGTGTTTAGAATGACGTCGCCCGGCTTGCAGGCAACCCTGGAGACCTACCTTATGTAATAGGATATAAGCAATTAATCTACGAGGCAATTACCTCGCCAGGTAAGGTCGGGTAGTATGTCCACTATACCTCTTGAAAATATAATTATTTATCCGAATGGCAATCAATGGTTTTTTAAAAAAATCACATCCTTTTTCACCTGTTAATTCAATAACTTTATAGACAACCTTAGCTTATGAAGCAACCTATACGCCTGATAATTGCAGATGACCATGAGATCTTCAGGGATGGCCTTGCGCTTATGCTATCCAAGCAAAAAGATTTAGAGTTAGCCGGCCAGGCAGAAGATGGCCGGCAGCTGATTGAACTGGTTGAAAAGGTGAAACCAGATGTGGTAATAACAGATATTAAAATGCCGCATCGTGATGGCATTGAAGCTACAAAGATTCTTCTCGCGCAAAATCCCAACCTGAAAATAATTGCTCTTTCCATGTCGGACGAAGAAAAGCTCATTGTGGAAATGCTTGAAGCAGGCGCAAAAGGTTACCTGTTGAAAAACGCCGACAAAAATGAAATTATCGAGGCTATAAAGGATGTTTACGACGATAAAACATATTACTGTAAAGACACTTCAGCAAAGCTGGCGAGCATGATCTTAAAGAGTTCCTTCAATCCACATAAGCGGGAAAAAGCGGTGACTTTTAGCGAACGCGAGATTGAAATAATAAAACTTATCTGCAGGCAGTGTACTGCACAGGTAATCGGGGATCAACTTTTTTTAAGCCGGCGCACGGTAGAAGGCTACCGGACTAAGATCCTCGAAAAAATGAACGTAAAAAATGCAGTCGGTGTATTAGTATACGCTTTAAAACACAAACTACTGACTGAAGAGGATATTGCAAGTAATTAGAGGGTAGTGGCGTAACCAATACTTGTAAAAGTTCCCTCTTTAAACATAAAATCAGGTGATCTCTAAGAAGCTCTTCCCATCTGCTTAAGGTAGGCTACATGGGAAACTACCGCCTGGCTCATTCTTCTATATTCAACGTACTCAACTCCAAACTCTGCACATGCGCTTTTGATGATCTTACTTATTTGTGGATAATGCACGTGAGAAACTTTAGGAAATAAATGATGTTCAATCTGGAAATTAAGCCCACCCACAAGCCAGGAGATGACCTTGTTTTTTGTAGCAAAGTTTGCAGTGGTCTTAAGCTGGTGTATGGCCCACTCATCCTCGACCTTATTGGTAATAACATCCGGTACAGGGAAATGCGTATGCTCTACTGTATGAGCTAACTGGAAAACTATGCTCAATATAAACCCTGCCACCGCTGTAAAGCAAAGAAATCCAACAAGCCACGCTGAAAAGCCGATTGTTATTATAGGTATTACCAGGAATAGAGAGTAGTGTATCAGCTTGAAGAACCAGAAATTAATGTGATCCTGTACGCTCATTTTTTTAATCGGAATATCACCAATTTTCCCTGTAAAGTATTTTTTATAGTCAGAAACAAAGCTCCAGTAAAAATGTAGAAAGCAATAGAAAATCCAAAAATACCAATGTTGAAACCGGTACATTTTATAATATTTTTGAGTAGACGCCATCCTTAGAAAAGGCTTTGCGTCCAGGTCATCATCAACGCCGTCGATGTTGGTAAAAGCGTGGTGAACAATATTGTGCTTCATGTTCCACATAAAAGGACTTCCCCCAAGTACTCCGAGGGTGAATGAAGCGCATGTGCAGAGTTTGGAGTTGCGTACGTTGAA
>Ga0115848_100611_pt1 | contig 14522 bp, 14 predicted proteins | sample InSIn3gowninarea_FD_83862 | JGI IMG/M metagenome (GOLD analysis project Ga0115848, IMG submission 83862) | reverse complement strand
TGTTTATTGTTAGAAGAAGCAACAAAAACCACTTTATCACTTTGCTTGTTTTTGTCATAGCAGTTGTTTTATTTTTTTACAGCACCGTTGTATTCTTCACCTGAAATTAACACAGAAGACTTCAGCGCAGCCGTAGATTATATTGGCTTGCTACCTTCAATTGACCGCAACCGGATTGGAGTGATGGGAATTTGTGGATTGAGTGGTATGGCACTAACAGCCGCTACCAGCGACAGCCGCATTAAAGCAGTTGCCACAGCTTCTATGTATGATATGTCCCGCAGCATCAGCCGCAGTTACAAAGACAGTTATACAATAGAACAACGGCATAAGGTGATTGATTACATTAGTCAGCAGCGCTGGATAGATGCAGAGAACGGTAAAACTGCGGTTGGCTTGCATGAAGTTCCTTTTGACGAAAGTGGTAATATCGTAAAAGGAAACAAAGGACTTCCAGATACGCTGCCCAATAACCCCAATCCAGTCTTAGTTGCTTTCTGGAATTATTATAAAACACCAAGAGGTTTTCACCCAAGGTCTATTAACTCAACAACTGCATGGACAGCTACAACACCCATGTCATTCTTCAGCTTTCCTATGGCAGCAAACATTCAGATGATTTCACCTCGTCCGATACTGTTGATTGCCGGTGAAAATGCTCACTCCCGTTACTATTCTGAAGACATTTATAAATTGGCTTCCGACCCAAAAGAATTAGTAATTGTCCCTAATGCAGACCATGTTGATTTGTACGACAGGTTAGACAAAATTCCTTTTGATAAGATAACCACTTTCTTCATGCAAAATCTGAAATAAAATGACTAAGAATACTGGATTAAAAGTTGTGGCAGTGGTAATTGCCTTCCTATTTCAAATCTCACTAAAAGCACAAACTATGAACACGAGAGAAAATCAAAATACCCCAAGCCTTTTTCCAAAGGGGGACAAATTATCAAACGAGTGGTTTACAGGAAATGCTTTCTTAAAGCCATTGGTTGCAAAAGACAAGAACAATGTTTTTGCAGTTGGTAGTGTAACTTTTGAACCGGGAGCAAGAACCATTTGGCACACCCATCCGAAAGGACAAGTTTTAATAGTCACCGAAGGCGAAGGCTTTTACCAGGAAAAAGGTAAACCTGCACAAGCCTTAAAAAAAGGTGATGTCGTAAACATTCCTGAAAATACAGAACATTGGCATGGAGCTTCACCTAACAGTACATTCGTCCATATCGCTATAACGAATTATAAAGGACCTGAAAATGTTGTGTGGCTAAAGCCTGTAACAGATGAAGAATACAACGGTGCTGTAAAAAAATAAAACAACTGCTATGACAAAAACAAGCAAAGTGATAAAGTGGTTTTTGTTGCTTCTTCTAACAATAAACATGAATAGTATGAATGCACAAGATAATAGCAATGCAGACCAGTCTTTGACGGCTCAACAGCAAAGAATTGTAAGTATTTCAGCATTAACTGCCGTAGGAGATTTGGAGCACTTGAAAACAGAATTAAATAATGGGCTTGATGCCGGCTTAACAATCAACGAACTAAAAGAACTCCTGGTACAGCTATATGCCTATTGTGGCTTTCCGAGAAACCTGAATGGCATAAACACCTTGATGAAAGTAGTGGAAGAAAGAAAGGCAAAGGGCAAACAAGATATTACGGGTAAGGAAGCAACGCCAGTAACAAACGGTTTGGACACATACGAACGTGGCAGAAAAACATTAGAAACATTGACCAAGACACCGCAGGTAAAGCCAGCACCCGGTTTTGGTGAGTTTACTCCCCAGATAGATGCTTTTTTAAAAGAGCATTTGTTTGCGGACATTTTCGACAGCGATGTTTTTAGTTATCAGCAGCGGGAATTGATAACCATTTCTGCCCTCGCTTCTATGACTGGTGTAGAGCCTCAATTGCAAGCACATATTGGCATGGGAAAAAATACAGGAATAACTGAAAAGCAATTGGAAGAAATAGCCCGATTGATTGAAATACACATAAATAATACACAGGCGAATACAATAAGGAAAATGATAGGAAGACCATTAACTCCGTTAATAGAGCCAGATATGATGGTACGCATTTCAGAAATTGAAATTGTGCCTGAACATGTGGAAGAATATATCGCCATACTGAAAGAAGAGGCAGGGGCATCAGTAAAAATAGAACCGGGAGTAATTGCTATTTTCCCAATGTCACAAAAAGAAAACCCGACACAGATAAGGATCGTAGAAATCTATGCTAACAAAGCTACCTATCAATCGCATTTGCAAACACCCCATTTTCAGCATTATAAAACAACGACACAAAAAATGGTTAAAGGGTTGAAGTTGATTGATATGAACAGCCTTGATAAAGAAGCAATGATAGAAATTTTTAAAAAATTGTAAGAAGCAGAAACATGCCAAACGCATATCGAAGGAATGCCCACAAAAACTTTAAATAGATAACTAAGCAGTTTATGAAATTTATATCCATTTTCTTACTGTGTTTGACCTGTCTTCAGCTTTATGCTTGCAATAGTAAGAATGAGGTTAAGAATACCAACAATATAAATCAGGCAAATACAGATACAATGAAACTGAAAATAAAGGTTGGCTCTTCTACTTTCACAGCTACGCTACAAAGCAATGCAACAGCAACAGCCTTCAAATCACTCTTGCCGTTGACAGTAAACCTGGTTGATTTGAATGGCAATGAAAAGTATGTTGATTTGCCTCGCAGTCTTCCTACGAATGCATCCAACCCGAAAACCATTCAAGCAGGTGACTTGATGTTATACGGTTCTTCTACGTTAGTGCTGTTTTACAAAACATTTTCTACGTCTTATAATTATACAAGGATAGGACGTGTAGATGATGTAGTGGGACTTGCGGCTGCCGTTGGTTCGGGCAACGTAACTGTTGCGTTTGAATTAGAATAAACAAAAAAATGCAGCTACAAAATTCACTGCTGAATTGAGTAATTAAACAAGAAAATTATGCAAAAAGTAAAATTAAATAACGGTGTAGAAATGCCTATTCTGGGTTTTGGAGTTTTTCAAATACCCGATGCAAAAGAATGTGAGCAAAGTGTTTATGATGCAATACAAACTGGTTATCGTTTAATAGATACCGCTGCTGCATATACGAATGAAGAAGCAGTTGGTAAAGCCATTAAAAGAAGCGGTGTGCCTCGGGAAGAACTGTTCATCACTACCAAACTTTGGATACAGGATGCAGGATATGAAAATGCAAAAAAGGCATTTGAGAAATCACTCAAAAAGCTGCAATTAGACTATCTCGATTTGTATCTTATTCACCAGCCCTTCGGTGATGTTTATGGTTCATGGCGAGCGATGGAAGAACTTCACAGCGAAGGAAGAATAAAAGCCATTGGAGTAAGTAATTTTTACCCGGATAGAATTATGGATCTGATCGTACATAACAAAATTGTTCCTGCCGTCAATCAAATTGAAACACATCCTTTTCAACAGCAAATAGAAACGCAAAAATTCTTGCAGGAACAAGGTGTACAAATTCAATCATGGGGTCCTTTTGCCGAAGGCAAGAATGATCTTTTTCAAAATGAATTATTGAAAAGCATTGGAGAGAAATACAACAAAAGCATTGCCCAGGTGGTTTTGCGTTGGTTGATACAACGGAACATTGTTGTCATTCCGAAATCAGTCCGCAAGGAACGTATTGTTGAAAACTTCAACGTTTTTGATTTTGAACTAAGCACGGAAGATATGGAAACCATTGCCACATTAGACACAGGAACAAGTCTGTTCCTTGACCACCGTAACCCGGAAACGGTTAAGTGGTTAGGCAATGTAAAATTTGAAATCTAAACTGAATAACAACACAATAAAAACATAGAGATGTCAATGATGATTTTAGAAGAAAAGTTTACGCTATCCAATGGCGTTGCCATACCAAAACTTGGTCTTGGAACCTGGTTTATAAATGATAAAGATGTTGTACAAGCAGTGAAAGAAGCTGCAAGAATTGGTTATCGACATATTGATACAGCACAGGCATACGGAAACGAAAGTGGAGTTGGAGAAGGAATTAAAACATGTGGTTTGAAAAGAGAGGAATTGTTTGTGACCACAAAACTTGCCGCAGAAATAAAGTCGTACAAAGAAGCCGTTGCATCAATTGACGGTTCTCTTAAAAAATTAGGACTTGACAACATTGATTTGATGATTATTCACAGCCCGAAGCCCTGGGCAAAGTTTCTTGAAGATGAACCATACTTTGAAGGAAACAGTGAAGCATGGAGAGCGATGGAAGAAGCCTACAAAGCTGGTAAACTTCGTTCTATTGGTGTTTCAAACTTTGAAGAAAGGGACATAGACAACATCCTTAGTTCATCTTCTGTAAAACCAATGGTAAACCAAATATTAGCTCACATAAGCAACACGCCGGAAGAACTGATTAAATACTGTCAGGAGAACGACATTCTTGTAGAAGCCTACTCACCATTTGGACATGGAGAGCTTTTCAAGAATGATGAAATAAAAAGGATTGCCGATAGGTACAATGTTTCTGTTTCTCAATTAGCAATTCGTTACTGTCTTCAACTTGGCTTGTTACCATTACCCAAGACAGCCAATCCAGATCACATGAAAACAAATGCAGAAGTGGATTTTGTAATTGAAGAAGAAGATATGCAGTTCTTAAAAAATACGGAGCAAATTGAGCATTACGGAGAGCACAGCAAGTTTCCTGTATATGGCAAAAAGTGACGATTTCTTTTTGATTAAAGCAATAGGAAGTTGGTAGTGATATTTTTTTTGACCAGCGGAAGACCCTATATTGATCTTCCGTTGTGTCACTCCCTTGCACGTTCTGTAATTCTATTGAGCGATAGGGCATCAGCCTATGGTAGCTAAGCCAACACACAAGCCAGAATATTAGCCACCTTCGGGTTCCCACAGCAAGAGCCAATCGTACCTCATGGCACTTGCTTTCTGCTCTGCTTCTTTTTCAGCTTCAGAATAAATCCAGGCATCAGTAATTCTCAAATCAGCACGACCCACGCTGCAAGGTAATAAGGTGTTCGTCATTTCGTCGTCATTAAGCAGATGCGCCAAACCATTGCAGCATTGCCGTTCGTTGCTTTGATGCTAATTTGATTGTGTTGGTCAACAAGCAATACTGGGAATTCTGTGGCCGCAATATATTGAGCAATTCTATCTCTCCTAGGAATAGGTAACTAAATGCTACTATTTCTCTAAAAGCTTTCTTACCTTCATAGTGCGATAAAGTTATTTGATCTGATTTGAAGGGTAACAATTCGGTTAACCAGCATTTTACGATAGTCTTACTACTTGATTATAAAAGCGTTAATAACAGGGTTCATCGCCCTCACTCTCCGCTTACTTTCGCAGCGATGCTCAGCTGTTACAAGTTTTAGATAACAACTTGCAATGTATAAAATAAGTGTTGTGTTGTAGAAGTGTTTTAATCGTTATTTATCCTCCATTATCCAAGCCCGGCGCTTTCTTCAGGTATATTGCATTACCTTTTTGTTAATTCATAATAAAACCAGAATTTGTTTATGCCTAATTCAAGGCTGAAGAATGCTTGCTTGTTAGCTTTAGTTTTTACGCTTCTTACACTTCCTAATTTTTTTGCTTTTTCTTATGGAGCTTACGGCTTAGTTGACCTCGTAAAAACAGAATTACTTAGCGTAGCCTTCCTCGTTATACCCGCTGTTTTCTTTTACAGAAATTTAAAGCTATACGCTTACCTCTTAATAGTGTTCATAATTTTTTCGCCCATCGTTATTTTTTCAATCATCACTTATAAACTAGAACCTGGCTTTGAATTTTTTACATTAATACTCCAAACGAATTTTGGCGAGATGGCAGAGATTACCAAGGGCCATCGCGTTCTTTTAATTCTGGTTGTTGCAGTAAACTTAGTAGCGTATGTTTTAGCTATAAGTAAAATAACTATAAAGCGCTCTTCTTTAATTCCAACACTTGCATTGTCGCTGCTTGCTATAACAGTTATCGGGTTTAAATTATATCGTGATTGGAAGCAGTCAGGCGCCGGAGGTGTTAAAAGTAAGATATACAGATATTACCCGGCGTCTGTGATCAATGGCATCGCCGACGTACTTCCCTTTATCAGGAATAACAGCCTTGCGCGTGCTAAAACCTTCACATTTCATTCCTACACTAAAGATTCGCCAACCCAGAGAAAAGTATTTGTTTTCATTATTGGCGAATCTTCCCGCTATAGTAAGTGGCAGATCTACGGTTATCAAAGACCAACAAACCCAAAGCTGATACAGCGAGAAAACCTTACTGCTTTTACAAACGTTACAGCGGCAGCCAACACAACGATGTTTGCAGTTCCGCAAATGATTACCCGTGCTACGCCAGATGATATGGACAGGCAGTATCGCGAAAAAAGTATTTTGTCTGTTTTTAAAGAAGTAGGATTTAAAACGGCTTGGTTAAGCAATCAGCCAAACCATGACGCCTTTTGGTCTGGCAGCATTTTGTTACATGCTCAAACTGCTGACGTAGTTTATTTCCCTCCTACCCAATTTCCATATTTTGATGTAAACTCTTATGATGGAAGGTATCTGCCCATTTTAGACAGTCTCATTAGCGCTACTGATCAAAATCTTTTTGTAGTTATTCATACTATGGGCAGCCATTGGGATTATGCTAAGCGCTACCCTTCAAACTTTGAATATTTTAAACCTGCAAACACAGAATACGACGGTACGGCCCCGGTAAATTCTTTTACTAATAATGTGCTAAACGCTTACGATAATACCATAAGATATACAGACTATTTTATAGACAGCGTTATTTCAATTGTAAAGAAGCAGAACACCAATTCCTTTGTTACCTATTGTGCAGACCACGGTGAATATCTCTTTGATTCTACATACGATCATACAGTTAACCATTTGAAACCATCACAGATCACGCTGCACGTGCCGATGTTAGTATGGACCTCGGAAAACTATAATAAAACTTATCCTAACAAGGTGGCTTCGATATTCAACAACAAGGATAAAAAAGTTAGCGCCTCCAATATCTTCTGTTCTTTGGCAGACCTTGGTAATATACAGTTCAATGGTTACGACTCCACGCTAAGTATTGCGAGCCCTGCGTTTCAAGAAAGTTCTCAAATGTATTATGTGAACGATTCAAAAGGTACGGCGTACTTTAAAGACTTGCACTAAAGCTGCCTTTCGGCCAGTTTAGAAGATCGGAGTTTTTGCACACATCCTAAAGGCTCACGCATGTCCTGCTGAAAATCATTCCAACAGTTCCAGTGAGTGACACAACGAAAGATGCATCTTATTTTATCGCTGGCAACAAAAACACTCTTCGCAAAGCCCAATTTAAAAAGTATACCTTATTCCTAAACCGCCCCAGCCACCTTCAAAATAATTGTAGCCTACAAAGTTGAAAGAGGGCTGCCAGTCTAAACTAACGTTAATGGGTATGCCTGTTATTTTATAGTCGAGGCCGAGAACGCCATCAATACCAAAGGTACCACCTTGTGCATCGTGAGGGTGATTCTTCTTCCACCTGTCGCTCCAAAAACCAATGTGTGCGCCAGGGCCAACGTACCATTTAAGGCCCTCTATGCCGTTTATATCGCCGTGTATCTCGTATAAGCCAGTAATGCGCATGCCATCCTGCCAAAAATAGCCGAGGCCTTCAATCGCTTTGTTGTCTTGTATAAAATGTTTTACGGTAATGGAAGCAGGGTAGATCTTTACGCCCAACGCCGTTTTATATTCGCTGCCCATTGTTTGCGCCTGCACTTTAAACGAAACGCATGCAACAATAAAAAGGATTATCAGTTTTGTTCTCATATTCTTGTTTTAGTTTTTAAAAAGTATAACGAATGCCAACGCCGCCAAAAACCGGCGTAAAACCGGCGCTGCCCACAAGCGTTACGCTCGGCTGCCAATCAACACTTACATCAATGGGTATATCTTTCAATTTATAGTCCAAACCAATTACGCCGTCAACGCCAAAATCAGGTTTGCTGCCGTAATCATCCTTGTACTTGCTTTTCCAAAAGCCAATGTGGGCACCGGGGCCAACATACCAACGCAAACCATTTACATCAGGAATATCAAAATTAAACTCGTATAAACCCACCACTCTAAAGCCCTTGTTCCAAAACACGGCCTGCGCTTCAACATTGTTATAAGCGTTTATAAATTTCTTGTACGTAGCCGAAAATCCGCCCGGAAGTTTTATACCTAAAGCCTGGTTGTAAGGCGCCTGCGTTTTTGCGGCACAAGCAATACTTAGTACAAGTGCAAAAACAAGAAGCTTTTTCATGTTGCTTTTTTTGGTTGGCAAAGATGTGTATGTAACGGTGTTTGCAAATAAAATGTTACTAAATACATTGTTAAACCCGTTGGATATCAAGGGTGTGAAAAAGTTTAATGTTACCAGCAAAAGAATCAGCATGAAGCTTTACTTGTGTCACTCACTTGGACGGTTGGAATGAATGGCGGCGGGACGGGGAGGAAAAGCTGTTAGCTATTAGCCTTTAGTTGCTAGCTATTAGCTGCAAGCAGTGAGCTTTGCTGCCTGCTATAGTAGAATCTATTAAATATTGTGTTAAATGAGCGTGCAAGAGGCATTGAAGGTGGTGCAAACGGCATTGAAGGTTGTGCAAGAGATGTTGACGGTAAGATTTTTAGCATCAACAATCATATTTTCGGCGTTAACAGTCAAATTAATGATGGTGACGGTAACATTTTTGACAATGACAGTTAAATTGATGATGGTGACGGTAACATTTTTGGCAGTGACGGTGAAATTTATGATGGTGACAGTAACATTTTTGGCAGTGACAGTGAAATTTATGACGATGACAGTTGAATTTGTGAAGGTAACAGTGAAATGAGTGGTGGTGACAGTGAATTATGTGATGGTGACGATCAAATTAGTGATGGTGACAATCAAATAAGTGGTGGGTGACAGTGTAATTAGTGATGGTGACAGTGAAATTTGCGGTGGTGACGGTGAATTATGCGGTGGTGATCGATTATTAAGTGTCGGCGGCGGTTGGATTGGAGCAAATGATGGGCGTAATTGTGATGTCCTGCTGCCGTCAATTCCAACAGTTCCAGTGAGTGACACAAGGAACGATGCATGAAGCATCATAAGTTGGTAAAAAAATGCTTTCTTAACGCTTAGTTGGTATTTGTGATTTCGTACTGTGTGGTGGCTTGGTTACCTTTGCGCACTTTATGAAGCCGGGAAAATTACAGAAAGACAGAGTGAACATTATTACGCTGGGTTGCAGTAAAAACCTTGTTGATAGCGAGGTGCTGAGCGGGCAACTGAAGGCAAACGACTTTGATGTTACGCATGAGAGCGGTAAGCTTGATCATAACATTGTGGTGGTAAACACCTGCGGCTTTATTGATAAGGCGAAGGAAGAAAGCATTAATACGATCTTAGACCAGGTGGAGTTGAAGCGTCGCGGCCGTTTGGATAAAGTATATGTTACGGGTTGTTTGAGTGAAAGATATCGCGGCGATCTGGAAAGTGAAATACCTGAGGTGGATGCATGGTTCGGCACGCTTGAGCTGCCTTTGATACTGAAACAATTTGATGCGGATTATAAAAAGGAATTGATTGGTGAACGCTTGCTGAGCACACCAAAACATTATGCGTATTTGAAGATAAGCGAAGGTTGTAACAGAACCTGCTCGTTCTGCGCGATACCGTTAATGCGCGGTAAGCATGTGAGCAAATCAATTGAAGATGTGGTATTGGAAGCTGAAGGTTTGGTGCGTAAAGGCGTGAAGGAAATAATGCTGATTGCACAGGAACTTACGTACTACGGTTTAGACTTGTATAAGAAAAGAATGCTTGCTGATTTGCTGAACAAACTTGCTGATGTAAAGGGTTTGGAATGGATACGGTTGCATTATGCTTATCCAAATAAATTTCCGTTTGAAGTGCTCGGTGTGATGCGCGACAGACCAAACATTTGCAACTATCTTGACATGCCTTTGCAACATGCAAGTGATAATATGTTACAAGCGATGAAAAGGCAAAGCACAAGGGCCGAAATTGAAGAAACTATTGCCGCGATACGAGATAAAAACCCCGGCATTTGTTTGAGGACAACATTGATCACAGGCTTTCCTGGGGAGACGCTGGACGACGTTGAAGAACTGAAAGGTTTTTTAGAAAAGCAGCGATTTGATCGCGTTGGTATTTTTACTTATAGTCATGAAGAAGGCACAAGCGGTTATGCGTTGGTGGATGATGTTCCGGCAGAAGAAAAGCAACGCCGCGCACAGGAAATAATGGAAGTGCAGCAAGAGATAAGCTTAGAAAAAAACCAGGAAAAAGTTGGCAACACGTACAAGGTGATCATTGATAAAAAAGAAGCCGGACGTTATTTAGGCAGAACAGAATTTGACAGCGTTGAAGTAGATAACGAAGTGGTGATACACAGTAAAACAAAATTACCAATAGGCGATTTTGTTGATGTAAAAATTACAAAGGCTTATGATTATGATCTGGAAGGTGAAGTGGTGAGTGGTTGATAAGCTTTGATTATTTCAACTAAATTGCTTTTCACATTACATACATGAAAACAGATTGTACTTTAGTTACCATAGAAGAGACAGGATATTTTAATAAGATAGTGAATGATTATGTGAAGCAAGCTGAAGCGCTGCAACCGTTTTATAAGTACGAAGTATCGCTTGAAGGTTTGCAGGAAGCAGTAGCTGCACGCAATCAATTTCCCCAACAAAGAGATATATTAGTAACTGCACTAAAAGAGCAGTATAAAGATGTACAAGTTTCTGATGCGCTGCAAGCCAATATAGAACTGCTTTTACAAGAGAATACCTTTACCGTTACTGCTGCGCATCAGCCCAATATTTTTACAGGTCCGCTTTATTTTGTTTACAAAAGTTTACACATCATACAACTCGCAAAGCGCCTGAACCATGCTTTGCCCGCCAACCATTTTGTGCCTGTTTATTACATGGGCAGTGAAGATGCTGATCTGGATGAGTTAGGTACTGTAACTATTAACGGGCAGAACTATAAATGGGAAACCAAACAAACCGGAGCCGTTGGCAGAATGAAGGTTGATAAAGCTTTTATCGCATTGATGGAAACAATGCAAGGCCAGTTAGGTGTTGAAGCTTATGGTGATGAAATAGTTTCCATTTTTAAGAAGCACTATAAAGAAAATGTAACCATACAACAGGCCACGCTTGGCGTGGTTAATGAGTTGTTTGGTGCGTTTGGCCTGATAGTGTTGATACCTGACAGTGCTAACTTAAAAAGCGTTTTTAATGATGTTGTAAGAAAGGAGTTGGTTGAGCAATTCTCGCATCAGCAAGTGGCGCAAACTATAGAACAATTACAACAGAATTATAAGGTGCAGGCAGGTGGCAGAGAACTGAATTTATTTTATTTGATAGATGATAAAAGAGAGCGCATAGAAATTCAAAATGCAACTTTCAAAATTCAAAATCAAGCATTAGAATTTAGTGAAGCAGAGATATTGCAAGAGCTTAATGAACATCCTGAACGTTTTAGTGGTAATGTTATTTTGCGTGGTGTTTTCCAGGAGACTATTTTGCCCAACGTTGCGTTTATCGGCGGCGGCGGCGAGCTCGCTTACTGGTTGGAGTTGAAGAAAGTTTTTGAAGCGGTGCATGTGCCTTACCCTGTTTTGATCTTGCGTAATTCTTTTTTGTTGATCACTAGCAAGCAGGTAAACAAATTGCAGGATCTGGGTTTTGCTGTGAACGATATTTTTAAAGATGATCTTGCGTTGCTGAATCAAATAACAAAGCAACGATCTGCTAACAGAACAACCATTGCAGACGAGATTGAACAGAGTGCTGATTTTTACGATCAGCTGAAAAATTTAGCTGTAAAAATTGATACCACTTTGCAAGCTCATGTTGAAGCATTGCAAGTGAAGCAACATAAGAAACTGGTTGAGTTAGAAAAGAAATTACTGCGTGCAGAACGCCGGAAATTTGAAGCAGAAGAACGGCAGATCAATAAATTGAAAGACGCGTTATTCCCTAAAAATAATTTACAGGAAAGAGTAGAAAACATTGCAGGCTTTTATGCAAAATTTGGTAAGGGTTTAATAGAAACGTTACTTGAACACTCACTTACTATTGAACAACAATTTGCAGTTGTTGAGTTAGCGTAAAAAATTTGGAGCCAGGCTGTGTAACGTGAATGTAACTTTAGTTGCGTCGCACTCTTGTGCAGTTGGAATGGAAGTGGGCAGGACGCGTCCTGTTGAAGTCAATTCCAACTGCCCAAGTGAGTGACACAAGGAACGATGAGTAAAGAACTGAAAGCTCGTAACACAATAATTTTTATAACAAAAAATCCTGCTCAGTGGCAGGACTTTTTATTTATTGCATTTTAAATGTCTCGAGGAATTTGGTGGTGAAGTTTCCTTTGCGGAAATCTTCATTTTGCATCAACTGCAAATGAAAAGGAATGGTTGTTCTTACACCTTCAATTACGTACTCGCTTAAAGCGCGGTACATGGTGTCAATAGCTTCATCGCGGGTACGCGCAACGGTAATTAATTTACCAATCATTGAATCGTAATAAGGCGGAATAACATAACCGGTGTACACGTGACTATCTACACGAACGCCGTGGCCGCCGGGCGTATGCAACACCGTTATTTTACCGGGCGAAGGACGAAAATCGTTGTAAGGATCTTCGGCATTAATGCGGCATTCTATGGCGTGCATTTGCGGCTCGTAATTGCGGCCGGAGATCTTCTCTCCCATCGCAATTTTTATTTGCTCTTTTATAAGATCGAAGTTGATCACTTCTTCTGTAACACAATGTTCTACCTGTATGCGCGTGTTCATTTCCATGAAGTAGAAGTTGCGGTGTTTATCAACCAAAAACTCAATGGTACCAACGCTTTCATAATTGATGGCACTTGCGGCTTTGATAGCAGCATCGCCCATGCGCTGGCGAAGTTCAGGCGTCATAAAAGGTGAAGGCGATTCTTCAACCAACTTCTGATGACGGCGTTGAATTGAGCAATCTCTTTCGCTAAGATGGCACACCGTTCCATAGCTGTCACCTGCAATTTGAATTTCAATATGGCGTGGTTCTTCAACAAATTTCTCCATGTAAATACCATCGTTCTTAAACGAAGCACCAGCCTCAATCTTAGCTGTGTTGTAAGCGCGTTCCATCTCGCTTTCGTTGTTCACAACACGCATGCCTTTACCACCACCACCTGCAGTTGCTTTTAAGATGATGGGGTAGCCAATATCTTTTGCTAAAGACTTTGCTTCATCTAAACTTTCCAATAAACCTTCACCGCCGGGCACCACAGGCACGCCTGCTTTTATCATCGTTTCTTTAGCAGTGATTTTGTCGCCCATTGCGTTGATCATATCTGCATTAGGCCCGATAAATTTTATGTTGTGATCATTACAGATCTTAGAGAACTTGGCATTCTCTGCAAGAAAACCATAACCGGGATGTATTGCATCAGCATTGGTTATTTCTGCCGCCGCCATAATGTGCGGAATGTTAAGATAAGAATCTGCACTTTGAGGTTTACCAATACATACAGCCTCATCAGCAAACTTAACATGCAGGCTGTCTTTATCTGCAGTTGAATAAACGGCCACCGTTTTAATACCCATCTCACGGCACGTGCGTATTACACGAAGCGCAATTTCACCACGGTTGGCAATCAGTATTTTTTTAAACATAAGTTTTCAGTATAACAGTAATACTAAATATGAGCACATTAATGCAATGCAAAAGCACTACATGTTACAATTAATTGGATAAATTAAGCAGGCTCAACAAGAAATAATGGCTGATCGTATTCAACGGGGCTTGCATCATCCACAAGTATCTTTACAACACGACCGCTAATTTCGCTTTCAATTTCATTGAATAATTTCATCGCTTCTATAATACAAACAACTTTACCTGGAGTAATCTCGTCACCAACCTCGGCAAAAATAGGCTTATCGGGAGATGGTCTGCGGTAAAAAGTACCTATCATGGGGCTTTTGATGGTAATGTAATTATCAGCTTTAGCAGGCGCTGCAGCACTTGTCTGTTCAGCAGATGTTGAACTTTGTGGCGCTGGAGGCTGCATTGCAGATGGCATTGCATAAACAGATGCGGCAGGTGCTGCAACAACCGTTTGGCCGGGCTCTTCTTTTTGCTTGATTGTTATTTTGAAATCGCCATCCTCAATACTTAGCTCACCTATGTTACTCTTGTTTGTTAACGAAGGTGAAATGATACGTATAAATACCAAAACCGGTGAATACGTAGAAAGGGTAAAGGAATAATAATTGTAAAGGATGGCTTGGGCTATCCTTTTTTGCTTTTGCAAAAGCAACTTACAAATAGGTAACGGCATAAGTTGTTGTTTTAGAAAAAATGGCTATTTTGCCTCCCCTTTTGAAGTAACATTATACCGAAATGCACCACCAACTTTAAAAACTGTCATATGGACTTTAAGCAAATC
>Ga0115848_100608_pt1 | contig 14545 bp, 17 predicted proteins | sample InSIn3gowninarea_FD_83862 | JGI IMG/M metagenome (GOLD analysis project Ga0115848, IMG submission 83862) | reverse complement strand
GTGTTCTTTTAAAGTAGCATTATTTAAAAACACTTCTCTAGATCAAGCTTTTAATCATTCCCTCACTATGAAATGAAAGTTAGATAAATGTCATTTCTTGATTCCTTCCCATAACAACTGACTTGTGCTTAGAACAAGTAAAGGGTGAAAAAAAAATCCAAGACATAATAATAACAATTGTTGATAGAATATCATGAAACTGTTGTTGAGAATATTCCACTAACATATCTTATATGTGTGGAGAAAATCGGTCACTAAACAAAAAGTCCAAGACACAATAATGAAAATTGTTGATAGAATATCATGAAACCATTGTTGAGAATATTCCACTAACTTATTTTATATGAGCGGAAAAAATTTCTTGTTAAACATTAAATTATTTGGGCTTTAAACATCAATCTATTATACTTCCCACTTTATAGCACTAGGCTACAGAACTCATTTTAATTTTAAAAGTATATGTGAGTTGTTCATGATCATTGATTATAACTTGGAAAACATATCACATCAATACATTTCTTTTTTTAGTTTTTATTATTGAATTATTAAATTATATGTACACAACCACACTAATTAGATTTAATATTCACTACGATTAAATTTCATACCTATCAGTAATTAACCATTTTGTTCTTACCTAGAATGGATAGTACATGATCTAAAATTAAACGTTGTGTGAAAATGACATACTTCCTATGCTATTATTAGCCCCTACGTGAAGGCATCAATGGCTATTGAAAAAAGTTTTCATTTTTCAAATATGTTCACGTAATGCAAATCAAAATCTTTAATCCAAAGTTTTAGTCCCATATTCATTGAAACACTTTTTCTATACTTATCAAATAATTACAACACTTTTGTTAAACAAATCAAAGTTTTTGATGTCTTATTTGGGCTCTTCTCAGGGCACATCTCCACATATCTTTGATTAAAGCATAGCTTGTGCCACAAATTGATTAATAATTTTTCACAACTAAAGTAATGCTATATCTAAATCTATCATTACTTCCCAGAACATTAAATGTTTACTCAAATAGAGCATGGACAATCCATAGTCGATAACCCTTCTCTTTTCTCTTGAGTTTCCATCTACTGCTATGCAAAAGTCAGTGTTTCATTTGTTGTCCTTTTCTACTCTTTCCAAGAGACTCTCCTTGCTAAGGGCCCATTATGTTAGAAATTTCCTTCACTACTTTAGTTCTCCGCTACTCCCTCTACCACATCATTAGTAGCAACTCCTTTTGGTAGTTCCAATCCCTAATTGAAACAAGACTTATAATCTACATTAATGGGTTCTTTGAGCTTTGTTTCACTGAGGGAACTTCCATTCTTACTATAGATAGACCATGCTTCAGAGCTCCCAAATCTTCACTCCTTTACATTCTTAATTAGGGGCTACTCCCAAAGCTTCTCTCCTTTACATCCTTCACTAGGGATATATCAACAAGATTCAATGGATGAAGGCTTAATGCTTTTTTCAAGTACTCATTCACCCTAATGCTTCATTGTTTTGTCTCCTTGACCAGGGCTATATCAACAAGATTCCATTGATTGAGGCTTAGCATTTTTTTCAAATACTTATCCATGTAACGTTTGATTGCTTGATGTCCTTCATTGTGGTTGTATTAGCTAGATTTAAAGGGTGAGTTTGAGTAATTTGGATAAGTATTTTGGGGAAGGATAGGGTTATGGTTAATGTTATGGGAAGGAATCAAGAAATGACATTTATCTAACTTTCATTTCATAGTGAGGGAATGATTAAAAGCTTGATCTAGAGAAGTGTTTTTAAATAATGCTACTTTAAAAGAACACCCAATTCTCTAAGGCCAGTTTTTTCTTGAACTAGTTGGCCCTTTGAAAGTGTAGTCAATAAGGCCTCGTAAAAAAAACATGTTGGCCTTTAGGCACTGAATTTTCTTTTCAAGAAAGAGTTGCTCCAAAGGCTAATTGAAAATTATCAAAGAGGGAAAAAAAGGTTATGAAGAAGTAGGAGTGCTAGACAAGAAAAACATAGGTTAATTTTTTCTTGAATTTTTCATGAAGAATGCAAATAAGAAAAACCCAATTAAAAGGCTTGTTGATACATAAACTAGCCACTTTGCTTGATAGATCATGCTTGCCTTTAAAGAAAAGATAATGCTTGACAACATTGATGGCATTTGAACGCTTTAGTTATAGAGAAAAAGTGATGATGTAGCCACTAAGACAAAGAAATGTGTAGGCTTTAGTCGAAATTTATGCTCTAGAAAGAACTCACTTGTGGAGAAGGATGCTCACTCCAAGCTTTATAGTCACTAGGAAAAAGAAATATCACAATCACTAAACAAAAGGAAATAAGAAAACACCAACAAAGTTTTTTATAATTTTCCCATCCTTTCCACCAATAGATGACGTCCAAACAAATACCTACAGTGGGGGGTCAAATTACAAGCCATTTTTGACATTCTGTATTTACTCATGGAAAGTGTATCCATTTGAGGAGTGAAACTACAAATAAATATGCTTCTCCCTCGACAATTCCATTTTACATTTATTGGACTCCTCGTCACGGGAAAGAAGCTTCCCACCTTGTCAATTTTGTGCTGTTCTCCTTAACCGACTCAAAAGAGTCGGTTATCAGAAAAAGGTGTTCCGCATATTCCCTGAGGAGCCACGTCATCAAATCAGATTCACGAATCAAATTGAAGTGTTCCACATATTCCATGAGGATCCACGTCACCAAATCAGTTCACCAATAAAATTATTTTCACGTTCAAATATCTTGGTATTTTGTCCTACGCATAAATCTTTCGAAACACAACGCTGTTTGAAAGCGGCCACGTGTATAGGAACTCAACGCTTTTTGCCCCTCCCTATATATATATGCTGCCTTGCAACTAACACCCTTGTCATCGTCAGTTATCACAGATATTTACTTGCAATACTGTAGAAGCACCTTTATGCGTCCTGAGTTCAAACCCTCTAGGCTTCACACTCTCCCGTTTTAAAGACTTCGAGCTTCTCAAGCAATTCCTGAGTTCGACTCCCGAATACCAGAGAAACAAACCGACATGGCTAAACCCTCACCAAACCAGAGCGCCCACAACATACGCCAAAATCGCTCACTGAAGTCGTGGCAGTTTAATGGAATTCGAATGAGAAAATGGGGGAAATGGATGTCGGAAATACGAATACCCAATTGCGCGGGCAGAATTTGGCTCGGTTCCTACGACACCCCGGAAAAGGCTGCCCGCGCCTACGATTTTGCGGCATATTGCCTGAGAGGATCAAAAGCCAACCTGAATTTTCCCGTCTCCGCCGGAAATCCCCTGCGCATCTTCTTTATAGCCGCCTCAAATTCAAGCCTCTGCCGCCAAATTCGCCGCAGAAGAATTACAGCTGAACAGCATTTTGATCCTCCTATTCGGAAGCGGAATGCAGCAATGACAGGCAGGAGATTTGGACGGAAGAAAGCCCGAGATGTTGGGATTGGATACTTCTTGAATGCCTGGAGAGCGGCAAGTCTCCGAATTTAAATGATTTCCCGCCTTTTGATGAGTATGGAGTAATTTGGGGTGAAGTTGTAGCTCACGGAAGGTGAAGGCAAGGCGATTCATTTTTAAATTCATTTGGTATTTCTAGGCAAACTAGATTTTGAATACAGCTTCACAAATCTAAACGAGTTTAAATTTGGATCCATTGATTGGCAATTGTTTAACCATGGCTTTTTATATGGATTAATTTTGATGATAGTGTATAATTAATGGTTTTAGGCACATGGTTTTGTGATCCCTAGTTTTATGTGATTTGTATTTGACTGAAATGAAGTCCATAAATAGGTTTATTTGCATTCATGGTAAGTGGCACCAAGGACCAAGGGTAGGGAAGGGTCTCCTCCGCTAGTGTGAAGAGCCAGGTGTTGAGATTAGTGTATGAGACCAAGGGTTGAGAAGAGCTCTCCACAAGTCTCCCCCGCTAGTGTGAAGAGCCAAGGGTTGAGATTAGTGTATGAGACCAAGGGTTGAGAAGAGCTCTCCACAAGCTTGATCTGGGTTTTGGTTGAAATTTAATAAAATTTCATTAGATTTGCTTTTTCCCCGAATTGAAGTTTTCCCAAAATAATTCTTGATATTTTTATGTATGTGATTACCTCTATTTTCTAAATTTTTCGAAAATAATTCTTGGAATTGGGATTTTCCTAAAATATTTTTTCGTATTCTTATGTGTGTGATTACTTTTATTTTCCAGATTTTCCCAAAATAATTCTTGTTGTTATGTGTAATTACTTTTATTTTATTTTCCGTTAATGGTTGTTTAATTTACCTTACCTTTTAATACATAACATCATCTTTTAATACAAAACATCCTCTTGCAAGATGGCATGGCGTAGAAACGTGAGCCCACATTGATTGGATGCACAACACATTGTGGGTACTTTCTCAAGTAAACGGGGAACAATGCTGAGTATGATGTGAGTCCACCACAACATATACAGTTTTTAAAATCAAAATAATACAAAATACTACATATTTTGTTTTTCCATATTTTATAATGTTTTTACGATTTAGTTTTTCCTAATATAATATACATAGATTAATTATAATATATTTATTGATTTAATTGAGATGTGATATTATGAAATCGGTTAATTATACATTTTATATTATATTATTTTAATTTATATGGTAAAATAAATTTTAATTTATAATTATTATTTATATTTTATATAAATTTCACATATTAATATATAGAAATATTATTATTTGTAATTATATGTTTATTATATAAAGTTAAAAATAAAGTACTAAAGTATCATAATTAAAAATATGAATCATCATTACTTAAATTTATTTGAATGGAATATATATATCATGAATTTCTTGTTAGAGAAATTGTTTGTAAATTTTATTAATAAAAGAAAATTTACAATATAACAAATTGAATTGAATCAACTTACTTTATTATAATTAATTTTTATTTTATATTATTGTTTTAATTGAGTCCAAATTATGTTTTATTATTATTATGTTTTAATATAATGCTTCATTATAATATAATGCACCATTCCCACATCTCCCATGGTTTAGTATGTTTCAATAATGCACAAAACAACATGGCACATATTGAATATAACATTTGCAATAATATTTGTTGAACTTTATAAATCGAGCACTTTAAATGTCTTTAGTTTTAGTTATGTAATATGTGTTGACGCTGACAAAAATGTTGTTGAGCATGTCTTATGGATTCTTCTTTAGTCTCTTTGTGGTCACTTTTGTTAGGCATAACAACCTCACTAGAAAATTTGTACAATATATAGTAATTTCAATTCCCTTCTTTGCATCATCTTTGTAGAATAAAGCATTGATTCTCAGCTTCTATGATAGAAATCCATTGATAGCCTGTGCTGCTTCTTGGGCCTATGTGGTTAGTCTCATTGTTGGATTCTTTATATCTATGGAAAGCCATTGATTAATTTAAATGCTAGCATTCTTGGGTCCAAAATTTTGACTAGGTTAACTAGCATGGAGAAGAAGCAAGGATAAAGAACCATTTTCCCATCCCTCAGAAGGTTCGATCCATGAAATCCCACATTCTTGTATTTCGATTGCTAGATGTGACTCTTAATTACCCACTATACTTTATTGTATAACTTGTGACATCAACATTGACGTTTGTGAAGCATAAAAGATAATCTTGTAACTTTTTAGAGAAAAACAAGGATGTTCCAATGAAGTTGTATGACTCCATTGATTCTCCCAAGATGACTTTCATTCCTATTGTTTCAGTGAAACACCCAAGGATCCTTGAAATGGGATGTTTGAAAAGAATGTATTCAAGTAACCATTATCAAATTTATCAGCAAGGTAGATCTAGTGGAAATGGTGTTGATATAAGTGATGGAGGACCAGAATTTAAAAGTTCCCACTAATGAAGGATACATTCCAACCCAAAAATTCTTAGTTGGATAAAAATTGGAAAGGAAAAGCTTGGATTTTGACTGGCACTAGGATTCCAGGGATTATTTTGAGAAAAGCCAGTATTCATATTAAAAATCTGATTACCTTGACTAAAATAAGGGAAACCTCCATTTATTGGATTCCTAAAATATTGGGATGGGTTGCCTCAACTGACATCCTTGCACGTGATTCTATAATTTATAGAGGGGCATAAACCAAACCAACATCCTAGAAGAGTGGAACATATTATTCCCATGATGATGAAATAAAGAAAAAAGGATGCTACCAATTGGACCACGGAAGGATGGAAAAGTTATATTGAGCAGGGGGGTGAATCAGTATTATACAAATTTTAACAATATTTAGATCTTTAATTTATTATCTAATAAACCACAAACTAACACCATGAATCAAATAGTACACACATAGATTAGGATACACATAAATTTACATGGACACCCATACAAGAGAAGACAACAAAACTTATGTCTAAATATTATTGTACGAACCAACCTACTATTACATTCAATTTACTAGCACAAACCAAAAGGATACACCCTGTAATACCTCCTCCCACATTTACTTGCTTACTAGGTTAAACATGAGCTGAGTGTTATATTACATGACCTGACCTCCAAGTTCCAGTTGTGGAAGTGGGGTCTGCAACGGGAAACTCACTGATACTGCTCGGAAACACCACATCGCCCAAACGTTAACCAACAACCTTTGATTATTAGATCCTGAGCTGAAACTTATTTTCACAAGTTTTACCTCCAAAATGCACCCTTAACACATTATGCATGTGGTTGAAAGGCTTCAACTGCACCCATAAGCCTTCCTACATGCAATTATAACATAATTTCTCTAGTTTTGTGCATGCGGTGGCAAGATTTGTGCCACTTTTTCGGGGATAGCCTACATGCCATTACCCAAAACTCGCTAGAACTTTTTAGAATGCAATATAAGATGATGAAAAGTCTAAACAATCAATTATAGGGCTAGATCTTAACCAGAATATGCCAAGCACATGATAAACATTTCATCAAACATATGGTAAACATAATAGCTATAGGTCATGAATGCATATTTGATCATGATCTTCTTATCTTCATCAAAGAATCATAAAAAAGGCTCTATGCCCTATCAAGCTAGCTGCAAAAATAAGTCTTTTTATCCCATACATTCATCAATCATTCAATAACTTATAAATCATGAACAAGACCCATAACAAGAGCACATCATATAACCATGCATATAACCAACATATAACCATAATAGAATCCTTAACAAATCAACCATTAGATTAACATAATAACCAACACATGTGCTCATTGATCACAATAAGAAGTAACTCATATTAACAAATGAAAAAGCCAACCAAGTCATTGACTTGCACGTACCACCTGACCATAGATTAGGCTAAACCAAATCTCTCTTTCAACCAATCACCCCAGTGTCATATTCCAAGCATGAATGTGGGATCATATGGGTTAAACAAAAATAGAACCAACCAGGGATTACAGAGGCCAGACCACCTCAACCCTCAACCATAATGATTTCACCTAACTGGTCTAGAAATCACTAATACCAAACCAGATTGATTTCTTCCCAAGCTTTCCAGGGCTCAAGGGATTCTATCTCAACCCACAACCTCTAGAGAACCCAAGATATTATAGGGATCTAGAGATATCCCATCTCAACCCATGGTCTCCAAGGAACCTAAGCTATTCTAGGGCTCTAGAGATTCTATCCCAACCCACAGCCTCCAAGGAACCCGTGAACCAATAAAAAATACAAACAGGGAACCCATAATATCATGGCTATCCAGGAAATGACAAGACAAGGATGAAACCACTGTCAATCTACGCAAATCTCCATGCCAATGACAACATATACCAAATAACCACATGCATGTATCATGCATCCAAATCTCAACAAGAAATCCACACATACAGCCTGTTATGTGCAATGGAGTCTTGTTGTAGCTATTGATATAACCTTCTTTTCTGATGCCCATCAATTCCATGCTTATCATTTGCTTAATTCTCTCCAAATCCATGTGAATGTTAGAATGCTCCAAGAATGCTCTAAGTGTGCAAGAGTGTAGGGGAGTTAGAATGTACAAGTACTGAGCCAAGAATGTCAAAAAGCTATTAACTATTTCTCTAATGCCTTTTTATCATTGATGCCTCATTTTTCTTTTATTTTCCTTCATTTTCTTTCTAATTTCCCTTGCATGCATATTTGCGTCTCTTCACCTTCCTTTTCTCCTATTTTCCTTTATTTCTCATTATTAAATGCCATTTATTGCCTCTTTGCCTTTGCCAATTTCCATAGCCATTAATAAACCACAAGTGACCCCAATGTGATGTTTTCCCCACCATTTAGCTTGGAATACGTGTTCCATGATCTTAGTCTTATTTTATTTACATGGAAAATCAACCAGGGGTTGTTACAAACCCCTCCCTCTTGGGGGAACACCGTCCTCAACGTTCTATGAAATTTTATGAGAAACAAAACATACTGCTTATATAGCTTTATAACATAGATCATTGAAGTATTTACAACACACACACACACACATATTAAAGTATTTAAATACACACACACACACACACACACACACACATATCAAGCACATATGATCAACCAAAAAATAAGGAAGGATATAAAGATCACATCTGATCAGTTGTTTCCCATGTAGCTTCATCGGGCCCAAAGTGCTTCCACTGCAATTTAATCTTCTATATTGCTTAGTTCCAGAGCATGAGCATCTTTCGCTGCAATATGCATTGTGACTCTGGTTGAAACTCTCCCTCTAGTTCCACTTGCAATGCAAACCAATCAATCACATGATCAACATCATAAACATATCTCTTAAGCAATGAAACATGGAAAACATCATGGAATTTCATTTTTGGTGGCGTTGTAAGTCTGTAGGTCACTGTTGGCTTAAGGGGGTCTAACCTAGGTTTAGAGTGGTTCTAGTAGTATTGGGGGATGCTAGAACCAGGTTTCTGCATTTAGGGATGTGTAATAAATGGTTCTTAGGTTCTGATAGTTCAGATTTGCCTTTGCGCAAATCGGTAGTATTCTTGTTCTCTTCATTGTAACTAAGTTAAAATGGATTCCAGACCTTCGTGAAGGTCCTCGATCAGTCTTTGTGGACTTTAAACAGACAATTTACCTACTTTGACACATCAATAAACAACCTTAGATTGGAGTTCGCGTAGATCTACTTAATTCATCAGAAAACATAATAGAAATAGCTTTTAACTTTGCGGAAGTGGATAACCATTCATATCATGCATTAATAAGATAGATCCAGTGACTTCACGCGTCATTCATTCATTATTTCACAAAAACATATCATTAATCGACAGAATATACCATAAACAAATTCAATAGAAATACACAATAATTCTTCAAAAGCAGCCTTTATTGATCTTCATTATTCATATTATACACTCTTCTACCCCACGCACTTAGTTGCAAACTCTATCTAGGCCTCCTACCCACTTAGCTATAGGAGCCTTCCCTTCTTCATCTAAGTACAGGAAGCAAATCCTTCTTGCCTTAGTACTTTCCCAAGACAACAAAAACCTTTCAGCGTACCCAATTCTCTATCAAAGTTATCTTTAAGAATCGCTATGACTCAATTATTTATAACTTTTCTTCATACAATACCATGGTCTACGAACCATGGGTGAGTCTCAAAACCGACTTAACTATCTATCCAAACAAGGGGCTAAGAACCCTTTGACACCTATCTATCTGCGTGCTTCACATCCACATATCGTGGAGACTTTACATTTTTTATAAAAACATGTACAAAATTTGGGATAACTAACCCCAAAACTGACCCTAGGGACCCTATCCCAACAGGTCCTCAACACAAGATCGTGACTTGCCCTCAAGTCACTCATCTGATGTAGCGATCTTGCTGTGAAGACCACCTAGCTCAACCTGAATCATTGCAACTTCAGAAGCGCTCTATGCCACTGATTGTTGTACCTCTTCGACCAATATATCTGTTGTTGGTCCTTCTACTATGAGGCGCATTGTCCTCTGCCTCTAGTGTAGCTGCTTGAGCTTCACCTGAAGTGACAAAGTAAGCTAATAAGCTTCCTCTAACCACGACTGCAATCTGGCCTTTAGCAAGTCCTCCACTTGTGTTAGTAGCTGCTTGCCCTCCTGTAACTTTGTTAGGTGCTGCATAGGTGCCAAAGTGCACGCAGTCGCTCGGGCCTCATCATATTATCGCTGTGTCTCTCAAATATTTGTGTTAAGCTTCTGCATGTTCAGGTCCTCCTGCAGATTTGTTCATAGTTCCATCACGACATCAAAAATTGAGGAGCAGTCATTGACTGCAGTATCTAATGTATTCATTCCCTCCTTGATTGCTTCTCTGCACTGCTCCCAAACCTCTAGCGGAGTCATTGGGTGCAATTTCAACTACAGCTCTACTATTTTCATCTGGAAATCGAAGGTCATCCTGCCAACTTCCTCCTTTGACGCACGTACTGCAACAACCAATTTCCTCACTTTGGCTGAGACCTCTGCATCCTCTGGTATGTTCAGTTCCAGTACCAACTTGCAGGCCTACTCGATCGTTGTTTCTAGGCTCTGTCGTTGTGTCTTAAACTCCTTCTTTTCCTTTAGTGCCTCAGTTTTCTTTGCAAACAACTGTTTGTTGTTGACCTTAAACTCACTGACGACGGTGAGGGCATGTTGTTCCCTGATCCTCAGTTATTCTGACACCCCTTGATGCAGTGCATGGAGGGTCTAGAGCAACAGTGCAACCAAATTCATCCCAATGTCCTTCACTATATTAATCATAATGCGATCCTCTTCTGGTTTGATACAAATAGACCCTTCTGGCAATGGAATGACTCGAAGGTCCATAGTTCGTTCTAGATCCACCACTATTGTACTTCCCTGTGTGAGGATCGTTTGCGCTCCGCTCACTTGCCTGATGCCTTCCTGGATTCTGTTTGCCTGGATCTGCAGCTTGCATAGATCCTTTTTGACACTCCACAACGTCTGCATATATTGCTACTCAAATTGTTGCAGCACCTCCGTTGTCGTGTCCCTCACCTTGTCTCCAATCTCATCAAGACCGCCTTCCGTTAGCACCATTGGTTCAAGATGCGTTTGTTTGTCCAACTTGTTCTTTTTGTGATGTCCAATAGTATTCTCTTGACCGCGCCTTTTCAGGATGAATGGAGTGCTCTGCTCTTCACCGCCGCCTCCTCCCTGCTCAGATAACTCTTGCTCGTTACTATGATGCGAAGCTGATTTTCCATCTATCTCTGTCTTCTGTCGTTCCTTTTCTACTTCCTCTTTAGTAGCACGATCTTTCTCCATCTGTTCCTTCTCTACAACTACCTTAGCAGCTTCCTTCTTCTTCTGTTTGGCCAAGGTGCACAAGGCCTTTTGAGCGACATCTTTCCACTTCTATGCAGCAGAGATTTCTGTGCCTTTGCTTGTTCCCACATCTAGTGTCGTAGGTTCGCGCCACTCTATTGGTTGATACCCGACAACTTCTTGCACATCCGTATCGGATACCAAATAAGACAACAGATTCCATGTGATCTTTGGGTCCTTTTGCACTCGGATTGACACATTGTGGAAGTCGGCCTTGAACTCCATGTAGGGCGTCAATTTTTCGAACAAGGGTGGGGACAAGCTTGGCCTCTGATCAACAATGCTCAATTATAGACTAGAGGGAGGCAAACTGCGCTGCTTCGGGTAAATCTTCCTTGTGCGGAGGAAACTGGTTGTCCTCCAACAACCTCCAAGCAACTAACATGATAGACAATAAAAGCTAAGCATAATGAAATTTCTTGCTTTCCTCTTGGGCTTCTCGGAAGTTCGCGAGGAACTCCAGGCAAAACTATTTGGCCCAATTATACTACATGTCCTTCGCGCATTGCGCTGCAAGTGATAATACTGGCATCGAAACTTCATCTGCGCAACACTTCCTCATAATCTTGCCTGCGATAATCCGAGCAGCGAACTGAAATGCCTGGCATTGAATTGAAAGGATAGAGTATCCTCATGACTTTTTCACAATACCATACTCTTTCTTCATTTTGTCATCTAATTCTTTCTCCCCCATTTTCCCTCCAAACTCCTTGGCAAGGTTCGCTCCTTTGTGAGGAAAATTTGTTATCTTGTCAATAAACATGTCTGTTATTGGAATGGGTTGGCCAAGCCACAGACACCCATCATGCACTAGCACGAGGAGCTGGTGCACACATACTGTGTTGAAAGCTGAGCGATGATAGTGCGGCACTAAGAGCATGTTCAGTAGCTCTGCTTGCTCAACGCCATAGACCCACTTCAGGGGCTCCAACTATGTATCCTGTGTTTATTCATAATATATTTTTGTCATATACTTATGGGTCGCTAAGTTTGGGAAAGTTTCATGGTCCGCAAGGTCCCAGTCCTCCATTTTCAAGATCGGAATTTGCACTAACATGGGACCTTCAAATTCGACCTGCTCGGGAAGCAAGGGAGTTGACACCTCAAACTTTCTAGAATCTAGGTCCTTGGGCACTGGGGTTCTTCATTTCTGCGGAGGGATATACTCAGGAAGCCTTGTGATAGGCTCGATTTATTCATCATCAACTTCTTCGACACCTTGGTACTCCTCCTCTTCTAAATCCACCACTTTTTCTGACTTCTTGTCTTTTTTCTCCTTTTGCCGCACCTCTAGATTCTTCTTCGGTGACATTCTCACCGGCTTCTTCTGCTTCTCCTTTGCAACTAGCTATTTCTCTCGTGTGGCTGATTGTTGTGGCCTTAGCAACCTCGGCGCGGTAGGCACAGGGGTTAAAGCCTCCATACTCAAAATCTTAAGGCTCAGCGCATCAAACACAGTGGATTCAAAAGTCACGTCTTCGAGAGGGTTGGTAGTAGTCATTTGTTGAAGAATAACCTTCTGATTCCACACAGGTACGGCAACAAATGCTGGGCTTTCCACGAAATCCTCCCAAAAATGATGACCCATAAACTTTAGATAGCAAATCACCTAGACAAGTCTCAGAATGCAAAGTGTTCTTCATTGGTCCAGCATGCAAGATTTATAGGGAGTTTTGAATTCAAATTCAACCATTCCCCCATAGTATGATAATAAATTCCCATTTGGCAGCAAATGTTCAAATATTTGTGCCACAAATAACGCCTACCCACCCCTCTTAACTTATTTTTGGCCATCAAATCATGAATAGTAACCTCAACGACTACATTTGGACCCACCTGCATGCCACCATCTTTCATGGCGCAACTCATCTAGTGCAGCTTTACCTGCCGCACCTCTGTCATCCATCGGAGAGCCTCCCTACCAAGCTTTTCACTTCGCCGAGTAGCATAGTTTATAGTACTGCAATCCCTTACAACTGCTTGGATTACTGAGACTGCCATGCTGCTATATAGTCATCGTAGCGGGACAACATCCCCTATGTACATGTTCAACCTACTTCCATTCACTTTGCCAGGAAATGGTTCACCATTCAGCTTTGCGAGCTAAACTATGCCACCATCCTTGATCTCCTTATTAACCTATGGCCCCAACCAATGCATTTGAAATTTTCCAGGAAACTTTGTGAACTTGTTGTCATATAACAACACCAAATCATCTACCTCGAACATGCATAGCTTAATATGCCGATCATTCTGTGCCTTCTCGCATTCCTTTTGTACTTGCTGATGAAATCCTGCAAGGAAGCAGTCTTCTTTTAATTCCATGATCTGTGCAAGCCGTTCTTCCAAGGTCTCGCAGTCTGCCATCTTCGTCAAGGCTGCAATCCTTAAACTGGGCACAATATACTCCATTGTCATGACTAATTCAATTCCATAGACCAACCTAAATGGCGTTTGTCCTGTTAACTTCTTATAGATCATCCTATAAGCCCATAACATAGCAGGTACGCGCATGTCCTAGTCATTCCTTTGCGTGTTGCATACTTTGGTCAATGCATGATCCAAAATCTTATTAAAAGCTTCCACTATGTCGTTTGCCTATGGGTGATAGGGTGTACTCATTTAATGATATACACGAAATTCTTCCAACATTGCGCTGATCATTTCATTCAAAAAATGCGTACCCCTATCACTCATCAGAATCTTAGGACATCCAAACCATGTTAACACATACTCAAAGAGAAACTTTGCAACAGTGCTGATGTACAATCCCTCACTAGTTGCACTTCCACCCATCTGGTTAAATACTCTGTTGCGGTAATAATATACCGCATGCTTGTCTTCTTTCCTAGTGGGTGTCTTGGACTACTGACGGTGCTGGACTCGCCAACATGTCAAGGGGATCTCCTCGATAAGAAGTCCCAATTAGACCTTAGACTGTTTGGTGTAGGAGTCCTAGTAGTGGGTCGTAAGGTAATGCCTTGACTGTGATGTCGCACAGAGGCAAGTAAGATAACTCTGACAGTAGCAAAGATGTCACTGATGCAGAGATTCAAGGAATGTGTACGAGAGGTTCCAACACTTCGAAAGGAGAGGAAGGTGAAGGTGAGTTCCAAGTTGAAAGGGATCAGTCCTAACTTGGCTAGGAACACACCTCACAAAGGACATGCACAGCTTCC
>Ga0115848_100604_pt1 | contig 14564 bp, 14 predicted proteins | sample InSIn3gowninarea_FD_83862 | JGI IMG/M metagenome (GOLD analysis project Ga0115848, IMG submission 83862) | reverse complement strand
ATGTTCAGAGAAGCTTGGTGAGACTAAATCACCAAGTAGATATGATAGTTGTAGAGGATCTTCCTGACGAACATTTATTCTTCATTTCTTCCAGGATCCCTAGTACAGAGATATAATTATATATCTCGAGACTTCAAAGTTTCCATCTGCTTTCTCCAAAGATGAGCGTCAAAAGTTACGTCACCTTGAAAAAAACTATGTTATTATTGGTGATACTTTATATTGCAGAGAGGTTGAATCAATCCTTAGGAATTTCTTAAATTTGGAAGAATCCGAGTCAATACTTAATGAATGCCACAGTGGAGCTTGTGGTGGTCATCTATTAGGGCTTGCAACAACCCAGAAAATTTTGCGAGCAGGCTACTTTTGGGCTTCAATTTTCAAAGACTGTATTGAAGCAGTCAAACATTACCATCCTTGTCAAGTTTATAGTCAAAAATTCACGCGCATCCAACTCCACTTTTTCCTGTTATCACTTTCGGTCCATTTACGAAGTGGGGCATTGATTTTACTAGTAATTCTCCTTCGGCAGGGAATCACAAGCACATCATTGTGGCCGTAGACTACTTTACGAAGTGGGCTGAGGCCATGTCTACTTTCAAAAATGATAGTGAGACATCAACTTTGTTTCTCTTCAACTAGGTTATTTCATGATTTGGTATCCCAAGAGATATTGCCACTAACCATGGCAGTCACTTCCAAAATCAACTGACAACCGAATTGGCTCTCAAGTTGGACTTCTGGCAGGAGCATTCATATCTATATTATCCTCGGGCCAATGGGCAGCTTGAAGACATGAATAAGTCCCTTAAGACTATCTTGCAAAGGAAAATTGATAAAAATCGATCCAATTAACACGTCATGTTGTACCCGGTGCTTTGGGCATAGTGAACCTCAGTTAAGATTGCCATTGGTTTTACTATTTTTCAACTAGTTTATAGGTTGGAATATATCTTCCCTATTGAATGTGAAATTCATCCCTTAAGCTAGCTGTAGAACTTCTTTCGGAGACATCTAGTCTCGAAGAATGCCTCGTTCATTTGGAACATCTTGATGAACAGCATCGAGATGCAGCCATAATAAATGAAGCCCATAAGAAGAGTATTAAAACTCAACATGATAAAGTTATTCATCTTCGGATTTTTTCTGAAGGTGACCATGTCTTAGTCTATGACCAAGACAAGCACGCCCTGGGGGCAGGCAAGTTCAAATCTATGTGGTATGGTGCCTTTATAGTCAAGCATGTTTTGGAGAAAGGGGCTTATGAATTAATTGATTTTGAAGGGAACAAGCTGGCAGAGCCCAAAAATAGGCTCTACCTTAAGAAGTATTTTGCTTAGGCTTCAGAGAAGCAATTGCTTGTTTGTATATATTGTATCTTTGTACATATCTATCTTGCATTTTTGTGATATCGATATTTTTTATTTGCTTTGGCAGGTATTGATGGACGATTCAATATATTTCAGATTTGCTGATGGTGCAAGTAGGTACACTCGGAATCTTGCTTCCACAACTTGGGTGATTTATTATCCATCTGGCTAGTTGATGGTCTTGAGGGGAGTATGTATTGGCCCTGCTTCAAACAAAATGGCCGAATATACTTCCATTCTTAATTTACTATCCGAAGCAATATATTATGGGATTGATTCGTTGGTAGTTTATCTAGACTCACAACTGGTGATGTCACAGTTAAATAACACTTATCGGGTTAGTGATCCTTATTTATCGCAATTTTTTAGAGTGAGAGTGTTGAAACGATCATTTATTTATATCGCATATGTTCACATTCCACGATCTGAGAATTCATTAGCAGACTCTATTGCTAATCAAGCATTAGATTGGCACATTAATCATTCATCAAATTAAATAACATAAAAAAAATCAATTTTTTATATATATCATAAAATCGCCTGTATATAGATGGAGTGTTCAAAAAATGATATACAAAATTGGGAAAAGATGCCCTTAAAATTTGGGCTTATGCCCATAATCATCTCTAGTCATACATAGATCTATCTATCGAGCTAGCTAAAAAGTTAACCACAGTGTTGGCTACATGCCGAAGTATCCAGACCCAGTCCGTGGTACCCCTACCACACAATGTTGCATCTCCTCAGGAAGATCCTCTACAACTATCATATCTACTTGGTGATTTAGTCTCACCAAGCTTCTCTGAACATCTCTCTGTCTTAGATGTTGCCTCTTTGGCCCCTATTCCACGATGCCTGTGCCTTGCGTTAGGTTCCTATACCAATAGGTTTCATTTTTCATGATTGACAGTGGAAGTGCCAAATACGTTCATCTTTTTATGATGAAAAGGTTCCATATTTTGCTAACCGAAGGACCAGGAAAGTGGCCAGTCAAAATGCCATTGCTATCTTATTTGCAAGTCCACAATGTGCAAGTATTATTGTTATCACCCTTGATGGATGACCCAACAGTTCAATCTAGACCATGCCATGTTTAAATTGCTGTTGTAGAATAGAGAAAGAATGTCTGTCCAAACAGTTCAAGCTTGGCAGATGAGTAGCTAGGCAGAGAAATTAAGGAGCCCAACTACTTAATTTGGGCCCTTGGAAGAGATAAGGGTAGATTTATATAGGAAGGCAGTCAAAAGAAAAGAGGACAATCAGGGTTTGCTAGTCTAAGTGCACCCATTCAAAAGGAAGAAAAAATGTTAGGTGTATTAGGCTGGGTAGGTAGTTTGAGGTTGCAGAAGCTAGATTATGATCAATTTTGTTTTGTCAAAGAAAGCCCATCTCATCAATGACAGAAATATCAAGGCAGTTGTTTGGTTACATAACAATGGAAGCATGTCTAATTCCCCTTCATTCCCCTAAAAGAGTCTCTTACTAACATCCCCTCAAGGACCTTGGGATATGCCCAACAAGTCCTGCTTTTACTTCATTTTTGTCAAATACTAAGTCAAGTTTTGAGCTTTTCCTTAAGGAAAAGAAGTCACATTTCTTGTGTAAAAATCCACACTCCACACTCCATTCACTTCCTATATCTAAGTTTCGCTTTATAAACTTAGCATCATCCCCTTACACTTTCACTCCACAAAGCCATATTAACACTCTGACTTATTATATAGCTCCCTAAGTTACTTTCCCACCCCTATTTCTACAAAAACTATGTAAAAACCCCAAAAAATACTAAATATTCTACCCCTTGGCACTATAGCCATAGAAAATAAAGTTAAGGAAATGCTAGGTCCATTTGGGGCCTTAGCATTAGCCTTTCCACGTCCAAAACCTAGAGTTAATTTAACCTTTGGTTAAATTAATAACCATTGTCCACCCCCTCGCTCATAAACTTTACTATTCTACCTTCCACGCTCATTTTTGAAGTTTTTCATTTAAATCTTTAATTAAACATTAAACTCTCTGCCGGCGCATAACCCATTAACCCATATATCCAAAGTTTCAACCCTCCCACTTGCCATTAAACATTAAATATTAAAACGGGTCCCGCTCCAAAGTTGCATGTCACTCCTATCGCCCCATCTGTCGTCCGATATCCCGCTCCGCAGATCCAACGGTGGGCGATCGTTTTGAAATTCCGATCCGTCAGAGGTTAGCATCCAGGGGATGGGTGGTTTTGCTGCCGTACCCCCACCACGCGTCACTCTCCCGACGTGATCGGAGGCCCCCTCCTTGATACCGCCCAGGGCCAAAGGTGGTGCGGGAGAAAACAAAAAACTGCTCTCCGCCCCCTGACGTCAGCATCGCGTAATCTATGATGTCATATCCGCGTCAGCCCGCCACTGCCCTGTGCCCTTGCCACTCACCTGCTCACATCATCGTCCCGCCAGCATGTCCTCTGCCATGTCATTGCTCGAGTCAGCAGCCATGTCACCATGCCATACCCGCTACCCGCCAAATGACATCATGCTGACGTCATCCCGAAAAAACGCCAAAAGTCTCCAATTTCATAAAAATATGCCAAATCGACCGTTTTTGTTCATTTTCATTGGTCAGTTCGGAGTGCTGTGCATGCCGTTTTACGTCCATTTATCGCCCAAGCTCGAATTTGATCATCTGAGCCGCTACTGCCTGCAAATTCAACTCCACAGTCCGCCATTGAACCGGTTCAACCACCCTCTGCGCCATAAAACCAGGTACTTGCCCTAATTTCACCTGTTAACCCCTTTTTTCTTCTTTTTCTCCATTTCACTTGCTTAAAAACTTTGCAAATTCCCACCAAGGATACTCCTACACCTAAATTCTGCCTAAACTCGCTAATAATTCCCCTGTTTCAAAAGAAACCCTGTGAACTTATGCCCCTCTGCAATTTCACCATTAAAAATCGTTTTTAAATTTTGTGTTGCCAGTAGAAGCTTCATACTGCCCGTGCATTGACCCCTTTTTCAAAAATCCTCTGTAAAAACTTCACTCATTTGGCTAAAATAATCCCCATTCCCTCTTCAATTTGCCCACATAGCCTATCAGTCCAGAGAATTCATTAACAAAAGATAAGTCTGTCTAAACTCTGCAAAATTTGCCTCTTTTGTCATAACTAAAGACAGTGAAGACCATTACCTCATTTAAACTCAGTCTGCAGCTCCTTTGCAAATCCTCAGAAGCAGTTTTCCTCAGTCTGTTTTTGCCCTAATCCTCATTCCAAATATAAGCACAGAAAAACTTCAAGATGGCCACTTCAGCAGCTTTGAACATTACTCCTATCAATGCAGCTACCAAAGAGTTTGAAGCAATGCCTTTAGCTGATAGGGATTACCTCATTCAGGATTTGGTTGGGGATATGAATCACTTGCAGACCTTCTGCCAGTTGAGAAATAGTTATTTGAGCAACTGTGATATGTATGGGATATGGAAGTCTAATTTACCTTTTTACTTCCTCCCTTCTGTTAATATTTTTCCTGAGATAATCCATCTATGTGCTGAGAACTATGACCCAACTCAAAGAGTTATCAAGTCTCCATCTGGGAGCATACTCTTCCATATCACTCCTGATTCCATTAACCAAATGCTAAATTTCAAGCAGACTCAACTATTGGTCCCTTTTTCTATGAAATTCCTGCTGGATGAAGGCCCCAAGCTCTCCACCTCTGAGCTTGCAAGAATTGCCAAGACATTCATGAAGGCAGACCACCAGCCTATAGAGAAACCTCCATTCTTATATGTTAATTTCAATGAAGTGGGCAAACTGCTTGTAGATATGATATCCTCTATGCTAGGTTTTAAAACAAGTGAGCACATTGATGAAACAATATTGGTCCTTTTGTTTGCATATAGCCTAGGACAGCCCCCTGCTATCAAATACAATTATGCTAAGTTCATTGCCAATAATGGCAGTTATTCCTCTGTCTTAATTTCCCGCCACCCACTCCATTATGTCTTAAATGGGCCATCATATCATGAACAGTACCGTAAATAATCGCTTTCCATCTTTCCTTTGTGGCATCTTTCCATCTTACCGTAAATAATCGCTTTCCATCCTTCCTGTGCGGTTCTTGTATATATGTTTTGGCCATGTTATGTAGCTCTATAGCAGCCTGTTTTATAGTCCCACACCCTCTTCTAACTGCGTTGGGCGCTGGGAATGGGTCGTGTATGGATAGTTAGGTGGGTGAATCTCTCGCGTAGGTCTTCCATTTCCCAACTAGCTCGAGCTACGAGCACCCATTTTGTTCCCTTGAGTCTACTATCAAATTGCGATGTGTGCATCCTTGTCCTTTTGGGTGCAGGCGTAACCATGCTAGTGGCGTCGCAGCTTGTAGTAGGGTAGGAGAGTCAGCCATGTCTATTTTCTTCTCCGTATAGGTGACTTCTAACTATAGCTTATCAATTGCTCCATCTAACTTGACACTTTGTGCACAGAGTCTAGCCTCTGATGCTTATAACTTTCCAATTTGAATTTTACCATGCAAGATGGCTTCCGAGAGCTATTGAATCCTTCCTCGATTGTTGTCCCTGGAAGGGTGGGCTGTATTTGTGTTGGGTTGCTTGGTCGTAACGATACTTCTTTTTTCTGCCATGCAATCCTTTGATCCGCGCCTATCCGAGTGGGTTGATCGTCACCTAATGAGCACCCGTACCCTTCGTCATTGAGGTATGCCCGTTCTGTACCAACTTGACTGCCGTGCATGTCCTTCAGTCCATACCTGGAATTGCCTCCTCCATTTCAGCTTCTGCGACCCCCCTCTAGGTGTGCGCAACACGTTTTCTGACCCACTATACTGCACCCGTGCTACACATAAAGTGCCAGGATGGACGAGCTACCCTTCTTCTATTGTGGAGCTTTCTTCTGGCTTTCATCATTCCTCAGTGGTTACGGTTCGCAATTACCGAGTCATCATATTGTAGTTCAATGTTGTAGCTTCTTGCAACCGGTTCTACCATCACTCAATCTCCTCATCAGAATCCACTGTATAGGTGTTATCGCACTCCCACGCGACTTCTTGATCCTCTGTAGAATGCACCGGATCTTGGTCCTGTGCTATTATCTGATAGATGCAATCTAATTTGTCATCACTTTCCTCATCGCGCACAGGTTCGTTGTAGCATTCTGCTTCGACTGGGTCCAACAGGACTGCTACTCGCAGTGACTTCTTTTCGAACGTCATTTTCCACCTTTTTTAAGTTAATGATCCCTTTCATGTTCGTTGCCCAATCAATCCCGAGCAGTGCAAGGTAAGTATTACTGTCATCAACAATCTCTGTGACTTCAAAATTGATCTGTGTACTTACACTATCAATATCCACGGTTACCCCTTGCAGTTGGCCCATTGGTAAGATCTTTTGTTGGTTACCCATTCGTAGCTGAATCAGGGACCATTGTAGTGCGGGCTTGCCCATGCATTCCCAAGTTTTCTTAGGTAATACATTCACATCTGAGCCTAGGTCTAGGATGACCTAATCCATTTCATAGTCACTGATTTGCGCTGCCAGTCTCATTTCCCATCTAGTGCGCAGAGCATGCCTTCCTATATTCCGGGCTACATGCGACTCACCCGATCTTGCGAACCTTGTGATTAACTCCTGTAGTCCTTGAACGACTTTACTATCTCGTATTAGTTTCATACATGTTTTGAGAAAGGTAGTAATCATGGAGGGGTCCACTCCTGGCCTCATTTAATCCCTCCTACCTTGAGTAGAGGCTTCCGTGAAGCTCCCCTGAGCTTCTCTCGGTGTCTTTATCCCTAGTTCTGACTCAGAATCTGGTTCCTTTGAATGAGTGTCATGCCTCTTTCCATTTTCTGCACACTCTTTTAGCAGATTACCTTTTATAGGTGTGCTGCTCCTGAATACCATATTTATACTAGGGTCCACTTCATGAGGTTCTGCTCGCTCATCTGGACATTTTGGGTCGATGAAGATTGTAGAACTCCCTTTTCACGCATTTGGCCAATTAGCGTTGGACAGTCCACCATCTCATGATCAAACTGTTCACAATAGGGGCACAAGGTCCTCGTCGGGTTAGTGTGGTCATGAGCGTGGTGTCCCAGCCCTCCACAATTATAGTAGATCAGCTGTCCACAGCCCCGCCCGGGCCCCTTTCCTCTTCCCCAGCCGCATCCTTAAAATATCCTCACACTTCAGTCTGCATTCAGTAAGTTGGGGTTCTTTCCATCATGAAGTCATAACTTCGACATGTTCGCTCATCATGTCCTACTGATCGACAAAAATTGCAATATAGCTGTTGTGGGGTCTGGGTATACTTTTGTAATAAGTGTTTGTTATCCATTGCATGTTTTCCACCCATTTGACAAATTGCGCACCAGAGCACAGGCACGGCACTTGGTCCTACTTGTACCTCCAATTTCAGTGGCATTGGGCCTCCCCATGCTAGATAATTTGCAAAGACAGGATAATGTCCTTATCATGTCCCTGGCTCTTGCATTTAAGACATCCTACCTCTACGCGTGCCTATAGTCAAGACACTCTTTCTTGCTTCAATCTTTGCATTTATAAACTTAGGTTTTGAAGTTGCGCGTGGATTTACTAAACTCCCAACCCTAGATTTGGTATGGGGGTCTCGTGCAACCTCATTTCTGTCTCCAATGCCTCAACTTGGGTTGAGATCTTTTTCTGTGACAGAGTCATCCTCAAATGTGGTGTCAATGATGCCACAAACCACGTGCAACGTTTCGCATCTATCAATGTCATGTTAGCTTCGCGAATAGTGCTCTTTAATCTCTAGTCTAACTCCCACGGGGTTTCGCTAGGCAAAATTACGATCTCCTTGAACCCAATAACTGACTGGGTTTCCAGTTTTGTTCGGCCAAACTCTTTGTTTAATGCATCTTGGATTGCTTCTCTTCCTACATTCGGATGATCGGTCAAGTATTTTATGTACCATGTCAACGCGCGGTCCTGTTGTGCATTAACTAGGGTGGAATTTTTTATGTTCTCATCTATTATGCCTTGGGCATCCCACACAGACCATATCACAAACCAAAACCGCCTTGGTTTTTCATTTCTTGCACCCTTAAATGTGGGCATCTTGATTGCACTCGTCATCCTGACTTCTGGTGGAGGTGGGATTGGAGGTGGGGTGGATGGGTTCAATGAAGGTGATGTGGGGGGTGGTGTGGATGGAGGTGGTATCAGTGGGAAGCATTCTTTGATCAATTAGACCACACTCCCTGGTGAGAACCTCGCGAGCTCCTTCTTGCTTTCCTGGGAAATATAAGGTAAAGGATTGTTCTCTACTACTCCCGTTCCGTGGTAGCCCCTTCCGCTCCGTGTTACTCCAGAAATCAATAAATGCGCATAATCTATTTTTCACACAACAACATCTTAATCTAGGTATTCAATGATTTAATATACCTACCCCGAGGTCCTTGAAGAAACCGCCTTTCTGCTTTGCCATAGCTCACAGTTGTATCTATCGCGAACTCAGTAATAAATCCTCCTATCACTTGATTCAGCCAATGATCTACTGCGCATGAAATTTTATCATCGATGGCTTCTACCTTGCGTCCCAATTCTGAAGTCCACACAATAGGATTTTCTAGTATGCACTTTCCCACACTGTCAACCAACCTTGTGATCCACTCGTATAGTTCTACCAGAAACGTTGCGAAGAATATTTTGTGAATATATATATATATATATAACGGTCCACCCAATCTTCCTCCGTTATTCACGGATTTCTATTTTCCTGCATTGAGAACTCATGGAGTTTTAGATCCCACCACTCTTCAATCTCTTTCTTTATCAAGTTCCAATGTTACAACATCAGACACCCCTTACATAAATCCTGGTCTCGGCAACGGAACCATTTATTGGCTTATATGGGACTGACCCAGGTCTGGAAGAATTATTTAGCCAAACAAATTCGTAGCTACCGGCCCTTTTGGCAACAGTCCGCAGAGTGCGGACTGAGGTCTCACCCGAGGTAGCAGGGGAGGGTGATGGAACTAGGTTTCTGCACCCTTGGGATGTCTAGATGTGAGATGGAGGGTTTGCGCACTATTTCACAATGTTGCACTAGCCTGTTTTGTGCAGATCCAAACCTGAAACAATCTTTACTAGTTATTAGTGCATTGTTTATAGATCTGATCTATGTGATGAAGTATTACTTAGAAAGGTCTTTAAGCAAAAACTTATTAGCTTTACTCATTTTGCATACTTAGATTAACCACAGATTCACATGTATTCAAAATGTAAGCATATGCGCATAGATCAAACAGTGATACCAACCATACAAAAAGCTAGATCTATGATACTTCAATTTAACACAAAATTATCAAAGCAACTTATCTTTATTTACTTTCAATACATCCAGATCTACCCTACACACTCAGCTACAGGGGTCTGAACACACAGTTGTGGACTCTTCCAGGCCTCTGTGCACATAGCTGCAAAGCCTCTATCCACCACACTCTCGACTCATACTTACAGATGCTTACAAATCGTTCTCCTCAAAAACCCATTATAGTAAGATCATATCCAAAACTTAGCCACCTCTACCCATAGAGCCTCGCTCTATTTATACTTTTCCATGGACTGTGATCCATAGGTAGGCCAACTCAACTTACATTTATTTACATTATTTTTCGGCAGACTACCCTTTGACTTTGACCTATTACAAATCTCGCTTCTCGCGAAATCTTTACCTTCGCCTTTCCCAAACTTGCGGGCTTCGTCCCCATGACCGTTGCGCGAGGCTTCCGCTACCCAACACTGACCCACATGTACATGCTTCTAGCTCAGGGCAAAGTAGTGTACAGGGAATAAAACATTGTTTTTTATATATTTGGACCAAGTCTGGAAGGAATGTTTTCCCTAGGCCATAAACAAAGCATCACATATACCAAGTGCGGTAAATGGGCTATAATAGATGCCCCATAATAAATGAGGTTAGAAGGGGTACATGATGACCAAAATGTATTAAGTGTATGGAAAGAATCATGCGGAGACTGAGAAGGACTTCACCAAAATTCAGCCTACCAAGCCATCAAAAGAGATTAGAAAGAAATTGTTGTTTGAGGCACGCATACCTATGCTCAAAGAAAGAAAAGCATGTCCGCATATCAAGTACAAGTAGATCCAATATGTATACTAGTATAAAGGAACTGAAAGTACATAATGGATCATCTAATCGTGATCGAATAAGTACATGTATGAATATCACATATAAGAAGATGATCAATGGTGCTGAAGGATGAAGTTGATCGCTGATGTCAAAAACTAATCCCAATAGTACCAAATGAACATGATGGAATAAAATAATACTACATCGCAACTCAGATGTCAGTATATAAGATGTCAATGTGAAAAAATGCAACATATAAGGTGGATGGTGTCAGCTAGAAGCAACAAGAGCAACTGACAAGTGAACCAAAACATGTTGATGCAACTCGAGGTCTTTACCAATCACCGTGGTACATTTCTAAACAATGGGAATGAATGATCTAAGGTCGACCACGTGAGAAATCATTTGATTACCAGTCATTGATGTATGACATTAACAAATGTGAGACTACTCACCGATAATGATAATGAGAGTCAAGGTACCCCGTACGATATAACAAGTGATAATGAATGAGCTGAAGTCGAACACTTGAAAGAATGTATCAATCAGGAGACAATGATGGTTTCCCACTGTCGATAGCGAAGGAATCTACCACTAATGACTACAAACCCCAAGGTACTGCCAAATGGACTCTAGATATTTTTCCCAAAGAAAATGAGTTGTATTTTATAGGAAAAGATCCACTAGAAGGAAGGCATTAAGGCATCCTTCATCAATCTAGCACGAGTGTAACACATAGGCCAATAATGTGGAAGGAATCGAATGAAAAAGATGTAGTAACCCAACTGAAGCACATTTTCGACGTACACAAGATGTAGCTAGCACACAATAGAAAACCTTCTGAACCAACCAATAATGAAAGCTAACATAGAGGCAAGGAATCCACCAAAGGGGTCAAATGGAAACCAAGGCATTGCATGAATCCCAATGTGTGATAATGAAAGCTAATTTCAAACAAAAGGGAAACTACTCAGTGAAAGACCCATGATACTCAGCAATGTTGAGCACAAGGTGACCTATGAATAATGAAAATAGGGCCAGGATATGGCTCTAGAGCTGCCCTCAGAGCAATTTGTCATAGTCGATAAGGACAAGACATGCTAGCAAGAAGTCAATGGAGACCTTTTCAAACCGGCACGAGCAAAGGACCAATAAAACTAATGTGATGACAAACATGACACTGACAACCAAGGATGGCCGACTGAAAAATACATCAAGAGATATTGTAGAGATGCCGACTTAGGTTTACCTCCCTTGAACAAAAGCATGACTCAGTGATGACTATGTGGTAGCATATGATAACTCTGTATAAGTTTGTCATGCAAGAGGCATAATCAAACTCTTCATATGATTGGAAGAGGTAACCAATCAAAGGAGTACTGACTCAATAATAAGGTTAAGGTTCTCCTAAGTCAAACTAAATCCCACCCCAATGGAGGAGAGACTTTCTTTTGAGTGCTTTGTTCAAGGGAAACACAACTGACTCTAATTGCCAAAAAAATATGGAAATGTCGTCCAGTTCTCGCTCTTTTTGGAATACATAATTTTTTTGTCTTTTTCTTTAAGCTGGAAAAGGAATAAAAGAATTCTATAGTATATTGGAAAGAACGAGTGTCAGAGAAACAAATTTTCTAGTTCCTGGGAGGGGAACATTCCTATGCTCAATGCAAGGAGGTGAAACTGGTCAAGGACACTCAAAGGGATGCTCTTTCTACAGGTCAAAGGATGCGTCAAGCTGCAAAAGCTAAGTGATTGCATGGTTGAATTTGCAAAAGACATGGTCAAATAAGTGGCTTAAACATGAGTCCAAGTGAAGCCGGCTCAAGGCCAAAAGGTGCAAATAGTCAAAATGCAATGTAGTTGTACAACTCAACACAAAGGAGCCTCTAGGGTATAAGGAAAGAAACTAGCGTGGAAGAAAGGAGAATGTCTTCAACGCATCAGTCATGGCCGAACTAAAGAGGACTCCCGAGCCTACTCAGTGTAGTATCATGGGCAACCAATGTTAGCGAGGTTCTAATTAAGATGCCCATGTAAACGATGGCTCTACCATCGCATCATGATTTCAAAATCAGCGAGTGAAAATAATTTGCTAACCAAGATACAATGGGGTCAAACCTATGGCTAATGATCGTTGAATGGAGCCTAGTATGCAAGATACAATGGAAAATGGTTTTCCCTAACCTAAATGCCAGCGAGAAAACAATACCTAACCATGACGGGTCAGCGGTCATGGGACCGAAACAACATCTCGAAGAAGTCTCCAAAATTTCCTGTAAAAACAACCCACTCTCGACAATCCAAGCCCATAGGTAAAAAAATCCATGAGACAAAAATCAATTTTTGAAAAAATATTTTGCAATTTCAAAGTTATATAATGACTTTTGGACTCACAGTTTTTTCATTTTTGTTTGGAGCAAAGAGTTGTGGAGCAAAACTAAGCAAGCTTTCCTGAAATCACCATCCAACCAAATTTAAAACAAAACCCTATACATCATAACTAGCCTAAAATTTCTTCAAACAAAGCTAAATTATAAAGAAAGAGCCCTCTCTGGTTGCAGGTAGGCTAGGACCTATAACTAAAAGATTGGTTAGTGATTACCTTGGCCATATTTCCTTAGGAGCCAGGAACAACCTGAGTGATAACACCTCGGAAATTCATCAGGTCCCACTGGACCCACATCTGGAACATGGTCATTATATTTTGTCAGTATTTTGTCTCATCAAAAATATTTTTTATAAGTTCATTTCATATTAAAAAATCCAAAAAATCTTTAAAAACTCACAAAAACTTAAAAATTGTTACCTATGTCTCCCCATACCGCATTTGGTAGTAACACTAAGTCTGGATCTCCTCGGAAATCCATGCCAGCATATGAGTAGTCATTGACTGCAATGATCTATTGATTTTACGAGGTAAAAAACTTATCATCAAAGGTCATTCTGGACAAGTCATCACCCCCAAGGAGCTTCATCAGGTCTGCCCATCTACCCATTTGTGGATCTCTAGGGCTGCTGATGGACACTGATACTTTGGGACGTAGCCCAAGTACCTTCTCGAAGAAGAATGAACACAAGATGGTTCCATATCCAAAATTCTTCATTTGACCCTTCTGTATAGAGGTCAATTGACTCTTCGTGTTAGTCAGAGAGGCATGCACTAGTCAAAAACTATGGTAAGACATTCCACTACTAGGCTCATAGATACTCATGACGCCTGATGAAGGGAAGATGACCCATTTACTCATGCAATGGTAAATAGAAAAATCCTCAAGGATAGACTTTCCACATGTTTGATTGGAATTTGACTTCCAACTTCTCTGGATGTCTAGGATAATATATATGGACATAGTCTTCCACCGAAAGACTACCTCTCGTCTTGCATGTCAAATGCATGACCTCCCCTCTTCCGGAGAGACTGGTAATGAAATAGATATCTTCAACCTCAATTAGTAGATGCATCTGGTCGATCATGAAAGTGTCTTCCTCTGTGCTCCAGTAGTGGATCAAAAGTTCTAGCAAGTGCGTATTGGCTTTCATATTTGGAATTTTGAAGAATATGAGTAAGCCACAGCCTCTCAAAGCATCTAATGCATTTTGGTCATTCATTACCTCATTATCTATAGTGGTATGCATCATTTCCCTCCAAGTGATAGTCATCCTGCAAAAATTTGAAGTTTGAACTGTTAATTTATATGTTAAAACTTTAAATTGCATACACGTGGGTTCCCTTTACACACAATCGCGTGTAGGGCCATTGTATACACGGGTTACTCACATCCAACCCACATGTATGCAGAGTTGAATTTTTGGGCATAGTTTCCCACGGTTAAAACTTTGAAAAAACTTCTTAAAACTATAATAAAGCATTACAAGTAGGATTTGAGGATTACCTAGAGACTTTGGGGTGATTTGAACGGTCCAATTGTTCAAAGGAAAGCTTGCTTAGTTTTGCTCCACAACTCTTTGCTCCAAACAAAAATGAAAAAACTGTGAGTCCAAAAGTCATTATATAACTTTGAAATTGCAAAATATTTTTTCACAAATTGATTTTTGTCTCA
>Ga0115848_100602_pt1 | contig 14602 bp, 18 predicted proteins | sample InSIn3gowninarea_FD_83862 | JGI IMG/M metagenome (GOLD analysis project Ga0115848, IMG submission 83862) | reverse complement strand
ATAGAGGATATCGAGAAGTTATCATTGAATTGGTAAAATCGGACGACGATCGGAACACAATCATATGTTATTCATGGGTCAGCGGTTATGTTTTTCATCTGCATTGCAAGGCGAAATGGACAGTATAGACTTGGATAAGGACTTCCCGAGCAGTGGAAGCTACCCTAATGATATATATATCAATTTATTTTACCGCCATAAAATATTAGCAAGTCCATCATACCTGGCTCTACTACAATGACATACTTTACTGATGTTTCATAAACTTCTGAACATCGTGATTAGTATTGCCGTAGACCATACGTGACTTGCTCAATGGCGCGAATGTCTCTTTTAAGTTGTGAGCATTTTGTGAATATCATCCGTGTGGCACAGATGACGCTATTAGGCTGCTTGCGGTATCCTATATCTCGTCTGTTCAAGCAGACTCGTATACATTCGAATATATGGGTGTTCTTCCCGATAACCCGGCCAGCAATTCACCAGGCGTTGACGATCTGTCCTCGTCGACGGATTTATTACCGAATTCCCCGTATCACGGCCCCACATCTGTTTCGTCCGAACACTGCGGGGCCGGTTGATGTTTGACTCATGGGCATTAAAGATATCAATCAATACAGTAGAGTAGATAAATTGATGTAACTACATATATCGTCACCAAATTCTTGGCTAAACACATGAGCACACAGATAGCTCTCTCAAGACACGAGTATAGCACGGTATTGTATGAATGATGAATGGTATGTGTTTGAGCCTCTCTGAGATGTAAGAAATCACATGTCTTGCACAGCAACAACTCCCTAGTTAAGCTCGACACCAGTCCAGTCCAGTCCACAAATAGAACCAGGTACAGCTCGAGTCAGACAAACACTGACATGTGAAGCAGACCGAGATCGAGGGTAAAGCTTAACGATCTAGATCAGGAACCAAGTCTTTCTAGCTTGAATGACTTGGGTTGCGCGGCACCACCACATTCCCAAAGGCCACATCCAGCCAGCCACATGGCATAGCTGACTCTGACGCAATTGGCCGGAGCAAAAGTTGAGAAAGGGGACAGGCTTGGCTGGGCTGCAATGCGTTGACAGCAAACCCCTCCGAGATAACGCGCGGTGTGAGGTGTACTGTAAGTGTACCGTCCATCCATCCATTGATGCGTTGTTCGGCTTCAATGTGGAGCAATGGTATGGGTGAATTTGGCTAACGATTATGATGAAACACAAGCCCTATTGCTTCAATTGAAACCAGGTATGGGACAGGTTCCCGATCAGTTTAAGAGAGATAGACAACAAATACGTTTTGTCATAGCTTTCCCAAACTCACCAAACGATAGATAATATTCTGATGCATGTGATGCATGTTTGGGTTTGGTCGAGTGTGCCTGAGCGTTGACCAGAAAGATGGCAAAAACTAGCCCCCAAACCCAATCAGATATGGATTCTATTCTAGATAACAACCAACTCAAGCTAGAAGCTTGAAGGGCAGAAGGGGTCGGACCGCGGTGGAGGTCGCCCTTGCAGTGGAAAAAATTGGAGGCGTTCCGTTTGGTCTTTGGTGTGCACACGATGCCAATCATGTCGATCGAGTGGCCAATATCGATGATGATCTGAGGCCAGGATGCGACCTTGACATTGACAAGACAAGTTCACAACCAGGTACGCATATAGGCGGCACAGCGTCAAGGGATGGGAGGTACAGCGCAGCGCAGCGCAGCACAGCACAGGCTGCTGTGTCAAACAGATCCGGTATTGACATTGATGTTGTGTCTGTGTCCAAATTCCCTACAGTACCGTACTGTACTCCATCATTTAGGTGCTAACCCTGTACTGTACAAAGGGTCTTCTGAACTTTTTGCATTGAATCAGCCCCATGTTATCGGTTCCCTGCCCCTGTCTGCACGGCAATTCAGCCAAGAGAAGTGTCCAGCATGAATCTCCGAGGGATGGCCGCAGAGAGCCCGTAAATGTACATACACAGTACTGTGCGGTAACAAGAAAATGTATCAGAGCCTGAAACAACGGATCCCGATACGTGCTGTACACGTAGCCCACTGTCCTCTTCACCGTGATATCAATCTGACGAATGAATGCTTTAATATCGCAACAAAATCCAGTTGATTTTTCAGAATAGGCCCGTCCATGCGCCCGTCCTTTGGTCCTCCCGGCGGTCCGGTCACTACCGCAACGCCCCGTCCCTTGCAAATCCCAGCTAAGTACAGTAAAAAGCAGGTCGAGTGAGGCATGACAGAGATGATGCTGGGAGGCTGAGACAATGGAATGCTTGGGATATCGAATCGCACAAGAAGCAAGGGTAGTTTGCCACAAGTGCCTTCACTTCAACATTAAATCACCCATCCCTCATACCGTGGTCTTCGCCATGTGTAAGACCACGATATGACTGCAAGACACGGTCCAGTTGGGCAAACCCCCTCTTCCGGCCATTCCTCCCAGGTGGTGGGAAGAGAAAATCTGGGGAGACCAGGGATCACATTCAGCCGAATTGGAAAAGAAATAACGTATCCGTACAGCACAAGAACAAGTGCAGGGGCCTTACCTACCTGTTAGAGGGTCGTACCAAAGCCTTACGGGTCGGGTAGTACAGTATAGTATGGGCTGGGACAAAGAACCTGAGACTCTGACTAAGATTACTGTTCAGTTAATGGGTATAATAAAACCAAACGAAATTGACTTCTACGTAATGCAGCCCAGGGTCCATCAAAACCGTAGATATTCTTCATCTTCAAGTGATGGTCAAGTGCAGAGACAGAGAGAGAGAGGTAAGGCGAACATTCCATGTCAGCCGGTAATAAGTGCTTTTGGCGGATAGGTCATCATTGGATGTGGCGGCGCCTGGCAGGCACGCTCTCCCCACCTTCCTTGGTGGTCTCTTCACGGCACGCGCACCTGCCCCCCGGCGTACCTACGGGCAGCAATGAGGAACCCTGGCGGGCAGGTACCGACCCGAACTTGGCTTTGGCGCAGGAACGAATCATCAATGTCACCGTCTTTTCTAAATGTAAGGTTAGGTACAGAGTAGTCTAAGGTAATTTGCTCTTGCCTCGTTTGACTCATTTCCATAACTCGCCGTCTCATCTCTCCACCTTGTGTTTTCATTTCACTGTCTCCTCTTTCCAATTTCATGCTAATTACTTAACATTGTTATATCCTCTCGTCTTCTGACCTTATCATTGCACAGCGCACCCTACCGCAAGGCGTAACCCTCCCACTCCCACTACAACCTTCTTCAAGATAAAGGGTCCTTGTGCCTTGCGCTTGGCGGGTCCTATCTGCGTCATACTACTAAGACCTCGAACTCGCTCAATATCCCTTGAATTTGGTCTCGGATCTGGTCTCACTCGCCCTCGAAAGGTTTCAAGCAAACGAATAAGAGAAAAATTATCTTACCTTGTTCTACGTTCCCAGACTGAAAGATCAACCATCCCGACGACTTTCGCCCAGTAGCCACTACCGATATCAAGTTTTTAAGAAATCGACTAGAACAACTTCAAACGCCCTATGCCTTCCTAACGAAAAATCGATCCCCCACTGCTCCGATTTATTCCACGCTCCACCGCGACCGACCTTCTACGAGCCTTCCATGATTATGGCTACGAGATTTACGCCCGAGGCTTTTCTGCCATCGGGCGCCTACGACTCTGATCCTGTTCTTTCCCTCAACAGTCATCTGCCGTACCGCAATACATCCAGTATTCCGTCTCCGCCCAACTCGTATCCTCGAGCCGCAACTCTTCGTCATCAATATCCACAACACTATCTCAACCCATGTCAACCGCATAACCAAGATTATAGCCAGATTCAACTTCAACGCGGCCGAATTCCTCCCGCCAGTACCCTACCGCTTCAGCACAACGACTTGTCCCCTCTCTCGTTGGATTCCCTACGAGCAGCCCAGTCTGTTCCGCCAGACTACAGGAGGTACCCCCAACAGGCCGATTCTTTCGACACCTTTGAAGGTCGCCCTGCGACAGTATCTCCTACACACGGAGGCCCGCCTCCTTCGTACGGACATCGATTGCCAGCTTCATCTACAGCTCCTCTTCCCAACGTTAGCTCTTCTGGGCTCGTCGGTGCATCCCTGTCAAGATCGGTTTCCGCAGACGCCGTGGCTGCTTCTCAGTCTTCGTTGCATGTGGTTCAACGCCTCATGCAACAAAATCAGTCTATTCGCGAAGCTTGGGAAGCAGAACGAAACCATCTTGAAGCTAATCGTCGACGGGTTGAAGAGGTTTACCAGGAAGAGCGGATAATCATGGACGAGGTCCGGGAAAGCTGGGAGGCTGAGAAAGAAGGCATGTCCCGAGAAATTGAAGAGCTCAAAGAACGAGTTTACAGGCTCGAAGGAGAAAACAATGCTCTGAAAGCTGTTACGGCGCAAAGCATTCAGGTTACAGGCGTGGTTTCGCCTCTGGCGAGTCAGCGTGGTGGAAGCGGTGAGGGCTCCTTGGACAGTTCCTACTTTCCTGCTCCACCAGGACGACTCGCGTCAAGGGCACAAAATCCAATCATCCCAGCCGGTGTTTCCATGACTGATGCGTCATCTCTACCACCCGGTCTTGATGGCGCCTCTCGCCGCCCTCATTATTTCTCATCGAGCAGTGCTCGCGTGTCTCCTACAACACAACCCGAATCGTCACCTTTCGTCCCTCTCGATCCCAGGATGCAGACACAGAACCCAGTTGCCAAGGACTTCCTGCCGTCCCCAACAGAGGACGCAGCCACGCCTGTGCCCATCATTGATGTGCAAGAAATCGACCCTAAGCTGGAAGGAATCCCGATCAAGGCCACTGCGGTCCAGAAGTCCACATTCGCTGCCGGTGCATCTCCACCCGAAAACCCAGCCTCGCCGGCGTCATCTCCGCCTGGACGTGCTGCTCAAAGTCCGGAGCAGTCTCGGCGCCCGACTAATGTGCGCGGCTCATCCAAGGAATACACTTTGCAGGCCCTCTCTGCTGTAGAGTCTCGTCGGTTAACAATGCACGCTGGTCACACGCCAAACCATTCTCTGTCGGTCTTCCCCAAAGTTAATCCGACTGACGCAGCTTCCATTCTTGGAGAAGGCGCCACGCCAACTGTCGAAACAACTATCGATCTCAGTGCAACAGCTGTCGTCACAGAAGACGGGAAGGAGGACACATTATCTTTACCAGCCCAAACGGATAGGCGTGACTCTAAAGTGTCTTTCGTCTCATTCACCGAAGAGCTGGACCCGAATGCGCCAGATGCCATGATGGAACCAAGTGATGGTGATAAACCCCTCAAAGGGCCCCTTATGCTCAGGAACATGCCGGCCAAAGACGAGCTTTTCTGGGAAGAAGTGCACAAGAAACTGGAGCCTATCAGTCAAGGGCAGAACGCACTACCAGCTGTTATGCAATCCCAAGAATTGTGCTCCACTGCCGGCCCTTCTGGCTTGAATGTTTCAACACACGGGTTGAAGCAGGGTGGTCCTATTGGGGGAGATGGTTCCGCTGATGCCCAAGCCAACTCCGATGGTAGCGATGGCGAAGGCGATGCTAAGGCCATTGAAGCCGATGTTCCGTTGAAACTGAAGAGCACGTCCAATTTCGGCGCCCCTTTTGGTGCCATGTAGGACAACACCAGAAGTGATGCAGGACGTTCCTCGATAACGTCTTGTCGGCCATCCAATCAGTTATCAGATGCTCCCGGCCGACCACACACCACACCTATAGAAGATGTTACGGCATCTTCGCCAACACCATCAAGTCGGTGTTGCACTCACGATGATGAAGTAATTACGCCAGAACGCACGCTATGATATATCGCGACGCCAATGATGCATACGTCTATCGATTTTTCGAGTTGTCTTTCACATTGATTTTGGTTTCCGGCCAGGTCCAGTGGCAAGCGAGCGCATATGCAATTTTGTCGGATAGGGAAAAGGATGCACATACTATAGAACAGGAGTACCGGAAACTGGTTACCAGACCTTTGAGTTTGTAGTTTAGGGATCATGAGTTTCTGCAACATTATGCACGCAGCGGCGGTAAACAACAACGCGTTTACGAGCTTACGACAGGGAGGCAGTCTTGTTTTTTGGAATTGTTTATGCAGGTCGGAGCATTGGAGGAGAACTGTGTTTGAATACCCGATGCACAGAAACCAGTCGGTCTGGGCAATGAATCGATCAAGCGTAAAAGGGAGAAAGGGGAGTTTTTTTTAGGGCAGAAAGTTGGGTTTGTCGCAGTATCAGGAGCGGGTGGGAAGATTCTGTCTGCGGCGATAGGAGTTCAAGGAACATTCAGCAGTATATATTGATTCAACATTCCCAAGTATAGCTTGGATAGCAGAAGTGTACCCAGCAGTACAACCTTCGTCACATTAACTGATTCGTTGCTTTCAGTGATGAACACCTTGCTTTGTTTTTCACTATCGGTTAACCTAACCTGAGTGACCAGCTGTATGGCGTTTGTTTATAGGTACTTTGTCAGTAATGTTTAACCACAAACGGTCCTCTTTGCATCTGTAAGTTCTGCATATGCATTGCCACTGAAGCATATGCATGTCTTCTGGTGCAGTTTCATGAAAACGTTACTGTATGCCACGAATATCTATAATGATTGGCATTGTTCCATGTCTTCATCGTACAAAACGAGAAGTCTAAAATTCCCAAACATGACAGCTGCTACAGAAAGTCATAAACAAGCAATGAACAGACGCAAAACCAGAACGCCATTGACGCCACTCCTCCTGATATAGTTGTCCCAAATCCACTCTTTTATGCTGCCATGTTACTCTGGCTCACCTTTGATCGAGGTCATGGGCTTTAAACACCCATGGTGAAATCATGCTCGATACCAGGTGTCACACTGGCCATAAACTAGACACATGTCAGCAGGGAATAGTCTGGTCGGTTTAGGGAAGAGTCATACCTTGAGGAACACAACCAAGTACTGATCCACTCGGATAGCAACCTCTTGATCATCGATCTCAGTTTCCTGTACCTCCTCCCACTCATCCTTGTCTGCCGCCTCTTGAGCGCCCTTGACATCTAGCTTTCCAATCTCATCAACCAAACCCTCCATTCCCGAAGGTGCCTGGCTGCTATCAGTGTTACCGGTACGGAGCTTCTCACGTCGCAGGCGAAGGGCAGCATCGGCACGGTCAAGTAATGTCTTCATGACTGACGCGTGCTTGCAGGGATGTACAGAGGCCATCTTGATGTTGTTGGCGAAGAAGGGGAAATCTTCGAGTGTCACTGTCTTGTCCTTGTAGTCACCGACAATATCCTCCGTCATGTCGGTGGGAGGGAGGGGTTGGCCATTGGCGAGATAGCCTGAGAGGTACAGACGAGGGGTTCTGTAGTAGGGAGAGTACATGATGTACAGGGTATATGTTCGGTGAGCGCTGAAGATATTAGCAGACCTCTTCATGACTTGGAGAAAACAAGGCATACCTGTTCTTGGAATCAGCGCCGGAGTCTCGGATGATAGCTTCATCATCGTCTTCGTCCTCCATATCAGGAATCTCATCATCATCCACAACCTCTCTGTCACCGACATTTCCTGAATCGTCCATGGTCCTCACCTCCTTCACTTTCAACGGCTGCGAGCTGGCCAGGCCACCAGTCCTCAACCACCCATCTTCGTCATCCCCTGCATTACCCTTGAAATCATCGCCGTCATTGACAAGAGCTTCCTCGTGTCCAGCGTCACCAGCAAAGTCGTCGTTCAAACGGCGATGACAAGGGACATTTCGTGTTACCAGGAACTGCTTGCCAGGAGGCAGATGGCTGACTCGACGTTCAGGGGAATCGGCATCACCCCAGGACCAGGTCGGGAACTTATAAACAAGATAGTCGCCCGCGGCGAGGAACTCTTCGGGTGTGATTTGACCGGTCTGGCGGAAGGTTGACTTGTGGGAGACGGGGGTATAGCGATCCCGAAGGGTGTTGACTGTCGAGTAGATGTAATTCATGATGGCTTCGGCGTTGGTCTCTTCGTTTCGGGGTTTGCAGTTGTTTCTGTAGAAGGAAAGAAGATAGGCTTTGTTGTAGGAGTTGTATGTTGTACTTCTTGGAGGATGCGGGGCTGGGTTTCTGTGCAAGCTTGCGAGATGTAAGTTGACAAGTATAGTTTGAGTTGTAGCAGAGTAGAGGTTTGGAGTATTTCCCTCGTCCTTCTGCCTGAAGTAACGAAGATGACTGATAGAGACCAGGCGACGACAAGTACTTGGGTGAAAGTACCTTGCCTGAGTAATACCCAGTTAGAGCAGCCGCTCACTGTCACTGATGAGGCGATCACATGAAGGTGGAGGTGTGTGTGCCTGGACCCCTCATTGGCTGTGACGTGGGGGTTAGCCAGTAGCATTGCTTTGAAGCTTCGTGGAATGGGTCTTGCAGCAGTCTTATCTTATCGGAATGCACGTCATTTTCTGGAAGCTCTATTCACGTGTGTACTGTACCATGAGCCTCTCTTGATAAGAGTCTGGTGCTCGAGTCATGAGGAGGGCAAATGCATCATCAACAAGTGTTATTTCTTATATACTGATCAAGTGCTCTATTGGAATATCGTGGTATCTCTTCTTTTCTTCGCCTGCGCATGTCTATCAACTCATTCCTCGTCAGCCTCTTCCTCTGCCTTTTTCTTCTTCTCTTCACGTTCCCTCTTCTTCTCTAATAGTTTCTTCAGCTTCTTGGCTGAGTTGAACACTCCATTCGTGCCAGCTCCACATGATGCACAAGTCGGGTCCTTTCTGTATCTCTTCAGAGCACATGGCTCGCAAAAGTAATGCCCACATCTTGTCACAATAGGCTCTCTGTAGGGCCCCTCGCAGATGATGCACGCGAACGGGATTTTCTCCAGCATCGCTATCTCTGCTTCATCCTCGGGGGCTTGCTCCTTTTTGTCGCGGTTGGCGCTCGCAATGATGGTGCCGCCCAAGTTCTTCTTGCCCTTTGTGACTTCCTCCCACTCCTTGTCGAGCTGCCAGCCTTGTTTGACGTCTGTTCGATCGTGGAGGAATATGCAACTGTCTCCAAAGCCACAGTGACCGGTCTTCTTGTAATCTTTGCAGATATCGGGTTTGAAGTCCATGACTGTGATGGTTCGAATATTTGTGGGTGCCTTAACAGGACCCTTCGCTCTTTGGGGCGCATCGGGGTTTTTCTGAATGAATGATGTTTGATTCGCGAGCCCTTTATATGTTCCATCCGGTTGTGAATCCTTTGCGGAAGCTCTTGTTGATCCTAAGAGATTCTTTGCCGAGAGATCGTCCTCCTTTTCATCATACCAGTTGCTATGCTTCGTCGCGTCGTTTGTACTTGTAATGGGTACATTGCGATCCGCCGAGTAAATCGTGGCTGAAAAATCCTTCTTGCTCGATGCTAGATCCTTGGAAGATGCTGTGACGGTGGCGGTCTTTTTGCGCCGCTTAACGCGCTGTCCAGATTCGTCTTCTGATGATGAGTAGTCGCTGTCGTCGCTATCGGCTGGAGGTGGCGTCGCAGGTCGTTTTCGAATATTTGCTTTGCCTTTTGCGCCTCTCTTCTTGAATACAGCAACAGGTGCTTGAGGTTCTGTAGATGAGTCTGCCATTTTGCCGGAGTTGATTTGACAATGTCAGATGGGAGTGTGGTGTTTATGTATGCGACGGATAGCGATTGGAAATCAGACTTTCTTACTCTTCCAAGGATGGAGGAATCTAGAAATGGTCATGTGACTGCGCGTATCTTTGGTGTTGGTGGTACTGAGCTCAGTATCAAGTCAGAGCTTTATTCCACCTCAACTAGAGTCGTGCGAAATGTATGGAATTCAGATCTAAAAGGGAACCGTATGTTGAAAAGTAACTTCATTTAAGGTTCGCCTGCGTGAAAAATGAAGCTCTCCTGCGTTGCTAGGTATTGGAGCTTTCCAATGCAGATAGTATGGCCTCTACAGCAAACTGTAAGGCTTCCATAGTACTTACCTCAGTCACATACAATGCTTTCCTCAACTTCGTTGCGTCTTTGGTTGCTTTCAACCGTTCTGCCGAGTATAATCTCGCTGTGAAGTAGCCCCAACAAGTTTTACGGATAGACAGTCCGCTGACAATTCTACCTTGTCTGCATGTGAATAATGTTCGATAATAAACGCTACAACTCATGAATTCAAATTTATTACTAATTCCCTTGCATTTCAACCCTGGTGACTATCGCGCCAAGATCCGATGAAAAGATGCTCAACTAGAACACTCGGATCACCTTTCTCATGAGTATTCTCATGCGGCAGCCACCCAAAACTATCTTTTGGTAAGACTAGCACATCCCCAATTAGTCTAGGTTCCGGTAAACTGTCTAGTTCATCGCCAGTATGTTCCGTGCCCGTCATCTCTTTGAAGTAGTCCATAAGGACTTTCGTAAATGCAAAAGGTCCAGTTGTGCTCATGACCTCTTCGAATGATACAGCATCACCTGGCTTCTTAGACGCAAATAAATTCTTGAGATCGCCTGCCACCTGATTGACAACTGTTCTTATAGCTGGGTGGTTTGGCTTTGCCAACACTGAGTACTGGCATAGCTGTACAGAGTACGGGGAACCGGGCCAAATTGGCTTCTTGTGATGGTCGTTCTCTATCCCGACGACCAGATTCACTGAGCCTTGGTATTGCTTGGGTATCCATTTTGAAACGGGCTGGTGTGGGTATACATCAATGTCTGCCCATACACCACCTTCGCGCAGCAGAATAAGGTATCTCAAGAAATCGGCTTTGAGGATAGGATCTTTCAGGCCTGTGAAGATATCCGAAATATTTGTGTCGAAGCGATCAAGAACGTAAGCGTCGTTGTTGGCATCGGTAATGCGCTCATATCGCCAGCCAGGATTGACAACACGCCATTGATGTGGAAAGCCGACTGTCCGCTCTGTGGGGTTTTCCGAATCATCTTTCCAGCTCTGCCAGATTTTGTGAGGAAACGGCTCTGCTTTTGGTGCATATGCAGCCGTGGGTTTCGGTCCTTGAGTTGTGCTATTTTCTATTTCTCTGGTCAACATTTACTTGCATCAGTTGGAAATAGGCGCTTACGACTTATACGACCATTATATGCGTAGTTGCCCGCCAGAAGCATACAGATCACAACAGCGGCCAGAAGAATATACGCATATTTTCTGTGAGTTGCTGTTGCTAATAACATCGTGGCCTGTATTGTTTACAGGTCAAGGGAGCCAGAACAAGAAAATGCAATTAATCGAGAGCTGTCTGTCTAATAATAAGACATTCCAACCCCGTCACCCATTAAGAACAGCAGCCTGGGGACCCTGGCAGGCGGTCCGAAAAATAACCAGGATGGAGAAGTCTATTGATAAAATAGCTCAGACAGGTCTAGGCATTAAAGCCCAGGATAGCATGTCACAATCTTTATGGCAGCCTTAGCTGAGTCTCGATTTTTCTTTAACCCTACTGCCACATCATCTCAGCCAATTATCAACGTCCTCTTACCGCCCGATACTGGACGTTGAACAACTTCAAATATTGTCAACCAACACACCACTCACATGTCGCCATCTTACCTGATGTAGACTTCTGCTACCAACAACATGTCTGTCGTCGCTAGAATTCGCACTTTGTCCTTGATGATGGCGAGTGACAGCTCTCTTCTGTATCCGTATCTTGGGTTTATGGCGAGTTTCTCGCCTTTTCGTCCCTTGCAACGATGGTGATACCCGCGCGGCTTCATGCAGCTCACGTTGCCTTGCACGAAACAAATATATGAGCGGAACCAACACGCATAGTGGTTGGAAGATCTTATCCTCTATGTCCTCCCTCAAACTCCGTACTTCGCTTTGCTCGCTCTGCCTCCTGTTTTCCCGTAGTTTACGGTACATACCACACAGAATTCCTCCAGAACACCTTGCAGTGCATTGATCACGATGAAAAGGCTCATCGCTGTGTTGTTTCTTTACTTTCTTTCAACGTGCCTTGCTGCCAGCAAGTGCTATTATCCTAACGGTGATGAGGCTAACGACTTTCCTTGCGATCCCCAGGCGAAGGAAAGCGTCTGCTGTTCTGGAGGGCTGGGCACAACATGCCTGTCCAACAGGTTGTGCATCGGGGCAGACGGGAATACCTTAAGAGGTTCCTGTACAGATAAGAACTGGGCGTCGCCAGAGTGCGCTATGTTTTGTCTGGGTAAATGGCGCTCTTCTTTGAGTACGACTAAGTGGCTATGCTAATGATAAAAGGTGCGGACAGGGGAGGAACTGACTTGATCTCCTGCTCTAACGTCACGGGTAGCGATGCCTCGTTTTGTTGTGACCACAATCCAAACTGCTGTAACAGTGGTGTTGGGAGATTTAATGTTCTTCCGTCTAACCCAGAGGTTTGGGCGACGTGGGATCGAAAAGCAACTGAGTATGCCGTTGTTGGTACAGTCTTCATCGGCGAATCCACGACCACAGCTGCATCCGCTACTTCAGACACGTCGTCTCTGGTCACCTATACAACATCAGCGTCTATCACTACGGCCAGCGAAGCATCTTCATCGTCAAGTCATGCACCTGATTCGACAACATCTACTGAGGGCACACCAGGAATGTCCATCGGCGCAAAGGCAGGAATTGGTGCTGGTATCGGTGCTGGTGCTGTCCTAGCTGTGGCAGTCGTATACCTCCTATGGAGGATGCGCAGGAATAAGAAAGCTATCGAGCAGGAGAAGCAGTTCCCACCTACATATTATGGACCGGGCATGGACGCATCTTGGCAGCAGTCTCATTATACGTATGGCGTGAAAGAGTTACACTCTCAACCGCCACAGGAGCTTCATGGACAGACATTGCAAGGCTACAATGTGAGAGCTGAACTACCAGCACATATCTGAAGGCCTCAGAAATGATATAGATACAAAGGCATGGCGTTGGGGATCATTGGAGGCATGTTTGGGTTGTTGCCATTTAGAACAGTTGTATTGTAATCGTCATCATGTCTAGGCGCCAATAAGAAGAGGCACATATCATCACAATCAGACATCATTCTGTAAGACGACACCGTCTTGTCTGGCCGATAAGATGTATATGTCCTAGATTTAGAAAATCCAGCTAGAGACACTTGCACAGACCTTGGGCTTCTATAATTTGGACCCTGATTTCCTTCTGGCAGCGAAGCTTGTGACAGCCTCAATGAGTACATGGGTAGGTTTTTTAACCAGGAAGAACCTGACTGACAAAACAGGGACCAAGGGAAACTGGACGAGCGACTCAGAGGCATGAGTGGACAATTTTAAAAGTGGCATTGACAGATTGACATCACTCACACACGATAGATGACAATAGGAAGCTGGAATTTTGGCACTTGATTTACCCTGTACCGTCGATTTGAATCTCAATGTTTATATTAGATACAACGAATTATTTACTTGCCATTGGCAAACTATGAGGATATTTGCAACTTGACAATCCGAGGTCATGTACACTATTTTCTTTGGAAATTATGTCCTTTTTGGAGCGATAACTTTGCTGTATGTGATAACTTATGTTCGCTTAGCATATCAATACACACACAAACAACACGTCCACGTCCACGGCTGCAATGCAACTAACTAACAGTAAAGCAAGCCCCTTACACCCGCAGGATACATACATGAACTAGATGAACTACGATGGCCCCAGGAGAGGTCATGTCCAAGCAGTGCGTCGAAGCGACATTGAGATGTGAGGCTTATGTCTGACGTGTCTGTGGAGGACTTGAACAACAGCGTGGCGATTGGTCAAGACGCCCAACGATAGTCTAGGAACCAATGCAACTCGTATCAACCACACAGAGCAGAGAACCAGACATGCAAACCTTACTACAAACTATCATATTTTATTTTTTTATTTTTGGACGCGGTCTGGATCGATCGCCGGTAAGTTAGCTGCCCAGTCCAACCACAGATCTGATCGAACATCGCATCTGACCATCTCTTACAAAAAGGTGGAAGAGAAGAAGAAGGTGCTTCAAACGCACTAAAATATGCTTCCCCACTGCCAGACCAGGTCAGTTCAAGACCCTGGTCAAGGATAACCATGGCAGCGAAATGAGATGAAAGACTCGGTTTATGCGGGAGTCTTTGCGGACCTGGACGCCAATCGAAAGTACGGATACATACTTTGACTCATTGATGATGACGGCAATTGATGCTATCCATGTAGAAGATGGTGTTGCCGTTCAAAGGTGGTTGCGTATCAATATGTAGGTACCTACTTACTTGAACATGTACATCGCTTCAAGTCAACATCACGAACCGCGTCGTGGTTTGTTTATTTTTGACCATTCTAGGCCATAGTACTCTTACTACTGCGTGCACCTGCAGTAAATTATGCTTTATGGTTCGCATAAACCCCGCAGCCTTACTTGATATGCCACTTCAGTATACCGTACCTGAGTACGTAGCAATGCGTAACATCCAACTCATTGCTACAGAGGCTGGTCGAGGAAACAGGGAAAATGCCTACAATTGAGTTTAAGACCGGATGATCGCTCTAAGGGAACATGACTCGGATTGTCAAGTTGCAAATATCCTCATAGTTTGCCAATGGCAAGTAAATAATTCGTTGTATCTAATATAAACATTGAGATTCAAATCGACGGTACAGGGTAAATCAAGTGCCAAAATT
>Ga0115848_100601_pt1 | contig 14621 bp, 12 predicted proteins | sample InSIn3gowninarea_FD_83862 | JGI IMG/M metagenome (GOLD analysis project Ga0115848, IMG submission 83862) | reverse complement strand
CAGTCGAGCCTGCTTGCGCATCCTCTGATGGCGGCCCTTATGGTCGAGCACCTAAAGGTCCTTAACAGTCGAGCACCTAAAGGTCCTTATGGTCGAGCCCCCTAAAGGGTCCTTATCAGTCGAGCCCCCTGTCGGGTCCTTGCACTCGGAAGCGCAAGACCCTCCGGACCTTTATTAATGCTTCCCGGCTTATTTAGTCTTTAATCAGTACCGGAATCTGCATCATATGAGCCACCGGGATTAGCAGTTTATATTCGCATAAGCATATGATTGATTCATAAGCCTCAGTTCCATTCGAGTCATAATTATAAGGCAGGATTTCATTCATTGGCCATCATTCCATTAAAAACAGAAGCCCCAACTTCCATAGTTGATTTACATCCTTATCTAGGCCATAGCCACCAATAGTACCAGCAACTGGAATTGGATCGTCCAGAAATGGAATTGAATCATTCAGAGGGATAGAGCAGTAAAATGAGTATTTGAAGATGGAGATGGAACTGTATATATATTTATATATGGAACATTTGTATATGAAGATGGATCTAAAGCATTGGAAGATGGATATGTAGCATGTGAATAGTGAGTTTAGTTACTATAATAGAAGGGAGCACTAGAAAAGAAACTCACTGACTGTCGTGAGGCAAGCCATTGAAGATCTAATTGCTTGGGTGGGTGGCAAGAAGTGTGGTAGGAGGCTATTTGACTGAGGTCACCAGATCTCGGCCCGCTCCCTGACTTATAGTAGTAATTACTTATAGTATTAGTTTCAAATGGCAAAGAATAAGGTGGAAGAATCTCGGCTTTAGAAAGCCAAAGAGCTACCATAGCTACCATACGTAAATAGTCGGTCGGGGGAAGGGTATGAGGCAATGTCATTCATATAGTAAACCAGAGCATCAATTCAATGAAATATAACTAGCGATACACCCGTTCCAAGCTTGCCCACCCAACGGAAGTAGGTCCGAACAAAGGAAGCCACAAGAAAACCACCCAACCTCATAAGGAACCAGGGCTGGTCGAATCCGGGCTGGAAGATGAAAGAAATGGCAGGCGGGATGGAATCGATTGCTTTGAGGGGTTGAGCGGGCAGCTGCTTGCTGGCTTGTTAGCTGGGGTTCTGGGGTGCTGCATGGGGAGCTTTCAAGCTGGCTGGATATGGGGAGCTGGCTGGATGGCGGGCTGACTTGGAGAAGAAAATCGGCCGAGCTAGGAAGGAGTAGTAGGAGAATAAACTGAGGCGGGATTGATTACACTACTCCATAGGAGTAATTAGGCATATATTCATACTAAGTGCTAAGCTATAAAGGGGGTACTGCTATTACTACTATGTGAAACAAGGTTTTAGACTCCTGTACTAATTATTAGTCCCATCATACACGAACTAGTAGCCCACCACCTACCTTGGTATTTTAGGGGATTCCTCCGACTATGATTGGGGTATTGATTCCCCTAACGATGGTCGTTTTTCCTCCGACTATGAGCGGGGGGTCTTTAGTCCTTTCCTTTCATTTGTGAGGCCATCTGGAGGCCTACGGGGGAGAATAAGCTGGCGGAGTTCCAAACCACTCTTTGCGGGAGGGCCCTGCAATTCATTGTACATGAAGTTTTTGCACTATTCACCAAGTGGAGTTTCCATCACCTTAGATGAAGTCAAGCAACAATTTGTCACTGAATTCTTCCTGCAACCAAAATCTGAACAACAGAGTATAGCAAAGTGAAAGGATATAAAACATATGGTAGGAGAGACAGGCTGGGATTATGCTCAAAGATTCTTGGACCTTATGGGTCACTTACCCTATATGATTTCTATTACACAAGGTGAGCGCGGGACCAGAAGAGAATATGTGGTACCCTGAAGTTCATAGTGGTACCCTACCCAGAAGAATTGAAAAAGTGGTAATGTGTAAGGCTGGTACTGTATTGCAAAGTCCATGCAGCTCTATGTGAAGCCCTTCCATTCAATGTAGTAAGTGTGGGGCATTCATTCCAAAGGTAAGAGTTGTAAGGTTGGAGAATCCGGTGCTTATAAGAGAAGGGTTCATAGCAGTATCAACTCCACTCGATTCATTCCTAAAGTGTATAAGGCTACAGGTCTAGTTATTCAGGTGGATAGTAATCAAGAGTAAGGATGAGGTTGTTGGATGATCCCGTCCTGCTAATACCGGATAAGAAAAGGGTATTTCATAGCATTACCTCCTCTCCTCCTAAGGGAATAAGTCAGTTTGTGGTCTAGGGAGGTTCTATTTCTTTAGGTGGGTAGCAGGCACTTAATTGAAAAAAGCGAGTAGGCATCTAAAGAAAGGTCGTAGCAATGCTTTCTGTATTAATTCAGAATTTTCAGTTTTCGTATCTTGGGGTTAGGTTTGTCCATCCCCACGCTTCCCCCAGTAAGGGTGTATAAGGCCCCTAAGGCAGGTAAGGACGGCATTTTATGCCCCGCGGCTAGGGCCTTTTGCATTCATTATATAGGGACTTTCCCCTAAGCGATGGGTAATTAATTGGTATTCTTAATCAAGTTTTGTCAGTCCAGACCATGGGGTTTGTAGTGATTCCAGTAAGTGTTTGTTGGTTTGTGTAAAACCATATCTAAAGAACGAGAAACGAATGAATAAAGGTCCCGTGAGAGGAGCGGAATCTGTTAGTTATGTATTTACGCCAGACTAGTGATATAGCTCTCATTTGAAAACCATCACATTTGCAGCCTGCCTTTAGTGTATCAGCGAAGGAGCATATTTCCCATCTGTTAGTCACTTTTTTCTTTGTTTCATCTAAAAGGGAGGGCTTAGAAGCGCTTATAGGCAGCGGGATGGATTATAGTCCAATTGAGTTTTTGGATACAGGCAGGATCACGTCGATTGCTTTTCAGCTTGAGCGTCTTAGTGCTCGCTTGCTTTTCGGGTTTGACGAATCCACAAATGAGCTAGTCAACAACTAGAGCAACACGTATGTATAGACATTTCTCGTATGCCGCATGGAGGAAATCTATCAGCTATGATCAACGGGGTATATATTGAATGGGGAATTGATCTTTTACATTGGGAACACGGGGGAAAAGCTAGCATATGGCATGAAATAAGGAATTATCCACGGTAAGTACTTCTTTTTTATTCTCTCGAATATGACAAAAATAGAAAGAGGACCTCTCTCAGCAGGTAAGGTGGATGAATCATAGGGAGGGAACTTACCTCGTGTAGGGGAACATGGTGACTATATGCGGTTAACAAATGCTATTGGCATCGATGGGACAGGGCCGCTATGTCAGTTAGAACTCACCACAAGATAGATTGAACTCAGCTAGTTATATACAATGACCTTTTGAAGATCACATGCCTTACGCAAAGAAACATTCAGAAAGGGGAGGGAAGTTGAGTCATCACTAGAGCCATACAGGGAAGGAAGAGAGGTTGGTTAGGCTTCCCCGGATAGTGAGTGAGAAATTGCCCACATGAGAGGCTCCCAAGGACGAAAGCCAGCCGACAGGAGGTCATCGCCAGGAGGTTGGCATTACCCACATAGCAGCTCATTGAAATAAGCCCTCGACCTAGAAATCGACCTCACTTTACGCCACGGAACACAGGAATTGCCTACTTGGACTAAATGGAAGGAATGAAAATGCCTTTACATACGTTAATTCATCATTTGAGGATCATGTGCCAGTCATACATAGCTGATCTTAGCCAGGAGGGCATAGCCAGTCATAGCAGCCATACATACGCTTGCCTGGAAAGATTTTGATTGATTATGCGGTGCAGGCACCTTTTTTTGTTGCTACTGAATGAATAAGAAAAAAAGGTTTCTAATTCCAATTCTTTTTCTTATTATGCTTAACCTCCGGTTAAGGGGGGGCAGAGACATCATTGCTCATCGGAGCATTTCAAGTCATTTTTTTTTTCATGAAAATTTGTAGTTCATCAATTTGATCTATAATTGGCGGCGGGGATACAATTGATTGCTTTAGCGCCTGCTGCTCTTACGTTTGGCAAGAGGCTAGAGCCAGGGAAGAGGGCTAGATAGAAACATTCCGGGAGGGGAGGTAGGTAGAGCTATTAGACCCAGGCAAGGAGAAGAGGGGGTAGGGTAGGTTTGTTCTTTCACGCTAGTAACCTAGTTTACAGTAAGGGAAGGGAGGTGGATGATGCTCGATAGTGCTTTATTTCTTTATAGTCCACATCTTCCGAGATAGGCATCCCCACGGACGAATTACAGCCCACATCACCCACTATCCGATAGGATAAGGCCCCCATTTACCATATACCAGAGGGAGGCACCTTCACAACATGACACATCCGCCAGTACGGGACGGGAAAAGGAAGGATGGAGCGGGGGTGGTGCAACGGGAAAAGAAGGACAACGGGTAGGTGAAAGGAAGTGGTACAACGGATGAACGACAGAACGGGCGGGATTATGCTGGATAGATGCGTGGGGGAGGTGGTCCACAGTTCATCACCTCAAGCCCAGTTCGCCAAGTCCAACAGAAGCCAGTAGCCTTTAGCCAGTCAATTGGAATAATGCTTTTACTTACGTTGATTCACAATTCGGGGAGCAGCGTGAGGACAATTGATTTTGAGGAGCGTTAAGCTCTCGCCCCCAAAAGGGAGGGCTAGGTGCGTTAAGTGACTCACCTGAGGTAGGAAGGCAAGGTGCGAGCTGGCTGGATTATTTGTTTCTGCCAACCGGGAGGATGAAACCGAGATATGAGGATTTTGTGTGAGGAGCTGGATTATTAGGAAGGATTATGCCGCCGTTCGTTTTATTCCCACCGGGAGTCTTCTGCCAGGAGATTAGGATGGGATGATTAGTTGCCACACTGCCTGGATTTATTTGATCGATGCCCAGTTGAGGGAGAAGAGGGGTGATCCACCAATAGACGGGACTCGCCAACCGAAGGGAGATAGGTCCACCGGATAGATAGGTCCTTGTAGAGAGGTAACGAATCAGAGCCAAGAAGAGAGTTGAGGTCTCGAGGTGGAGTTAGAGATATAGAGTCGAGGGTAGAGTTTCGAGGGTAAAGAACATGGCTTAGATTATACCTTGCATCGGAACGATAGATTAGCCCTCGCCCGATGGGGAGTGAAATATTTTACCTAATATCGGGAGTGATATAACTTCAAGTAGAAAGAAAGCTAAGCATCAACATAAATACTGGGATTGAACCTATCTGGATTGATACTTGTATCGACAGGATAGAGTACCAGCATTGATTGAATCAACACCTGAATCGACTCTTTTCATTGAGTGCATCGACTACCGGCATCAACTAGCGGCTATCAGCAATGACCTCCCTTCTTGCTATGATCGACTGTCTATGATTGAAACTGGCCCCTTCTATCCCCTTATAGCAATGACTGACTCTGACTGTTTCTTTTAGGCGATGAATGGTTTATGATCCTCAAACGGTTAATCATTGTATATAAGCTTTGTCGTTCTTTCCATCCAGCCCAGGTAGGCACATGCCATTGTTCCATAGCAATAAGTTTTAGGGGTAACATTCTCTTTTCTTTCGGTTTCTTAATTGAACGGGTTCCTTCCTTCTCCTCTCTTCCGGTGGGACCATGGGTAACTTCATCTTTCTCTCGGCAATGATCTTATAGCAAGGATTTCTGGCTATGATCACTGGGCTATCAGCGGCAATGACGGAGCTGAAACCTCCCTCCTTCCTGGCTCTAACTGGCAATGAGAAGGCTATCTATCGGCAATGAGAAAAGGCGATGAGCTTCTGGCTATGATGGGCTGTTCCTCCTGGCTACGACTCCTGTCTATGAGTGCTAGATCGGCACCTTCTGACTCTGACCTCCTGGCTATGACAACTGGGCTATCGGCTATGAGCAGCAAAGCCCACTCACTTCATTTACCCCTTCCTGCCACCTTCTGTCCATGACCGGCTGACAATGACTGGCTGACAATGACCTTCCTTCTGGCAATGATTCGTCTATTGGCTGTGCCTCTGGCACTGACCCTTTGGCTAGCCCTTCTGTCTTTATCTGAATTTGACTTGTTATACTTCCTGTTTTGTATGATCTAAATCCTATGATGACTTTGTGTGTATGATTCTCCGGTATGATTCTCCGGTATGATTCTCCGAATGTCAGTATGATTCTCCTCGTGTCTGATTCGAACCCCTCTGGCATTTCAACTCGTTTGCAGGATTCTAGAGATGTCGTATTCGCCGAGAGGTTCGATTCATAAAGTTCGAAGTGTCTCCCACCCAAAATGATCTATATAAGGAAGCACCTTTACGTAGTATTTATCCACGTGAACATAAAAATGTAGAAGAATGGCACGAATAACATGAATATAGTATAGTAGAGCCTGGAGAAAAAAGCAAAAAAGAAAATCATATATAATGTGAAATGCTGAGTGATTTGATTGATTCTTAAACCCACTGGGGTAGTGAGTTCTTCAGGTATGGAAGGGGAAGAGCCATGCCCGGGGGTGGGAAACTCACTTTAGGAACTAACCATAGAATGCCTTCCCAGCCAGCAAGAATGCCTTCCGAGCAAGCCAGCAGTTCAATGATATCTGATCAAAGTAAACCCTCCCTCTCGGCTAATGTACCATCCCGCAATCGGGGGAGCATGGGTAGCATTTCAAGCATCGGAGTGAGCTAGAGCACAATAGGCAGATGCAGATGCAGAGGTAGTTAGAGCGAAGGCATCACTAGCACCCCCACTAGTGTCAGAGTAAGGCACATGGGTTACAGAGGCTAAGGCATAGGTAGCATCTCGTACAGATAGATACATATCACTAGCACCAGTTGTTTACCCATGAGCATGAGCAGGAGTAGCAACACTAGTCTCTCGTCCAGGTACATACCTATAGCCATGGGCAGAAGAAGCAAAGGCAAAGGCACCAGCCTACAGAGCCCTAGTGTACAGTAGCAGAACCATACCCATACCTAGTCGGGGTAGGTGCATAAGCAAGGGTAGGTGGTGCATCATGGGTAAGCGCAGATACGGATCAATACCTAGCAGCACACCTTCTAGTTCATTCCGTTGATTCAGTAGATTATTCCGTTGGTTCAGCAGTGGGTTCTACAGTTAGTGAGGGTGATGATCCAGATACATACCCAGTCCCAGGCGCATCTACTGCAGCTTAGCCCGTTGACCCAGTTGGTTATGCGGTTGGTCAGGTTGGTTCATCGGTTGACTGAGTCGATCCAGTTGCACGAGCAGATCCATACTCAGTTGCAGTAGAGCATGGAGTAGTTTAGATAGTAGCAGGAGTAGTTATATACCTATATCCAGTTTACGCTGTTCGTGATCGAGACCCAGACCCAGAGAGAGTAGGCTTATCAATATCCAGAACCTATGAATCTAGACCCATAGCCTACAGCAGCATAGGTAGCAGCACTAGTACCAGTAGTCTCATAGGCATCATCTTAGCCAGATCGATAGGCAGATTCGTACCTTCGTGATCTAGAGCCATACCCTTTTGCATCCCTTGTCCCAGTTCCATACGTAGATTCACTAGTGACATCCGGTTCCACAAGTTCAGGTGCAGATCCTCTAGTGGCAGAAGCAAGCGCAGCATCTTAACCAGGTCGAGAGCTTGAAGCAGATCCAGAAGCATACCTAGGACCAGTAGATTATGTAGCATATCCGGTTCCATTATTTCTTAGACCCGGCTTCCTTTCGCTCAGTTCCAGACCCATATTCAGAAGCAGTAGTCGCAGGAGAATCATAGGTTGGTACAGAAGCATAGGTGGCTGGAGCAGTTCCATATGTAGCATACCTTTCCGTTTGAGACCCATATACTTATTTAGACTCGTATCTAGACCCTCGTGATCGATAGCCGGACCCATGCTTTCAAGACCGAGATCCAGCCCTTCCCGTTGTGCAGTTGTGCAGGAGTGACAGATGAGACATGGGGAGCAGGAGTGGGAATGGAGGGGAGATAAATAAGCAACTAGTTGAACCGGTTGAAACATGAGCTTGTGACTAATCAATGGAATCAATCGCTACGATAGAGATACTCGAGCCAGCTTATTAGAATCAGTCAACGCGGCCGTCCACCCAACTACCGAAAGAAAAGGGAAGGGTATAAGAAACAGAAGAAAGTACTAGTATTAGAATCAAAGAAAGTGATGAAACAAGAACCCGGTATCCAAGCCTCTTGGCCCAGTAGAGTAGCCGAGTCAATCCTCTTATCAAAGCCCAGGAGCCCAGCCCAGACATAGAATCCATTCACTGAAGCCATTCATTCCCACTTCCTAACCTTCATTACTGATCTTCAAGTAGTAATCGAGGCCCGGGTGCAGGTGAGTAGATAAAATCTCTTGTTAACATATATAAGATCAATGGTATACAGCCCCCTTTCAATCTCGACCTAATAGATTGAAAGGGCTGATACACTAAGGAAGGGCGGAGGATGGCTGGAGGTGAAGGAAGAGGCTGGATGGGGTATGGCTGGCAGAGGATGGAGTTGAAGGATGGAGTTGAAGGATGGATGGAAGAGGATGCCTAAGCAGGCTCGACCATAGGGAGAGGATCTCGGGTCTAGGGCCTAGGGCAGAGGGCTAAAGGTGAAGTCTGAGGATGTAGGTATCTCGGGCTGTCTGTGTATCCGTCCAGTTCCGGTCAGTGGGAACACTTCATGCATGGGTTTTCAGGTGATGCACCACCTCACACTAGTTCACTTCCGTCCCCTTTGGCCGCTCCTCCCGGCCAGCCAAAGCAGAAGACCGGCCAGCCCAGAATCCTCAAATCAGTATCCGTGCACCTCCCCTCCCTAACTCACTCACTCGGGTCAGTTTCGATCCGTCCGCTCTTTCTTTTCTCACATTGGTTGTTCACTCAGCTTCAATCTGTTCATCTCTTTCTTAGTTCGCTCAGCTTCAGCCCTTTCTTGTTCGCTCAGCGAACCCCTTCAGCTCTTTAACATCACATCACTTCACTTCTTTCTATCTGTCTATCTTTCTTTATCTAGTTTGGTATAGATTTATATGGATTTATAAGCTATATAGATTGGTATATAGATTGGTATCGAGATCGGTATCGTAGAGAGTATCGGGTATCGTTATAGGTACCGGTATATATATATCTGTTGGCAATCAATCTAATCAATCCAATCAATCAATCTCAATCTATCTCTCCTTCCTATATCCATCACGTAGACTTCACTGAACGTCACTTCTTTCAATATCCTTCACACTGAACATCACACAAGCAATGATTGCATTATATACGTTATTATCCAACAATAAGCACCACCTTCCTTCTCTCATGCTTGTCCCTCCCTCCCCCTCCTTTTTTCCATATTGGATAAAAACCTACCTCTTCATTATTCCAGCCAGCAAGCATCCCGGTATCCAAGGCCAAGCCAAGTAGCCCATCCAAGTGGGTGAGCAGAGTCAATGGCTAAGTGTGTGAAAGTAGTAGTCCCAGCCAAGTGGTTTAAAGGATCCAAGCCAAGTGGGTGAGCTAGTCCCAGGTAACATCCGTAGTCCCATGAGAGGTGTACAGGTGGGAGCCCAGGAGGTGTACTGTTTAGTGTGTAGGCCCATGTTTCTTGGCCTGGTGGGAGTGTGGTGATCCTGCCCTGGTGGTCCTGAACTGATTGGCCTGTCCTGTTGGTTTTTTTCCAGTTGTTATTGGTGGTCCTTGTCCCCAGCTAAGGTTGGCGGGGGGGGTTACGGGGGTCCCTGTAAGTGGCGGGTAAGCGGGGACTGTGTCCTATCGGTTCTAAGGTCCCTAGGTCTTATGATTAGCGTAAGTATAAGCAAGATATATCTATATCTAAATGGGCAAGCAGCAATAGATCAGCAGGTAGGTGCGCCTGTTCCCAAGGGCTAAGGTCGTTGGTGGGCAGGTTTGTTGCATATCAATAAATGCACAAGAGCAACTAGAGATTCTAGCAAGTAAGCATCCATCTATCACTCAAGCTCTGGGTGTAACATATATAAGATTGATATCTCGATCCATCCAGCTCCTCCAGCTCCTCCAGCTTCTCCAGCTTAAGCTCCAGCTTCCGATCCATCCAGCAATAAAGCTCCCCATCCATCCAGCCATCCAGCCAGCCATTCAAATACTTGGCTAAGGAAGGTCCGGAGGTCTTGCAAGGGGTTACGATTCTCCGATCACATTTAGGCTGTCGAGGTAGTGAAGAGCTCCCTTCTTGCTTCCCTGGTCTATGTTTGTTTCTGGATCGACTGAAACATACCATTGACCTATGAATCAACTGCCTATACTTTAGGGTAATCCAACTAGCTCTCGAAAGGGAAGAGGTGCAAAAGCACTACTAGCGCTGATCGAGGTGGTAGTGAAGCCGCTACTGGGCCGGACCCCGCATATAATGTAGCCCACACCAACTAGGAAAGCTAGAAGGAAGGGTTGGGTACCAATCGTTCCCCTCTCGACCATATTCCGTTAGGCTTGCTCGATCAAGCTGACTTTTCCCTTAGATTGCCTAACCAACCTTAGGACGAGGGAGAGGCATAAGAGCGAGGAAGTTAGATTGCCTAACCAACCTTAGGACGAGGGAGAGGCATATTTCTTATCACCAGCCAATAGCCTGTGAAAGGGCGTTCAAGGGCGTTGGCATCAGGGCAGATTGATGGCATAACGTACCCATGGTAGATATAGATCCCGTGCCAACTAACCGACTCTATCTATCTCTCTATCTACCTACCTGCCTACCCAACCCACCTAACCTACCTGCACACCTCACCTACCTTCTTAAGGTCTAACCTCACCTGTGACCTTACCTGCCTTCCTTGATGCTTATGGGGTGGTGGGGCATATGGTTGAGCCTTAAAGCGTAATGACATATGCCCATATATGCTTCTCCCTCATTCATCCGGCGATGGCATAATGACATATATAATATATGCAATGACCCACGGGAAAGGACATTCTTTACTAAGAAACAACTAGATTGATGCTCTGCTAATCTCCTTGAATTCCTAATCGTGGGTGAAGGATGGGAGTGAACTAATTTGCTAATCTCCTCGTTAGGCTCTCCACCCCCGGGTAGCTTTCCCTGCCTCCTTGAAGCTTTCCCTGCTTCCATCCCCCACCGTGGGTGAAGGACGGGAGGGGTAGGAGTTACTTCCTTCCCATCCATCCACTGCTCTACAGCTACTACTCTCAATCAATCGAAGGCCAATAACTGGGCAGGAGGCGTCCAGATCTACTTCCGGTTGAATCCCATCCTATCCTGCTAGTGGTAGAGCCATCCGAGGCGAAGTTCTTTCTTTTACCCACCCTCCCACCTTCCGGTCGAGCATTGGAATAACCCTGGTAACATTGCTCTCCTGGTCCTCCTCATTGGGGTCGCTGGTTAAGCTAGTTCGCTCTCATCTCGCTGGTTAAGATATCAAGTTCGTGCTCGTGCCATCCTGAACAGGGGGTGCAGGACGGGATAGCTTCCCGCCCACCGGGGACAATAGAAGTAGATCCCGACAGCTGTGGTTCTCCATCCTGAACTGCTGGAGCTAATACCCGGCCACCCCACCGGCTAACCTTATCTCCTTGGATGGGTAATGAAATGAGAGGATGCTCTCCCTCAACGATAACTATTTAGAGGATGCTCTCCCTAGGCTAAAGAAAGGTAGGGTTGGTGCTAGGATGTCCAGCTTAATCTAACTCTCTTCACTCCAATGGAGACTCTCTTAAGGCGAGTTTCTCTGCTGGACCAAGAAGAAAAGCTAGTGTCCATAGGGCTTCCTCTGTCCCCGGGATAAACCTTCTTACAGTTGCACCAGAGCAAGTATCTATAGGTGCCGGCTCTCTTCATAGCTCCCGTACATATTGGTGGCAGCATCAAATAAACCTATACTACATTTATTAGTTCTACTGTAGATTGGTTCAACCTGCAAAGAAGTGAGGGATACACCTCCTAAAATAAGAAAGTTCCTGGGCTTATTCTCTTTGAAACCGGGACCTCCTTCCTGCTGTTGTACCCGCTGGTGGAAAAAGGTAAAGGTGAGGCTAAAGGCGGGTGCATCAACAAAGGAGGTAAATCCACTTGCATAGATGACAAATTATTACAATGGCAAGGACGTATCGATGCGCGTATCATATGTTAAAACGTCTATATGCTATATATTATATATTAACACGTGGAGACCTATGGATTGAACGGGTATGCACGGCTCCCCCTGTGGGAGTCAACCCATTTATTAGTCCCCTTGGCTTATTCCTCCCATTGGATCATCACCTGCGGATTCTTCCCAGTTGCACTACAGCTAATTAGAACTAAAATGAAATACTCCTTACAAAGAATGGAGACTGCCTCTATTAAGGCTTTCACTTTCATTGAACTCTCTCTCTCTATGGCCGGCATGGGACTAAATAAAGTTAAGAACCTTGCTGACCTTACCTTCTAGCAAAGAGACTGGCAAATACTACACTCCCAGCAACGAAACCTGGAAATGATTATGACTCCTGCCAATGGAAAATGAGAGGAGGCTATAGTAGTAGCACCCTTAAAGCAAAGCAATGACTAGCTGTGAGAGGGCTATGGCACTTCAACCTGGGATCAACTGGATCTACTACCCAATGGGGGCCTTCTCTATTTACTAGCAGCCTTGACACTTTCTTTTGTACTTGCCATGGAAAGGTGAAACGTGGAGAAAAGAATTGGTGAGTGCTACATATACAATAATAAGTTATCATGCCCCTACCATAATAAAGATCTAAATGCTCCTGGCGAATCGAATACCTTGCCTTGCCTCATGATACCGGGTAATCGCCTCCTCATAGAGAATACCATAGATGTAAACATAGGGACCAAGGATCGACCACATATCCTAAAACTTAGGGCAGATCTTACTTCTGATAAAGTCACTGAGTATAGCGAGCTTCTCAAGGAGCTTCAAGACATATTGACTTGGAATGACAAGGATATACTTGGCATAGATCCCAAGTTGGTGGTGTACAACCTCTTGCTCAAGGCCAACGCCAAACCTATAAAGCAAAAGCTGAGATGCCACTGACCTGAGGCTAATACCATAGTGTACAAGGAGATCCAAAAGCTTATTGAGGTAGGTTTTCTCAAGCCCATAGACTATCTTGAGTGGCTAGCTAACGTAATGTCAATCATAAAGAAGAATGGCATGGTTTAGTTCGCATAGATTTTCATGACCTAAATTATGTGAGCCCTAAGGATGATTATCCTCTCCCTTCCATCGATCAGTTGATTGATTCTATGACTGGGTATGAGATTATGTCTCTCTTAGATGGCTTCTTAGGTTACAATTAGATCCTCATCATTGAGGTGGACCATCATAAGATAGCCTTTGAGTGGGAGTGGGTACCTACTACTACCAAGTAATGCCCTTTGGCCTTCAGAATGTGGATGCTACTTACCAGCACACCACGACCACAACCTTTCATGAACTGATCCAAAATATTCGAAAGATTTATGTTAATGATCTGATTCCTAAATCCCTTCATCGATGAGATCACCCTCGTGACCTACAAATGATCTTTCTCTATTGTCGTGAGTACATGGTTCACTTAAACCCTAAGAAGTGTCTCTTTGGCGTTACTGCAAGCAGGCTCCTAGGTTTTCTTATTTACTGATGTGGTATCAATGTTGATCCTATGAAGGCCCAAGTGATTCTTAAGATGCCAGAGCCCTATAATGTAAAGGTGATTCAATCCTTCCTTTGTTAGGTGGGTACTCTTCACCATTTTTGATAGGGTTTTGAAAAGCTATCCTGTCCCCTAAACTCTAAAGAAGGAGATGCCATTTGAGTGGGATGCTTATTGTAAAGCCTCCTTCCATAATTGAAAGGATATGCGTCTTTCCCCTCCTACCTTGCCCCCATCACAGCCTAATTGTGGGTTATTACTATATGTGTAAACTTATGAGTATATTATCATAGCTACACTGATGTATAAGGAGTATGATGGTTATGAATGAGTAGTGGTATTCTGCATGATTATAAGACCCATTCTACCCCCCCACTGAGAAGCTAGACTTAGTAGTGGTCTCTGATACTCAGTGCCTATAATACTATATGCTTAACTAGGAGACCCATGTCATTTGCTAATCTAACCTATTATGTTATCTAGAGTTCAAACCCACTCTATTAGGTCATGTGGCAAAGTGGATCCTAGAGTTGCTGGAGTTTCACTGAAACTTCATCTCTTATAAGGCCGGGCCAGGTGGTTTTTTATCAGCTCATAAATGCCTCTTCCTCAGCTCTTCCCCCATCTTCCCATCTTCCCATCCTACCTCTCATCATTATACCTCCAATCTCATCATGCCTATCCTCATCAGACCTTCTATTGGTCATACCCATAACTAGGAACACCTTCGTAGACAAGGAAAGCATCAAGCCTTTCCCCTACCCTGTTTCCATTTATCTACCTGAAGAACTAGACCTCCCTTAACCTTAGTTGATGGAGTGCTGCCCTAACCCATTCCAGATGGCTTGTTGGATTATGTCGTACAACAAATATCTGGAGTCTTATTGTATTTAATAAAAGAAGGCAGTTCTGACGATCCCACAAAAGGTAGGTATCTGTTCAACCTGTCCAACATAAAGTAATCCTGTAGGCTTTCGCAGGTCCTTCCTCCCAAAATCCATCGATAGGCCACGTAAGCATTATCTAGAATTTGGATACGCCACCCTCTTCAATTTACTTATTTGCCCCTCAAATAAGTCAAAA
>Ga0115848_100599_pt1 | contig 14643 bp, 17 predicted proteins | sample InSIn3gowninarea_FD_83862 | JGI IMG/M metagenome (GOLD analysis project Ga0115848, IMG submission 83862) | reverse complement strand
AGTTTGGTAAAATTGAAGGTGGAATATTCTTCATTTTTACTTCTTCCCCTAGAATTGCTCTAGTATTTAGAATTAGAAATTGAAAAGTAGCTTCGTAATCATTTTCTGTAAATAATTGTAGATATCTTTAGTATGAATTTATTTTATAAAATGTGTTAAGTGAATATTTCTTATTTTAGTGATTAGCTTGAATGTTGAAGGACAACCAGCTCTCCTTGACGAAGTCTCTTCTTCATGAACTAAAACTAATACTAAAGAAGATTCACTTCTTTCAAGTTTTATTAGATTAAGCTTTTATGCTTTCATTGCATGATTTCTTGCTTACTTAGATATTGGAAATTTTATTATAGAATTGTTGAGGGACGACAACCAGGTCTCTTTGAGAGAGCCTCTTCCTTGTTTTTCTAAAATACCCTAATTTCATTTACCAATAATGTATTTTTTTTGGAAAAGATGTATATAGCTTTTTCTTCAGTTGTGAGAAGAAACTTATAATATGTATTTCCACTATTCGAATGATTTATATTTGTAATATGCACTTCTTCTTTCATAACTACTTCCTACATTAGTTGTTATCCAAAATTCCATAAATTGTGGTTTTCTTCTAAGATTACCAACATGGATTGATAGTAAAATACATGTCTTAATTTATACAATAAATTGAGCTGACATTTTTGGCATTGTTGTTGGGGAAGCATATTTTGGATATAACTAATTATGAAGATTATATGGAAAAAAACATTAAAGAAACAAAAACATAGATAGGATTTTTCATTATAGTCATTTATGCCTAGGTATAGAGATGAAAAGGGTAGATATGTAAAACAAGACCCCCCAATTACTAATCCATTGGTAGAAGTAGGTCTACCTCCATTTGAATTAACTACACTAGTTGTTGGAAAACCAAGTTGGGAAGAAATAGAGGAAAAACAACGTTCAGGATAAAGGTTAACTCTTGTAGAAAGACAAACTTTGTTAGCCTATGAAGTGAAAAGAAGAAAAAAACAAACAGAAATACTTTCTATAGGAAAACAAAAAGAAACAAGAAAACGAATTGATCAGTCCATTCTTGAACAAATAGATCAACCTATTTTTGAAAACAAAGAACAAGTTGAATCTCAAATCGCTATTGAAACTTTTGAAACTACTTAAAAAGATATGGGAGAAGAAGGACAAGGATCTACTATCCTCACTCCTGAACCAAGGATACAATATGAGAAACAATGAAAAGAATTGCAAAGGAGAAGAGAAGAAGAAGCGAGAAAAGAAGCATAAAGGAAAAGAAAGGAATATCCCAAAATAGAATATGATCATACAAGAAGACAAGATGAAGAAAATGATTACGAAGCTACTTTTCAATTTCTAATTCTAAATACTAGAGCAATTCTAGGGGAAGAAGTAAAAATGAAGAATATTCCACCTTCAATTTTACCAAACTTGTACCAAATGTCTACTAGATATCTTGACTCTTCCATGTTCGAATTTGACATCTTATGTAGAACTTATGGTTACACTGATGATACACATAAGCTTTGTCTTTTTCCTACCACTCTTAAAAAAGTTTCATTAAAATGGTATATGGGATTACGAGAACACTTGATCACTTCTTGGGACGAAATGAAGAAAAAATTTCTTAAGAATTATCAAACGCATTGTAAGCCCAAAGATTCAGAGGGAGACTTTTTCAGAATGTCCCAACAAGAAGATGAGAGTTTGGAGGAATATTTGGAACAATTTCTTTACAACGTGCAAAAATCCAAACAACTGTCCCAAGATCCTAATACCATTAAAACAATTCTTCTTAAAGCAATAAGAGATGAGTATCTTGATATTCTAAATGTAATGGGTAAAACGGATATGTCATACATGTGATTTTATGAAATAATTGAATTATGTCAAAAGCACTCTATATGAAGATCTAAAAGTGGGAAAAGAGATGTAACTTCTAGAGCTTCCAAATATGCGGCAAGAGGAGTGACAAGAGCAGAAATGGGGAGTTTGTTAGAAAAATTTAAAACACATATTTTGAGTACCTTAGGAAGATAGGTTGATGTAGTGAAAACGAAGAAGAAACAACAAGAAGAAGAATAAACAATGTCAATCTTTTAGTAGGAGGAAGCATCTTTTACGAGAATGTACTTTGGATAATATACATGTTTGTGGGCTATGTACAGAAAATAATGTTACATACTATTGTCCAACATTAAAAGAGTTGCAAGAAATTGAAATAGAAGAAACTCAAGGATTTTATTATATGGCATGAAGAATAGGTTGGCAACCACATTTTTCAAGAACATCTCAATAGTGTCCTCAACAAATTCCACAAAATTTTCAATATAAAAATTCATGGAATACTCCTATTTCATGCCAGGTTTGGCCTCCTCAGTAAAACCAAAACCAACCTTCACAAATTTGGTGAGGATATGCTTATGTAGCCCAACCTATTCAACAATTTTACCTTCAACAACATCAGTCTTATCCATCATATCAACAACCACATCCTCAACAATCATTTCCATATCAACAATTCCAACAATCCACTCAATCAAATCCATTTATGGAACAATTAATGCTTGCATTAACTCAACCTCAGTAGCTTCAGCTGCCTTCTAATTGAGCAACACCCAAGCAAATTCAATTACTAACCCAGATAGTGGAAAATTTGAGTCATAGAGTGGAAAGGCTAGCATATAATATGGAAGAAACAACATTATTTCCTACATATTCTATTCTTCCTGTACAAGATGCCCACTTATGGTTTGTGAAAGTATTACACAAAGATTCTCCACCAATAATTGAAGAACAAATTGAACAAGGGGAACAATCTAAAAAATCTCATCCAGAAAATTAATTCAGAAAGGAAAAGCTATTATGACTCAAAAACCACCTTATCCAGAGAGGTTAATAGAACAGAAAATCAAAAACCCAATTTCTTTTCTTGAACTTGATATTGTAGAAGAATTACATAATGCTTGTGTTAAAATTCCTTCGTTGCAATCTATTAAGGAAATACCAATTTACAAAAAAAATAAAAATAAAGGAATTATGGATTAAGCAAATTGGCAGAAATAAAAGAGATCCACCCAAAATTCAAGTCAATTGGAAAATTATCTTATCTCGTGTCTACAAAATCAGCAATTGAAAAATATATTGATCCAGGGATACCTATGGTTACCATTTCAATAAATATTTTCTCAGTTCCTAAATCTTTAATTGATCTAGAGGCTGCTATAAATTTCATGATGATAGAAATAATGAAATATTTAAAATTGGCAAACATTACAGTAAAAAAGAAATTTAGGAGGCCATCCTTTAATTCTTCGCAGACCATGGTTAGCTACACTAGATTCCTTCACTGGATGGAGATTAGGAAGCATGATCATAGCACATGGAGATGAAAGGAAACATATTATACTCTATCCTCCTACTCAATATCCTCCTTTACAATCATGGCTTGAAAGTGGACAAGAAAGCATTCAACCTATTTTAAGCAATAGTTAGGCCTTAAATTTTAGAGAATAAGAAGAAGATGGGGATTTAATAGATCTTTTTATCATAGAAACTGATATTTCTGAGAAACTAAGAATAACAGAATATGAAGCTATGAATTATCTTTTAATTCAATGTTTTCAAGAAAATTGTACTATTCAATCATTCCAGAATTCATTTGAAATTTTTTTTGCTTGTTAATTCAATTACCAATTCTCAAAGAAAAGTTGTTGAAATCAATTCACAAAAGAATTTAAATATTGGTAATAATATACAGAAATCACAAGAACAAGAGGTAACTCTAATATTACAGAAATATTCAAAATATTTTTCCTAGGACTATTCAGGCATGCAAGGGATTCATCGAAAGCTATGTATTCACCATATATATACTGATGATCATATCGAACTAGTGAGACAACCACAAAGAAGAATGAATCCTATGATGAAAGAAACAGTGAAAGAGGAACTACAAAAACTGTTACAAGTAGGATTCATCTACCCTATTTCAGATAGTCAATGGGTATCATGCTTAGTTGTGGTGCCAAAGAAAAACGGCAAATGGATAATATGTGTAGACTATAGGGAACTAAACATGGCAGAAATAAAAGATCACTTCCCATTACCATTCATTGATCAAGTACTAGATTCATTAGCTGGAAAGAAATTATTTTCTTTTCTTGATGGGTTTAGAGGATACAATCAAATTAAGATAGCATTAGGGGACCAAGATAAAACCACATTTACTTGTCGATGGGTAACATATGCATACAATTTTTCGCCCTTTGGGTTATGTAATGCACCTGCTATTTTTCAAAAAGTAGTCCTTGCAATCTTTGTTGACCTAATTCACAAATGTGTAGAGGTTTATATGGATGATTTTACTGTATATGAAAACAGATTTAATGATTGTTTGAAGAATCTTGAAAAAGTTTTAAAGAGGTGCACATAGACAAACCTATCCCTAAACAATGAGAAATGTTTTATGATGTTAACTGAAGCAATAGTGTTGGGATACCACATTTCTTCTTTAGGAATCATGGTAGACCCAGCAAAAATACAAGTTATTGTAAACTTAATGCCACCAAAAACACAAAAAGAAGTAAGGAGTTTCTTGGGTTATGCAGGTTACCACAGAAGATTCATTGAAAACTCAAGTAAGATAGCTTTACGCATGTTTAAACTGCTTCCAAAAGACATTGAGTTTCAATGGACTACCAATTATGAAAATGAATTTGAAAAATTAAAAGAAAAATTGTCTATAGTACCCATTCTCAGAGGCCAAAATTGGTCACAACCATTCCAGATATCTATTGATGCATTAGACATAGGAATAGGAGCATCTCTAGGACAAAAATAAAATCAGTTTAACTATGCCATCTATTTCATAAGAAAAAATTTAACTCCAATAGAATTAAAATACACAGTAACAGAAAAATAAATGCTAGCTATTATCCATGCAGTTAATAAATTTTAAAATCATGTCATGAAGAACCTTGTGGTGGTCATTTTGTCGGGAAAAGGATAGAATACAAGGTCTTAAATCAAGGATATTATTTGTTGTCGCTATTCAAGGATTCAAAGACTTATGCTAAGAGATGTAATTTCTTCCAAAGAATGGGTAGACCTGTAGTTTCATATGAAATTTAATTGAAGATGCAAGTAATGATAGATCCATTTGAACAACAACCTCTTGAATTTTTGGCACCTATCAACCCACCATCAAGTTGTAATAAGTACATCCTAGTATGTATTGATTATGTAAAAAAATGGGAGGAATTGAGATTAGAACTCACAGAAGCACATCAAAAAGGGATCATGCAACTCAATGAACTAGATGAGATTAGAAAACAAGTTATGGAGCATACATTTCTAGTTCAACAACAAAGAAAAAAATGGCATGATAAATTCATTAAAAACAAAATATTTCATATAGGAGACTTGGCACTACTTTTTGACTCTAAGTTCAAAGATTTCAAGGAAAAATTTACTACTCATTGGCCAGGGCCATATGAGATAGAAGAAATCTTTGACAACGAAACAGTAAGGATAAAGGAAATAGATTGATCAATGAATCATTTTTCGGTTAATGGTCATATATTAAAAGTTTATCATAAGCCTATAAATAGAGAAGACTTTTTGAAAATAGTTTCAAATGACTGTTGGCTTCTTTGGGCTTGACCCAGGTTCAGAGGTGATTTAGCCAAACAAATCCTAGTATTACTGGCCCTTTCGGCAACAGTTCGTGGAGTGCAAACTCAGATCTCACCTGAAGTATTGTGGGAGGGTGCTAGAACCAGGTTTTTTCACCCTGGGGATGTCTAGTGGGTTCCAAGTGGTCCGCAGTTTTATCATGTGTGCATGTCACTATGCACACTTATCAATACCTCACAGCGTGAGATACTTCCTTTAGATAGCCCTACTCAAGGTCCGAACAATGTTATTACCCAATTCCCTATTAGTAACCCGATATTAGTTGATCAACTTTGTTTATCTGTATGCTTTCAGTTATACTTAACAATTTTCACCATTCATACAAATGCACGCAGTAACTAAACAATATAATTGAAAATGATATCACACATGTAATAACACAAGAACAGATACATAAAATTTAGATAAAACTTCTCTTTATTGTTCTTCCTCCTCGATTGCAGACTCGACTTCACCCTACACACTTAGCTGTAGTGGTCCATGTACTTAGTTGTGGACTCTACTAGGCCTCTACACACTCAGTTGTAGAGCCTCCTCCTCCTACTATGACCCAAGATACTTAGAATCTTGCTCTATTCTCCCTATATTATTCTATCTATCAAATTCCATCTCTTTCTTTACAACTTAGAGCCTCGCTCTATTTATACAATCCCATGTTCCGCAGACCATGGGTAGGCCGACACTACATTCAATACTTAGGGTGGACAACCCTATGACTCTAACATACAATTCGCATTGCACACCCACAATTCGTAGGTCTTTTCAATAATATTACTCAAAACATGGCCTTTGAGCCCCAAAGCATGTTGTGGGGGGATTCCATGCCCAACAAGCCCCCCAAAAAAGCATCGTGACCCGCCCTCAATTCACTCTGTCGGTGTGGCGATCTTGGAGTGTAGACCCTCCAACTGTGCCCCTATGGTGCTAATGTCTGTAGCGCACTGATATGCTACTTTCTGAACCTATTGCATCCATTCTTCTGAGATCTCCATGTCTGACTTGTGTCCTTACATCTATACTGCTATCTGTTGCGTATGTTTTTAGTCCCACCCTTATCCATCTCCTCAGGTTGCGAAGATTTTTCTTTGGACAGTTAGTCAGTTAGATGACCCAACCATGTAGGGCTCCAAGTGGCTGTCATTTACTTTGCCTAGGAAGTGTTCTCCATTTAATTTGACTAGCTGGACTACGCCTTCGTCTGTGCCTCCTTAACCATGTATGGTCCCAGCTAGTGCATTCTCAATTTTCTCGGAAATTTTTCATACTTACTGTCATACAACAACACTAAGTCATTGACCTTGAAGGTGTGCAAATTGATATGGTAGTCATGCCAGGATTTTCTACACTGCTTTTGTACCTACTGATGGAATCTAGCCAAAAATTGTTCCTCCTCAAGTTCTTCCAATTGCGTGAGAATTTTCTCTAGAGATTCGCAGTCTGTCATCCCTGCGAGCACTACTATTCGCAAACTAGGTATGATATATTCCATTGGCATGACAACTTTCACTCCATAAGCTAACCGGAAACGTGTCTATCTTGTTAGTTTCTTGAACGTTGTCCTATAAGCCCATAACATGATAGGTACGCATAGTTCCCAATTGTTTTGCTACGTGTTGCACACTTTTGTCAGTACAGTCTCTAGTCTTTTGTTGAATGGCTCTACTATCCCATTACCTTGTCAGTGTTACAGTGTACTATTCTGATGATACAGCTGGAACTCTTCTGTGAGCATGCTGATGGTTTGATTTAGGAAATTTTTTCCGTGATCACTCATTAACATTTTCGGACAGCCAAATTGGGTCAACATGTTTTTGAAAAAAAACTTCATAGTCGTAGCGATAGCACAGCCTTTGACCAATTGGGCTTCTGCCCATCATTTTAGGTACTTCATCACGGTGATGATGTAGTGCATGCCCACCTTTCCCTTAGGTTTTATTAGTCCCACAAAGTCAATTGCCCATTTTCCAAACGGCTACAGTGTCATTTGGGGAATTAGCGAAATCTTGTCCCTCCATGATGGTTTTCGAGTCGTTTAACATATATCGAAGCCCTTACAGTGCACTTTCAAATCCTAATGTAGGTTTGGCCACCATAACCCTGCGTGAAGAATCTTCTCTGTGGTCGCATCTTGTATAGTGTCCTCCTACAACTCCCCCATGTGCTTCCATGAGGATTTGACCTCGTTCAAATTCAGGTACGTATCTTCACAATATCTCATCATTTCCCATTTTGTATAGGTGCCCCGCGGTGATAGAAAAGTCCACCGCGTGCACCACCAATTCCTTCTTCTGTTGGATGGAGTGTTCCTTCGACATAGTCCTTCTTCTTAGAAAATGGATTATATCTTCAAACTTCCCTTCCACGATGCGCACCGCAAAGAGCTGTGCATCAGGTAATCCCTCGTCCAAATTAGTGGGTTCCTTTCCCATCTCAATTTGCGACAAGTGATCTGGTCCTACATTCATGCATCCCAACTTTACTACGACCTCAAAATCATATTCCTATAACAATAAAAGTGACTTCCATATGCGCCCCCCCAACAGAGGCTTATTGACTAGGCATTTTAGTGCAGAATGTTCGATATTCGTCTTGAAATGTCCTCCGCGTAAATAGTGTCGGTATTTTTGGAGCATGTACACCATCACCAACCCCTCATGCTCGGTGGTGGAATAATTCTTCTTTTCTTTGGACAACCTTCAACTTGCAAACATGATAGGGTGATCCAAGCCTTCCCTGCCCTCCTCTGTGATCACTTCTCCCAATGCAATACACGATGCATCAACATGGACATGAAACTCCACATCCCATTTTGGGACAACCATGATTTGAGCAGAGCAAATTTCCCCTTAAAAATTTCAAAACATTTCATACAATCATCATTCCAACAAAATGTAACATCCTTTTTCAATATTTTTTCCATCGACGCGGTGATTTGGGCATACGCTTTGATTAACTTTATTTAGTATCTGGTGTGTCCCAAGGTAGCACACAACTGTTTAACACTTCGTGGTGATTCCAAATTTAGAATAAAGGAAATCTTCATAGTGTCCACCATTAGTCCTTGTTCGCAAAGCACATGTCCTAGCAGGTTTCCAAAGGGAACGAGGAATGTGCACTTCTTAAGGTTCAGTGCAATCTAGTGGTGTCAACACGTATCTAGCATCAAGCATAAGCTTGCTACATGGTGCTTAGCTAATCTGAGGACAGTCCAATAATCCAGATAGACCTCCAAGAAATTGTGAATGTATTCTTTGAATGCAGTAACAACGATGCGCAAAAAGATGGCTAGCGCATTCTTTAATCCAAATGGCATAACAATGTATTAAAACAAACCCCATTCCATTGAGAAGGTCAATTCAGTTCTATCTTCTGGTACAATCTTGATCAGATGGTATCCTAAGAACCAATACGTGAACGACTATGCTTCGTGGCCACCAACATTTTCCAATACCTCATCTGTGAATGGTGTTGGGAATGGGTCGTGTACACAGGCGCCATTCAGATTCCTGAGGTCCACTCATATTCTTATTCTTCCCTTTTACTTTTTCTCCTACACTACCATAGGACTCACCTAATTAGATTCTTCCACTGGTTCAATAATTATGGATACAAGCATTTTGTCTAATTCTTCACGGACCTTTTCCTCATACTTTGGATTCAAGCGGTAAGGCCTTTGCTTAACCCGATTCACGTCAGGTTTTAGGGTGATCTTCATCATCCCTAAGTTGCAAATGATCACTTTTAAATCTGTAATTTTGGTCAGGAACAAGTCTTGGTATTCGTGGAGTAACTCAACAACCTTATCCACCACGATATCACCACAATAGTCTCCAAGCATTGCATACTTTGGCTCTGCCTCCATTCCAACATTTAGTTACTTCTTTTTTAGCGACGCAGTGATGTCAGGATCCTCAATCAATGGTCCTCGAACCTTGCGTTAGCCTCCTATTTCTAGAATGCTAATATTTCATGGGTCCTCATCATCCTCTTCAACATTTACATTGTAACACTCCAGTGCACAGCTCAGCTGTGTCGCCTATTCTGGCTGAAGCACTTCCATTGGCTCCTAGGGTATTTTTAAGATAGCTGCTTTTACTGCTTATAGAGCATCATCAAGAGCATCCTACCAACAATCTTCAAATGTGAAGGTTAGCAGGAATACTTCATGCAAGATATCCCACTGGCTCGTACCATGGTGGAGCTTCATCTTAGTATACCAATTCATGGGTATTACATCCAGTGTATAATAGAACAAATGCACCCATTCAGGCTGTGGCTTTCCCCATAGACCTTGCTCCATTTTGCGAGGTGTGTACATGGATCATCTCGTCCACCATACTTGTCTGCTAGCCACATATGTGGTTTCCAAAATCATAGGTGCATCATCCTTCTAGATCTCCACCAATACTCAAAGCTCCTTTGATGCATACCCCACCACCTTGCGGGTGTAGTGTGCAGTGCCCATTTCAGAGCATCAAACAATTGTTGTTCTGGTACTGCGCTTTCAAATTTGTTCAGGAATTCATCCCTCACTATCAACCCATCATACATAGGTGAATCTCTCACCTATGTTGTCACACAGTGCAGTGATCTTACCATCATGTTGCAATTGAGCATGGTTACCTTGTGTAACCAGTTCTACCATCATTCCACTTCCTCATTCAAATCTGATCTACAAGAGCTTTCATGCTCCCACAAAATCCGACCATCTGCTGTAGGATTCACCCAATCTTATTCTCGAGCGGTTATCTTGTAGAGAAAATCTATCTTGTTGTTTCTCTCATCACTGTGCATTGCCTCTGTGTAGATCACTCCTTCTACAGGGTCTAAAGGCACCACTACTCATAGTGACTTTTTCTCAAAAATCATTTTGTGCTTCTTCAGTTTTATTACTCCATTCATATCAATGGCCAAGTCTATTCCTAGTAGTGTGGGATAAGGATTGTTATCATCGACAATCTCTATCACCCCAAATTTTGCAAGCTCGCTTGCACCTTTGATGTTTACTATTATCCCCTGCAATCTTCCCATCGGTAGGATATTTCACTGGTTTGCCTCTCGTAATTAAATAGGGGATCTATTATCACCTAGAACTACAGTCACATGTATATAATTTTTGTCCAAAGTTTACTGTCAAAAATGGGTGTCAAATGGTGTTTGTCCTATGTTTATTACTTAGGGGTCATGTTTCTAAAGGATTTTAATGTGAATCATTCTCAAATACCGTTGGTCATCCTCCATCATGATTGTATAAGCCATGTCTTATCTTGTGCATGTCACTGGTCCTTTCCGTATTTTCACAGCGTAGTTTAATTGGTTGATTTTGTAGCGAAATTATGTTTTAGCCATTTCGCAGCACGTCAGTATCCAGCCATTTCGCAGTGCATTTTGCTAATTTCTAACTATCTGTGCTACGAAATCGCGGATTCGGGCATTTTGTAGCGCATATTCTTAAAGGGTCATGTCTGGGGATGAGTCATTGTGTCCGTCCGGTTATTGTCAGTTGGCATTTCAAGAGGAGCAAATGCAAGCTCGGTTGAAAAGACTTCTCGACTCATTTGGAAAAAATACAGAGGAGGCAGTCAAGCATAAAGACAAGAATAGGAAAGTTATTATTACCCAAGGAGGTAATATTATAGCCATAAAGAACCAAGCGGAGACAGTAGAAGATGAAATTGCCAAGGCAGAGAATGTTACTAGGGAGCTTGCAGTCAGGTATGCCAACTATCGAAGAGCTGTGTTAAAAGGTAGTAAAAACCTAGTGGGTCAGGTGGATTCAGTGGCTGATGTGTATACATGGATAGTTCCAGCCCTTAAACAAGCTAAACTCATCATAAAAATGAACATAAGCCTAAGAGCTGAAAACAAAGCCTTGAAGAAGGAGGTTGCAGATTTAAAAATACAGCTAGGTCAACTAGCTCACTGATTTGAAGAAAAAGGTGCCGTTCTTAGTTTTGGTCATTTTTGTTTAATTTCATCTTTTTAGAAGACATGTAGACCTTTGCCACCTGTAAAAGAAGTTTAAGGAGTCAGAGTTTCAAACAAAGAGTTCCTAAAATCAAATAAACACTGTTTTGGAAAAAAAATAGCAGTTTCATAGCGCGCTACGAAACTGCTGTAGGTGTTGTTTTTGGATGAAGATAAACAGTTTAGTAGCAGAATCGGAAAATTTTCAAAGGTAACACCTAAGGGACAGTTAGGAGACAACATGAGGCTAGCATAGCCATTCAGATGATGACAAGTGGACCTTTTTGCAAAGGTAAAGTATTTTGTCTTAAGTTGAAATTTTGATAAAGGTACTTTATTACCGGTGGTTAAGGAGGTGCATATGAAGAATTTTGGCTCGCACACCTGTTCAATCAAAGAAGCTTCCAACACATTTAGGAGTATGGTAATGTTCGTTATTGATGAAGTATTAAAGGGTTGGGAACATGCTGCTAAATTTATGGAGGATGGAAGGAGACAAGGACCGGAAAAACAGGGGTTTTATCCTTATCATTAATGAACCATCAGCGCCTTCAGTATCCAAAGCTAGCTTGTTCATTGCATCCTTCTATCAGCTATCTTGGCCAAACAGAAAGGAGACAGATGTCAAGGATCAAGAAAGGGTCATGCCACAAGGAAGATAGTATTTGAGTTTCAATTTAAGTAGGACTCTTTGTAATTACAGTTCAGCACTTAATGTATTTAATAAGTTAGTTAAACAGTAGATAGGGGTAATTAGTAGCAGTCTTTGAGCTCCCCTCATGCTGGAGGAGGAAGCTTAAAGTAGTTAAAGATGTATCCCTATATATAGATCAAACTGAGATGTAAGGAGGGTTGGACGTTTTGGAGAAAACTGTTTTGGTTTATGTATAAACAAATTTCAGTAATGCAAATGACTGTGTTTTCTTCTCAGGATTCACAATGGATCTTCTTGTTCAAATGTGTGATGGTATTCTTTCTTTAAGGTTCTTTTACAGTTTTGTTAATGCATAATCACTCAGAACTCATGAATCATGCTCTGACTTCCTGTATGCCTTGGCAAACTGTGGTTTCAAAGTTATGTTTGAACATTTAGATGTAAAGTGCCCTGATTTCCATGAAAAGATAGTGTTTTTTGTTTGCTGAGATATGAGAGACTCCATAAGCCCAATGGGAATAAATTCAATGTTGTCTAGCCAGCATATTTTTCATGTGTTTTATAAGAGTTAGCCATCTTTTCTTGTCATTAGTCAATATTCATAATCTGTGAGAGAGCCCTCTCAGACTAAGGAGGCTAAACCTTAGTCCAAAGTCTGGTTTGAAATAGTTACACAGAATCTTGCTGATTGGCAGCCTTCAGTGCTTGATTTTGTGATAACAGGATCATTGCAATGCGGGCCTACCCATGTGCTCCCATGTTTGTTTTGGTAGCACATTTACGTCCAATCCTAGATCTAGAATTACTTGATACATTTCATACTCCCTGATTTGTGTAGTCAATCACATTTCTATTTGTATTCGTTATGTGTGCTTTCCGAGGTTTTGGACTACGCATGGTTCTCCTGACAAAGTGCACCTAGTGATAAGTTCATGTAGCACTTTCACAACCTTGTTGTCATGCAGTAGTTTCATACATGTCTCCAGAAAGGTAGTCATCATTGAAGGATCCATCTCTAGCTCTAGATGATCCTTACTACCCGAAGTGGAGGCCTCTATGAAGCTCTTCTTAGCTTCCATGAATATCTCCTTTATGTGCTCCAAATCAAATTCAGGTTCCTTTGTAGGAGCCTTGCGAACCCACACACTTTGTTCAGGCTACTTACCTTTTTCCTCTCCTATTGTGATACCACTTCGAAGCACTATGTTTACATTCAGGTCCTCTTCACGTGGTTCAGACCTCATCGTTTGCAAATTTTGAGTCGGAGGAGGCTGGAGTATCCATTTATCATGTAGGCTCGCTATCAATGTAGGGTAGTGCTATGTCTCATGATCAAACTGAGTACAATATAAACGTGATGCTCTAGTGGGATTCATATAATCGTGGTCATAGTGCCCTGGCCCTCTGCAATTCGGACGAATTAGTTGTTCACGACCCCTTCCTGGTCCCATTCAACCTCGACCTCATCCATGCCCTAAAATCTAGCACACGCCATTCCTACATTTGGGTCGACGGCTCATGTTTCAGTCTTCACTTTGTAGGTAGGAGTTTGATCCATCATTAGCTCGTAACTTCAACATGTGCACTCATCATGGCCTACTGACCTACAGAAATTACAGAACAATTGCTGGGACATCTGCATATACTTCTGTAATAGATGTAAATTATCTGTAGCATGCTTTCCTCTTATCTAATAGATCATGCCCCATAATGCAGGTGTTCTGCTCGATCTTGCTTGCGCCTATGGTTTTAATGGCATCGACGCTCCTCTTGCCAATTAGTTCGCAAATACTGGACAATAATCCTTGGTATGCCCCTGGCCTTCTCATTTTATGCACCATACCTCGTTGCACACTTTCGGGTGAGTTGTCTTGTAGTGTTTCAAACTCTACATTTCCAAACACAAATTTTGCAGTTTCCCTTGGATTTTTGGGACTCCCAAGCCAAGATCATGTATTAGGGTCTTGTGCAGTCTCATTACAATCTCGAAAGCTTTAGCTTCGGTGGATAACTTCTATTGCAACAACATGGTCCTTAGATGCAGTGCTAGTGATGCTACAAACCATGCATGATGGTGCCCATCTGTAAAGGTCAAGTTGCCTTCATGAATTATACTCTTTAGTCCCTGATCTAGATCCCATGGGGTCTCACCTATAAGCTTTATGATCTCCTTAAACCTAATAATCAATTGTGTCTCCGACTTTGGCCTACTAAATTGAAACTCAAATACTATCTTCCTTGTGGCATGACCCTTTCTTGATCCTTGACATCTGTCTCCTTTCTGTTTGGCCAAGATAGCTGATAGAAGGATGCAATGA
>Ga0115848_100596_pt1:12500-14666 | contig 14666 bp, 13 predicted proteins | sample InSIn3gowninarea_FD_83862 | JGI IMG/M metagenome (GOLD analysis project Ga0115848, IMG submission 83862) | reverse complement strand
AAAGATGTATCGCCTTTGGATGGGCCCGCGTTGGATTAGCTAGTTGGTGAGGTAAAGGCTCACCAAGGCGACGATCCATAGCTGGTCTTAGAGGATGATCAGCCACACTGGGACTGAGACACGGCCCAGACTCCTACGGGAGGCAGCAGTGGGGAATATTGGACAATGGGCGAAAGCCTGATCCAGCAATGCCGCGTGAGTGATGGAGGCCTTAGGGTTGTAAAGCTCTTTTACCCGGGATGATAATGACAGTACCGGGAGAATAAGCCCCGGCTAACTCCGTGCCAGCAGCCGCGGTAATACGGAGGGGGCTAGCGTTGTTCGGAAATACTGGGCGTAAAGCGAACGTAGGCGGCTTAGCAAGTCAGGGGTGAAATCCCAGAGCTCAACTCTGGAACTGCCTTTGAAACTGCTTAGCTAGAATCCTGGAGAGGCGAGTGGAATTCCGAGTGTAGAGGTGAAATTCGTAGATATTCGGAAGAACACCAGTGGCGAAGGCGACTCGCTGGACAGGTATTGACGCTGAGGTTCGAAAGCGTGGGGAGCAAACAGGATTAGATACCCTGGTAGTCCACGCCGTAAACGATGAGAACTAGCTGTCCGGGCTCTTAGAGCGTGGGTGGCGCAGCTAACGCATTAAGTTCTCCGCCTGGGGAGTACGGTCGCAAGATTAAAACTCAAAGGAATTGACGGGGGCCTGCACAAGCGGTGGAGCATGTGGTTTAATTCGAAGCAACGCGCAGAACCTTACCAGCCTTTGACATCCTAGGACGACTTCTGGAGACAGATTTCTTCCCTTCGGGGACCTAGTGACAGGTGCTGCATGGCTGTCGTCAGCTCGTGTCGTGAGATGTTGGGTTAAGTCCCGCAACGAGCGCAACCCTCGTCCTTAGTTGCCATCATTCAGTTGGGAACTCTAAGGAAACCGCCGGTGATAAGCCGGAGGAAGGTGGGGATGACGTCAAGTCCTCATGGCCCTTACAGGCTGGGCTACACACGTGCTACAATGGCGGTGACAGTGAGCAGCGATCCCGCAAGGGCTAGCTAATCTCCAAAAACCGTCTCAGTTCGGATTGTCCTCTGCAACTCGGGGGCATGAAGGCGGAATCGCTAGTAATCGCGGATCAGCATGCCGCGGTGAATACGTTCCCAGGCCTTGTACACACCGCCCGTCACGCCATGGGAGTTGGTTCTACCCGAAGATGGTGCGCTAACCCGCAAGGGAGGCAGCTAGCCACGGTGGGATCAGCGACTGGGGTGAAGTCGTAACAAGGTAGCCGTAGGGGAACCTGCGGCTGGATCACCTCCTTTCTAAGGATTTGGTCGAAAGCGCCAGTGCTAGACGCTGGAAGAGCTTCGCCCTTTCCAAAGAACATGCCGTCGTCCTCATGTCCTTTCATCACTGGAGATCGCCACAGGGTCATACTTGTGTCGACAGCCTGAGCTGGCTCACGCCGCCTGCGGCCTTTCGGCCCTCGGGCGCTGTGTGGGGGCCGGTAGCTCAGGTGGTTAGAGCGTACGCCTGATAAGCGTAAGGTCGCAGGTTCGAGTCCTGCTCGGCCCACCATACGTTTGGTGCGGGGCCTTAGCTCAGCTGGGAGAGCACCTGCTTTGCAAGCAGGGGGTCATCGGTTCGATCCCGATAGGCTCCACCAGACCTCCAGTGTGTGGAAAACAGATCCGGCTCAGCCGGTAGGCGATCATTTGGTCGCCGTCTTTGACATTGTGAATGGGTTTTTAATCGATGCCGTGGCGCATTGGTTTCTGAAGGCAGTGATGCCTTGCAGGAGCGATGCGGCACTTACAGATGTAATATCTGGCTGAGATTATCCTCTGCACTATTAAATAGCGTCAGGCTTGCAGGCCTGTCGTTGATAGTGTGGATTCTCAAGCGTGAGGTAAGAGCATTTGGTGGATGCCTTGGCATGTACAGGCGATGAAGGACGTGGCACGCTGCGATAAGCGTCGGGGAGCTGTGAGCAAGCTTTGATCCGGCGATTTCCGAATGGGGAAACCCACCTTCACCATTTCCCTCGGCTTGCGGTTCGCCGCAGGTTGAGAGAGGTGGATAAGGTATCACCGAAGTAAATACATAGCTTTGGTGAAGCGAACCCGGGGAACTGAAACATCTCAGTACCTGGAGGAAAAGACATCAACCGAGATTCC
>Ga0115848_100596_pt1:0-7500 | contig 14666 bp, 13 predicted proteins | sample InSIn3gowninarea_FD_83862 | JGI IMG/M metagenome (GOLD analysis project Ga0115848, IMG submission 83862) | reverse complement strand
AAAAAGATCTTTTTATAATGGGAATTGAGACAAGCTGTGATGAAACAGCCGTAGCTATCATAAAAAATGGTACTGAAATTGTAGCAAATGTGGTTGCTTCACAAATAGAAAGCCATAAAAGGTTTGGTGGTGTCGTTCCTGAGATAGCTTCTCGTCATCATGTAGAACAAGTAACTATTGTTTTTGAAGAAGCGATGCAACAAGCAAATCTTACATTCAATCAATTAGATGCTATTGCCGTTACAGAAGGGCCAGGTTTGGTGGGTGCCTTGTTAATTGGAGTAAATGCAGCAAAAGCAATCGCCTTTGCCCATAACATTCCATTAGTAGCAGTTCATCATATCGCTGGTCATATTTATGCTAACCGTCTAGTAAAGGAAATGAAGTTTCCTTTATTATCATTAGTCGTATCAGGTGGTCATACAGAATTAGTTTTTATGAAGGAGCATGGACATTTCCAAGTTATTGGGGAAACAAGAGACGATGCTGCTGGCGAAGCGTATGATAAGGTGGCACGTACATTAAATCTTCCTTATCCAGGTGGTCCTCATATTGACAGGTTAGCCCATGATGGTGAGCCAACGATAGATTTACCAAGAGCCTGGTTAGAAGAAGATTCTTATGATTTTAGTTTCAGTGGACTTAAGTCAGCTGTTATCAATACAGTTCATAATTTTACACAGCGTGGTGAAACCATTGCTCCAGAAAATTTGGCGGCAAGTTTTCAACAAAGTGTTATTGATGTGTTAGTAACTAAAACAATGAGAGCAACAAAGGAATATAAAGTAAATCAAGTTCTGCTAGCAGGTGGAGTTGCTGCGAATAAAGGCTTGCGTGCGGCTTTAAATGAAGCATTTACACAGTTAAAGGATGTTGAATTAGTCATTCCACCTTTATCGCTTTGTACAGATAATGCAGCGATGATTGCAGCAGCGGGAACCATTATGTTTGAAAAAGGTCAACGTGCTGATTTAGCTTTGAACGCGAACCCAGGTTTAGACTTAGAAATCCACAATTAAAAGAATTCTTTTTCATCCTCTTTTTTAAAAAGAGGATTTTTTTGTGGATAACTTCAAAATTTACCCACAGATATGTGGATAATGTGAACAAATTTTATTGTTTTTGTGGATAATGTGGAAAACTCTGTTGATAGCTTTTAAATAAACAAAAATCGAAAAGGTCGATTGTGTATAACTTGTTGAAAAACTATCCATTAAATAATGTTTTTTGAGTATGAAAGTAGAAAGGATCTTTAAGTAAATTTTTGTTTATTTCCGATAAGGAATTAATAATATAACATTCAGTGGATAGCTTATAAATAAATAGTAGTAATCCAACTCTAGCGTTTTTTTATTAGGACGAAGTGTTCAATCCAAAACTTTCCCAATAATTACAAAGTCCCATTTTATAACAAAGCATGAAAAAGATTTGGTATAATATACTTTTGACATATTTGCTTTCATAGAATAATTTCCTGGGAAACTGTATGTATAATAAATTTACTCTATACTTAACAAATTGGAGTGTTTAGTTTGTCCATAAAGAAAAAACTTCCATTGATATTTACTATTTTAGTATTCTTTATTTTGCTTGCTAATAATACCTTTCATTATCTTCGTTCGAAGGAACTGCTTCTTGATTATAATGAAAAGGAAATCAATCTCATTACTCAGGAGGTTTCTTTTCAAGTAGAGAATGCTAAGGAAGGTTCATTATATGTGGAAAATATATTAGGAAGAGAATTAAGGACAGCATCTATTGCCATCCAAAAAACTTTACCTGCGGATTATAAGGATGTAACCAATGAACAACTCGAAAAATTAGCGAATGAATTGATGGTTTCTCATATAACGCTAATGGCTAAAACAAAAGATGACGTTATTGGAGTAAAATCATCTGACCCAAAAGAAATTAATCTGTCTACAAAGGGTTGGGGATACTGGTATGATGCTTATTTACAGCTTTTCGCATTAAAACCAGTAACCGTAAAGGAAGGATTAACTCTACCAAACTATTGGTCTGGCCCAATAGAGGTTGCTTCTAGCGATCCCGATCATGTTGATAAGTGGGGATATTACTTTGATGGTACTACTAATTATATTATAGATCCTTATTTACGAGATAACGAAGTACTGGGATACGAGAAACAATTTGGACCGGGGAAAGTAATGGATCGCTTTACAAAGGAATTAGACGGAGTATTAGAATTAACGGTGTTTAATCCGAAAAGCTTTGGTAAGAAGAAGTCAGTTGTTAATTTAAATGGAAATAGCTATACGAGAATATCTGAAGAGCCGATCTGGTATGGTACGTATAATTTCTTAAATGAAAAACAGGATACTAAATTAATTAAAAAAGCATCTAGTACAGGAGAGATACAAACCTATTCTGCTTGTTTAAATGGAAAAGAGATTAGGAAAACATTTGTGCCTATCAATAAAGGAAACGATGATAAATATGTGATCGGTTTAGTATATGATTATGGTTTAATTCAAAAGCAGCTTATAGGAGAGTTAGGAGAACATGTCCTTCTTTCTAGTATTTTTATGATTATTGTACTCCTTACTAGCTTTATCTTTTCCCGCTCTATCACAAATCCAATTGGACGAATTGTGGAACATGTGAATGAAATTGCTCAGGGGAATTTCGGAAAGAAATTATTTCTAAAACGTAAAGATGAATTAGGATTACTTACTCAAAACGTCAATGCATTATCAAGTTATTTGCAAACATATGTAAACGACTTAAAACATAGTCAAAGTATTATCGAATTTCAAGCCTTTCACGACCCTTTGACAAGCTTACCGAATAGAAGATACTTACAAGATAAGCTGAAGGAGTTTATCGATACTTCCAAAATAACGAATGAAAAAATTTCGATATTGTTTTTTGATTTAGATCGTTTTAAAAATGTTAATGATTCTCTAGGGCATTCAAAGGGTGATGAGTTACTGAAATTGGTATCGAAACGAATTGAGAAATTATTGACACCTGAAAATAGTGTAATTACTAGACAGGGTGGGGACGAATTCGTGATTCTAGTAAAAGGCTTATCTTTAAATGAAGTAAAATTGATTGCCGATCGAATTGTAAATGAACTGAAAAAGCCTTTTAATTTGGACCAGAATGAAATATATCTTGGTATAAGCTGTGGAATCAGTGTATATCCGGATCACGGAACAGATATCGATACACTTATCGCAGCTTCAGATATAGCCATGTATGATTCGAAAAAAATGGGTGGAAGCAGAGTTGTCGTATTTAATGAAGAGTTAAGTAGGATGACTAGAGAAAAACCACTCATCGAATCAAGGTTAAGAAAAGCGATTGAAGAAGAGAAAATGGACGTTTTTTATCAACCCAAGATCAATGCGAAATCGGGAAAAATAATAGGTGTTGAAGCTTTATTGAGATGGAATCATGAGGAGTTTGGTTTTATCCCACCTAGTATATTTATTCCAATAGCAGAGGAAACCGGACTAATCCAGCCTTTATGGGAAATGGCGATGAAAGAGGCTTGTTCCCAAGTGCAAATGTGGAATAAAGGTAGAGTGGAACCACTCACGTTGTCGGTTAACTTTTCAGCAAGACAATTCTTAGATCCCGAGGAATTAACGAATCAAGTGAAAGAGATTCTTCATAACTCTCAATTAGAACCGAGAAATTTTGAAATTGAGATAACAGAAAGTACATTACTTACAAATTCCAAAGAGGTCATTAGTGCATTAGAGAATTTAAGAGACTTCGGAGTGGTCGTTTCTATAGATGATTTTGGAACGGGTTACTCTTCGTTAAGTTATTTAAAAAAATTGCCGATTGATACGTTGAAAATAGATAAGTCCTTTGTCCAAGAAATCCATTCTGATTTTAGCAATGCTGAAATAGTTGAGGCTATTATCAATCTTGCTAGAAGCCTCCGTTTAAATGTAGTGGCAGAAGGAGTCGAAGAAGATTATCAAAAGGACTATTTACTTCAGAAAGAGTGTACTTTAATGCAAGGATTTTTATTTAGCAAGCCTTTGCCAGCTGCAGAATTAGCCAATTTCATTAAATAACAAGACAAAAAAGCACGCATCCTAGCGTGCTTTTTTACTTTCAATTGGACAGTCCTACGAATCTATTCAGCGAGCTCTGCCCATTCCTCCATCAAGCCTTCTAATTCGTTTTTCGCCTGTTCATTTTTAATATTAAGTTCCGTGACCTTTTCATGGTCTTGGAAAATTTCCGGGTCGCATAATTGAAGTTCATATTGCTCAATATTCTCTTCAAGTTGTGAGATGCGTTCCTCTATTTCCTCTAATTTTCGTTTGCGTTGACGTTCTAATTTCTTTTGTTCTTTATCCTGTTGATACGAGTTTTTCTCACTTTTATCAGCAGGGTTCATTCCGGATAATTTTTCTTTTTGCTCTAGTGCTTTTAATTCAATAATTTCTTCCTTTTTCTCTACATAATAATCGTAATCACCCAGAAATGGGGTGCACCCATGTTGACTTAACTCTAGAACTTTTGTAGCGATGCGATTAATAAAATATCGGTCATGAGAAACAAACAAAATAGTTCCAGGATAGTCCACTAATGCATTTTCTAAAACCTCTTTGCTATCAAGATCTAAGTGGTTTGTAGGTTCATCTAGAATCAGTAAGTTCGATTTTTCCATCATGAGTTTGGCAAGAGCAAGTCTCGCTTTTTCCCCACCTGATAGCGTGGATACAATTTTAAGGACATCTTCACCAGAAAATAAAAAATTACCTAATATTGTCCGGATTTCTTTTTCAGGTTTTAAAGGATAATCATCCCATAATTCATTTAATACTCTTTTATTAGAAGATAGTTCAGCTTGTTCTTGATCATAATAGCCAATGGTTACATTCGAGCCAAAACGAACTCCACCGTATATAGCAGGAAGTTTTTCTATGATGGTCTTCAACAAAGTTGATTTTCCAATACCATTTGGACCAACTAATGCGACACTTTCGCCACGGGTTAATCGGAAGGAAAGATGATTTGCTACCGCCTCGTGCTGATACCCAATCGTCAAATCCTCTAAATGAAGAACTTCATTCCCACTTTGTCGATCAATTTCGAAACTAAAGGAAGCAGACTTTTCATCTCCCTTTGGACGATCTAACCGTTCGATCTTTTCTAGCTTCTTTCTTCGAGACTGAGCTCTTTTTGTCGTCGATGCCCGTGCCAAATTACGACTTATGAAATCCTCAAGCTTAGCAATCTCATCCTGCTGTTTTTCAAATTGCTTCATATCTCTTTCAAACTGCTCTGCTTTTTGATCGAGGTAGGCACTATAGTTCCCAACAAATTTTTGGATTTGTTTCCGAGACATTTCATATACCTGTGTCACGACTTTATCTAAAAAATAGCGGTCATGCGAAACAATTAAAATAGCACCATCATACGTTTGTAAATATTGTTCGAGCCATGAGAGTGTCTCAATATCTAAATGGTTGGTAGGCTCGTCCAAGATTAAAATATCAGGCTTTGTTAAAAGAAGCTTCCCTAAGGCAAGACGTGTTTTTTGACCTCCACTCAAGGTGGCAATCTTGGTACTATGGTCGAATGTCTGGAAGTTTAGTCCATGTAGAACAGAACGTATATCTGCTTCGTATTGATAACCACCAGATTCCTTAAACTTTACTTGGAGAATGTCATATTCCTTTAAAACGCGTTCATATTGAACTGAATCCTCCAAAACAGAAGGATTAGACATTTTTTCTTCAAGTAGACGTAAGTCTTTTTCCATTCGCTGTAAGGGTAAAAAGACTGTAAGCATTTCTTCCCATATAGAAAGGTTGGATTCTAAACCGGTATTTTGAGCTAGATATCCAATTGTGACATCTTTTGGCTTTATAATATCTCCAGAGTCATAGCTCATTTGACCAGAGATGATTTTTAAAAGAGTTGATTTTCCAGCCCCGTTCCGGCCAACAAGAGCTACCCGGTCACGTGTTTGGATTTCTAGCTTAATATTCGATAAAATAGTTTCAGCACCAAAATGTTTGGATAGTTGATTTACTTGTAATAAAATCATGATATTATTCACCTCTTACTTACACCAAGTGTATCGTAATCTCAAGTTATCGGCAATAATCATGAATATGTGAATAATATTACAATCATCTTACACAGATATTAAAAATGTTGTATGATAAGTAGGAGAGGAGCATTTCACATGGCAGAATTTACGCATTTTAACGAAGAAGGCAGAGCGAAAATGGTAGATGTTAGTGATAAGCCAGAGACCGTTCGAACGGCTGTTGCTCAATCTAGTATTCGATTAAATAAAGAGATTTATGAGAGAATTACCAATCAGACCATGAAAAAAGGGGACGTGTTAGCGGTCGCCCAAGTAGCAGCTGTTATGGCTTGTAAAAAAACATGGGACATCATTCCAATGTGTCATCCCATTCCACTAACAGGAATCGATTTAACCTTTTCTTGGGAAGCAATGGATGATGATTATATTTTACATATTTATTCTACGGTTAAAACGAAAGGAAATACGGGAGTGGAAATGGAAGCGCTCACAGCGGCCTCCGTTTGTGCCTTAACTGTTTATGATATGTGTAAAGCAGTAGATAAAGGTATGGTGATAGGACCCACTTTCCTTGTAGAAAAAACAGGCGGAAAAAATGGTGACTTTAAAAGAGACGAAAAAGTAAAATAAAAAGTTGGAAATAGTCAAGGTAGGGGATGGGTGGTAAATGAATAATGAAACGATGAAGATACCACAAGCAACGGCAAAGAGATTGCCGTTATATTATCGATTTTTAAAAAATTTACATTCTTCCGGAAAACAACGTGTTTCTTCTGCAGAATTGAGCGAAGCAGTGAAGGTGGATTCAGCCACGATTCGAAGAGACTTTTCGTATTTTGGTGCTCTTGGGAAGAAAGGTTATGGATATAATGTAAATTATTTATTATCGTTTTTTTTCTAAAACATTGGACCAGGATGAACTAACAAAAGTAGCTCTCATAGGTGTTGGGAATCTAGGAACAGCATTTTTAAACTATAATTTCTTGAAAAATAATAATACCAAAATTGAGATTGCCTTTGATGTGGATGAAGGGAAGGTTGGGACAACCATTGGGGAAGTGGAAGTATTCCATATGGATGACTTGGAGGAGAAGATCGTTCAAGCTGGAGTCCAGGTTGCGATTCTTACTGTACCAGCACCTGTTGCTCAAAGTATTACAGATAAGCTCGTTAACGCAAATGTAAAAGGTATATTAAATTTTACTCCTGCACGTTTAAACGTACCAAGCTTTATTCGGGTTCATCACATTGATTTGGCAGTTGAATTACAATCGCTAATATACTTTTTAAAACATTACTCTACTGATGAAGAGGAATAAAAAAATGAGTCCGGTTGTGGACTCATTTTTTTCTGACTGTTTTTTTTAGTTTGAAATGGATAGCAATCATCTTTACACCTGATCCAATGTCAAAAGTAGCTAAAATGACTAATAGATACGAGAAAAATCCCC
>Ga0115848_100595_pt1 | contig 14670 bp, 12 predicted proteins | sample InSIn3gowninarea_FD_83862 | JGI IMG/M metagenome (GOLD analysis project Ga0115848, IMG submission 83862) | reverse complement strand
CTTTTTTCTTTTTTCTTTTCTCTTCTTCTTCTTCTTCTTCTTCTTCTTTAAATTGATGGCAAGATGCACTAAACAAACTTTGAGAAACGATAATAAAGAGTAAAAACACAAATTTCACTCAATGCAAACACAATCAGATCCCTAGGTGCCAAAGCAGTCCTTCAAAACCAAGAAAAGTCCCAAAGACACAAATGAGCCATGTAATCTAGGCCCAAAGTGAAATTAAGTGGAATCCAAGTGAAAAAAGAAAAAAGAAAAAAGAAAAAAAAAAAGAAAAAAGAAAAAAAAAAGAAAAAAGAAGAAAAAAAAGAAAAAAGAAAAAAGAAAAAAGAAAAAAGAAAAAAGAAAAAAGAATCTCTCTTTCTTTTCATTAGTTAATGTGAATTAGAGATTTTCATTGTTATTAGTGATTAGTGACTTTTAAGAAAAGTTTGTTAATTTCCATTAGCTACATTAGGGATATTGTTGATTGTTCTATGATCATTTGGTTTGTGTGAAAGCTCTCAACTCTCTCATAGTTAGCATTCATCGAATGAAATGATATATTGTGGCATATGGTTTGCATTTAGGACATTTTGAGACATTACATATGGTAAGGCCTGAAAACTGAAACGTAATCCAAGATCAACTTTAAAATGAACTGAATGAATCTAACAAGACATTGGAACTTAACGCACACATTTAGAGGTCTAGGCTAGAGACGTGTTCCAACGTCGTTAAACCTAGACACTTTTGTTTCCACTTAAGGTTGGGTGATTCCTCCTTCTGTGACTCAATAGTGGTCTAATACGGATTTGTGCTCCCATGTACCGTTGAGTATATGGGGAGACTCCACTAGGTTATCATCCTTTATCCATAGGAAGCTATGTCTGCTGCCTTACAAGCCGTAATGTACCGAACACAACATTCAGGAAGATTGATTGTTGTACGGAAAGCCCTTGGTTTTCATATGATTGCCAAGGTGTATATGCAGTTTTACAGATTTGTTTGGTAAACCTTTTGCCTAGTTCTCTAGAGTAGTCACTTTTGATCCTTTTCGGACTCCCTAAAAGAAAAGGCTCATCTGAGCATTTGTCACTTCGGGCTCATTAAACATTCAAAGGTGACTAGAGTCATCTTTTTGTCCTTTTCTCGACTCTTTAAACATGAAAAGGTCAAGTTATGTCCTTGTTTCTTAAAATTTATTCACCCGTGATCACACGCCTTGTTAGATTCTTCTTGTTGGCTTTTTGATTGTGTGTCTTGACTTTTTTTCAGCCCCGTGTGTGATTTTCAGTTTTTGATGGCAACTTTTCCAGAGTTCACCAAACCAGGAATCCCCTATGACAGGAATCCTGGTCATTCCCTCCTTTTGGAAATGTTGGTGCTCCTTACATGGCAACGCTGTCCCTTCCTGGGTTAACTGTTGGGTTGCCTGTTTGGTTGTTCTCAACCTCTCTGGTCCCTAATGTCATAACTACTGGTCAAGAAGTTCCTCCACTTGAACAACATCATGTTGAATCTAAGGTGGACCTCTCCCCTTCTTCGCTTGTCTCTACGTCTTCATCTTCTACTTCGCCTGGTGAAAGTCTGGATTCAAGTAACCAGGTGGCAAGAAGAAGAAGAAGTTTCATAAGCGAGAGGTTAAAAGTACAACTCAAGTTGGGCCACCTTCTACTCCTCCGTGGAAGGTCAAGTTTCCTTGTAAATTGTGCAAGGATGACCATCTTCTTCGTGATTGTCCTAGCATTCCTAGGGTCTTAGAAGTATGGTCTCACGATCCAGCCTGCCCCTCATCATCCTCATCCTCTGAAGCTCATGGTGATACTACCCTGTTGACTGAAAACATTCAAAAGAAAAGGAAGATTTGAATCCCCTGTAGACTATGTGAAGGCAATCATCCCCTTCACCTTTGTTTGCTCATGGATAAAGCTTCCACTGTTTTGGAAAGTCTTACAGCTTCCTCACCCCAACTTCCCATTTTTTATCAACGTCTCTCTGTAGATCGTCTCCCTGTTGACAAAGAGATTGATTTAAATTCTTCTCTTGTCCAGGCTCCTCTTCCCGAACCTGGCTATACCAAGCCTGTTCCAGACCAACCGTTGGTTGGAAAGAGCGTTGACTCAGGTTGACCACCCGTCGATCACTCTGTTTCGGAAGAGAATCATGCTCATGTTCTTCTCGTCTCCTCAGATTCCCCTGAGTCTAAAAATGACTCTCCCATCCCAGCTGATCCCGCGAGTCCTTCTTCGGAGCAAGGGGGCAATCATACGATTCCCTCACCAAGTAGTTCAGTCATTTCTTTCGAGTGGAGTCGTTTGACTGCCTTCTGCCTTCCATCCTATGTGAATTTCTAGATTATGGTACATGCCTATGCTAAGACAGTACCTGGCACTGTCTTGGATGAAGGTGCATCTGTCAGTCTTATGCCTTCCCCTACTTGGCAAGCTTTGGGCTCCCCACAGCTTGTGTCGGTTGCACAAAATCTGACGACATTTGACGGAGGAACCACTCAACCATTAGGGATCCTTCCAAAGTTCCCTATTACTTTGGGAGGCAAAACCGTCTATATAGACGTGCTGGTTACCCAAGGTGCTTTGGATTTCAGTCTTCTCCTTGGCCGTGACTATGTTTATGCCATGGGGGCCTTTATTTCTTCACTTTTCCGTGTGATTTGCTTTCCACACGACGGAAGAATCGTGATTATAGATCAATTATCGTTCTTTAGTCCCCCAGTCCCTCCTGCGCAATTGTCATCCCCTCCTGGTTTTTATCCCCCGGTTGTATCTACCCCATCGCAGGTCAACTACGTGGCCACTTATCTCGTGCTTGTATCTAGCGACCATGCCGTCGTGCATAGTGTCTTAGGGGCATTAGGCCCTGACTTCCAAGATGTTGTCCTTCCACCGAGAGTGGCACTCTTGGAAGCCCTGACTTCCTGTTCATTATGATGAAGTTTGGGCGGAGCATAGTTCCTTTCCTACGTCAAGCTCCTTAAAAAATGAAACTAGGTCTGGTCGGAGCATAGTTCCTTTCCTTTGTCAAGCTCCTTAAAAAATGAAACTAGGTCTGGTCGGAGTATAGTTCGATTTCCTATGTTAAGCTCCTTAAAAAATGAAACTAGGTCTGGTCGGAGCATAGTTCCTTTCCTATGTCAAGCTCCTTAAAAAATGAAACTAGGTCTGGTCGGAGCATAGTTCCTTTCCTGTGTCCAGCTCCTTAACAAATGAAACCAGCTGTCACGAGGATAGTTCTTTTAAGTGTGTTAACCTTGTTAAAATAATGAACATGAGCTCGTGCAATTCAAGTGCGATCACAATATTGTCAACCATCACTCCATTTTCAATGGACTAATGCTTGGGGGGCATGTATCTCGAATTGAGACACCATGCTGGGGGGGCATGCCCATTTCCCTTGTTTTCATGCATAGTTTGCATATGTGTTGTCATGTGTGCTTTTAAGCTTGCATAAAAATAAAATCCATTTCCAAGCATAGTTTGCATATGTGTTGTCATGTGTGCTTTTAAGCTTGCGTAAAAATAAAATATGTGATTAAATACATTTCACATTGGGTTGTTTGTTATGCAACTGATACATTAGATTACATTTGTGTCAGACATCTGCATGGCATATAAAAAACATGATCAAATAAAAAAAAAATAAATATATATATATATATATATATATATATATATATATATATATATATATATATATATATATATATATATATATATATATATATATATATATATATATATATATATAGCTGTGTGTGTGTGTGTGTTGAAATCTTTGCATAGCGTGCATCACATAGATAAAAAACTATACATGTTCATCTTAATACATCTGGAGACGACATGTCTCTCAAAAATATGCATAAAAATAAACCTAGGTGTCACGAGGATTGTTTTGATCTTGTGTTGACCTCATTAAAAAATGAAAGAAGGTGTCCAAGGACAATCCTTTTCTTATGTCGACCTCATTAAAAAATGAAATAAGGGTTATGAGGATAGTTCTTTTCCTATGTCAACCTCATTAAAAAATGAAACAACTCCTCCCTTTCCAAATCGAGTCTTTTGATTAAGATCTCATAAAATACAAGTCGAGTCTTTCATATATCTAGAGAGTGAATCTTCATTCCATCCACTTTGTTGAATGCAATGAAGCTTGGGGGGCATGTACCTCGTTTTGCGTCACTATGCTGGGGGGCATGCGAACTTATAACAAGCATAGTTTTTCGTTTCAAGCTTGTGTAAACATGAAACTGAATCCAAGAAGAGTTCTCCATCGTTCAAGCTTGTGTAAAAGTGAGCCCATACCCGATTTACATCTTGTGATTGCTATTTATCCATTAAATTCCATTAGATGAGCCTTGGTTGTTTCATTCCATCGCCACCATCTCTTTGGTTGATCATATGCTTTCACTTGGTTGTTTATCCTTTCTTGAGGAACTGCAACGATGAATCGTTTTATCAGTCGGCCTCTTAACCATTACATGTTTTGAGTAATTCCACCATTGTCGGAACCAATTTCTGCCCTTTATACCACTCGTTCCTCTAGGACGAGTCTTCTTTAAGCTCTTTTCTGACTCGTAAAAGATGAAAAGATTGCCGAGTATTTTTCCCTTTTTGACTCGTTAAAGAGAATAAAAATGGAGGTCCGCTTTAAGCTCTTTTCCAACCATTTAAATATGAAAAGATGGCCGAGTTTCCCTCTTGACTCATTAAAAGAAATAAGAGGCAGTCGTTTTTAAACTCTTTTCCGACCATGTAAAGATGAAAAGATTGTCGGGCCTTTGTTGTTTCAGGCTCGTTAATGGTTATGAAACGACGTGATTTTGATCACTTTTTTACTTTTTCAAGTCAAAGTCACTAATCATGAAAAGTGCTCCTCGATCGTAATGGTCAGGCAGTTCTTTCGAGCATTGTTTTATACTTTTTCGGGCTCGAGAGACACAACTTCACGAAAAAGGACACCCTTGGAGTTTAATTTTCTGCTGTCTTTTCAAACTCTCTAAACATGAAAAAACGCTAAGTTATTCCTCTGTCAGACTCGTTAAAAGTTGATGACATTGGATTCCGTCGAAATGACGCTTTACAAGCATATGCTATCCCCGTCAAGCTTGTTAATAAAAATAACTTGGGTACTCGCCAGAAATGGTGGGGAAAATAGAACCACAATCATTGTCGTGTTGGCAGTATGTCGCTCTTGAACATGGCACTTGTCTGCATTCGTGTCTGCGTGGGGACATCTCATCTCGTTTTTCACTTGCCTCCGTGGGTTTGGGTGATCCTGTTTGACCTCTCATCAACTCTTTGCCTTGTCACCATGACCTCTGATCGATTGATGTCAGATACTGCCAATTCCACTGTTGTGCCGCCGATATGTTCAAGAGAAGTTGACCTCTGTGAAATAACAACCTCCCTCTGATAACTCACATAATCCTGATTCACAACAACCTTATCTTCCTCTGTCTCATGTCGATGATGTGGGAAAAACTATGGCCCACCTTCGATCGAGGTCACTTCCTGTCGACTTCAGCTCATTATCCAGGAAGTTGATCTAGAGACTCCCTTCTGGTGCCTTGGAGCCTGCATGCCTCAATGGCAGGTTCTTCATGTTCGACGCGAGGTTTTCATCATTGGCCTCCGATCGAATGACTCTACATGTGTTCGACACCAGATCACTGATTCACACGCCATAGATTGTACCTATAGTACCTTGAGGGCCATTGTCATTATTGGTGGTATCTCTCACGTCTGTTAACAATTTTCACCATTGGTTGGTAATCAGATAATGTTCCTGCATGTTTGAATTCGACTCCTATATTCGCATGCTTGAACTTGTACTTTGTTCGTGTTAGCCTCTTATACCAATAGGTTTCATGTTTCATGATTGGCATGGAAAGTTCCAAATATGTTCAGCTTTGATGATGCAAAGGTTCCATATTTTTGTGCACAAAAACATTTGTAAATAATTTTGGTGTTGTTCTGCTTGTTAATGGGTGATCCAACAGTTCAATCTGGATCATGCCATGTTTAAATTGATGTTGTAGAATAGAGAAAGAAAATATTTCCAAACTGTTTAAGCTTGGCAGATTAGTAGTTAGGTAGAGAATAAAGGCGCCCAACTGTTTAATCTGGGCCCTTGGAAGTAATAAGGGTAGTTTTAGATAGCCAGTCATTTAAAAAATAAAAGGAAAAGAGAAAATGAGGGTTTGCAAGTCTAAGTGCACCCTCCCTGAAGTAACAAAAAATGCTAGATATGCTAAGATGGGTAGGTAGATAGGGGTTGCAGAAGCCTGATTTCCTCCATGTGTTGGCCTTGACAAAGAAGGCTTATGTTGGCAAGAACAGAGGTATCTATTCAGAATTTTGATAACAAAATATGGAAGCATGTCTAATTTCCCTATTGTTCCCCAAAAAAACTCTTTCTAACATCCCTCCAATGGGCCATTGGGATCTCCCCAACAAGTCCTAGTGTCACCTTATGTTTGTGTAATATCAAGCAAAAGTGCTGGTTTCCATCACACAAGAAAGCCACATTTCTTGTGTAAAATCATTTCTCACTCTCATCTGCTTCTAAATCTAAGTTTACTCCTTAAAACTTAGCTCTCTCTTCCTCTATTACATCTCAGATTCATATTGACTTCTAACCTTATTGTATAGCTCCCTAAGTTTTCCCCTCCCCCTACTATTATAGCATTCTATGCAAAAACCCAAAAAATGTGTACATACCCCCCCCATTGGACATTATAGCCTTTTATTCTAAAGTTTGGAAAGTGTTGAGAAAATCAGGGATCCATGTATATAGTTTTCCAGATTATATTTGGGATTTAAATTGACATCCGGCCAATTTAATAACCCTCATCCACTATACAGTTTATAATGTCATTCCCCCTTTTTTGCATCATTTGTATAATATTTCCGCACATCCACAGTCTCTCATTTACCAAAGGTTTTATTCCACCGTGCCTTACCAAAATAAGAATAATTTTATAATTGGCGGGTCCCGTGTTATCGCGTTGGCAGCTTGTCTTTCCGTCTGTCGTCGGATCTGGGCCCTCCCATCCAACGACTCTCGGGGATTTCGAAACCCCTCTGCCATCCAAACTTAAACTTATAAAATTGTCAGTGGTTTTACGCCGTACCAGAGACGTGTGTCCACTTTCTATTGCGTCGGGCGACCACTGACAATTACCACTCCCATACAATAAGCGGTCCGATAAAACTGCTTACCGTTGTTTGTTCTTGTGCCTGCGTCATCGCTCACATCAGCATCTGCGTCAACTGCCATTTCATCGCTAATCTAGCATGGTCACCGCGTCATCCGTTCAAGTCAACCCACTCATGCATCGCCACGTCATCCCGCCATACCTGGGCCTAACCAGTGAAATTTTCGCGCAGTCATTATTTTCTCGCATTTCTATTGGTCAATTGTGAAATTTCCTTGCATGTTGCACTACGTCGTCTGCACGTCCGGTTTCAAATTCAATCCCCTGAGCTGCTGTCAACATAAATTCATCAAACTCTCAAGCGTCCTCGGCCTTACCATTACCAGGTATTTACTATTTTTCTTCTACGTTCCCTGGTTTTTCGAATTGTATCCATTGAAAGCATATCAACCTGCTCAATTTCTGAGTTTAAGACTCTGTAACTGCCAATTCAACCCAAAACTAATTTAAAAGGGGGTCCCCGGTTCAAAATTTACTCAATTCCCACAGCTTCTCCTGCATTTGCAATTGAAAACCATTAGCAAACAAATTCTATTGTAAAAGCAGCGCGTAGTCCCAGCATTGGCTCCTTTCACTTTCTTAGCAACAGCTTCCCTCTGTCCACCCAATTCACCCCTTTTCCTTCTACAAATCACTCTACCCCTCATAAACCACTGTTCAGTGCTGCTCCTTGTTGAAACCCAAGCATAACTCAATTCTACTCACAATTAAGCAATGGAGACTCCTGTGGCTTTAAACATTGCCCCCCTAAATGCCCCACATAAGAGTCTAGAGTGGTTATCCCTTGCTGACAGGGATTACCAGATGGTGGAGGTAATTGAATTATCCAGCAGATATCACATTCCAGTCATTTCTGAGATAAGAGCCAAACATAGAAGTGGCATTGACATCTTGGGAATCTGGGATTCCCACTTACCAGTCTATTATCTCCCTCAGGTGAATGTTTTCCCTGACTTAATTCACCAATGCTGTGAAAATTATGATCCAAATCAAAGGGCTGTTTTGAGTCCTTCAGGCTCTGTATTATTTCATATCACTCATGAAGCCATCAACTAGATGCTACAGTTTCAATCAGCAAAGCCATTAACTCCTCTTTCTATGCAACTTCTGGTGGACCAAGGTGCCAAGCTATCTAGCTCACAAATTACAAGAATTGCTCAGTTGTTCATGCATCTAGATTCCCAACCTCAGCGACCTCCTCCTTTCCTGCATGTATGGTTCAATGAGATAGGAAAAGTCCTAGTGAACATTATTTCCTACATCTTGGGGTACAACACCAGTGAATATGTGGATGAAACAATCTTGGTCATGCTGTCTATGTTTACCCCAAGGAGGCCTCCTGCTGTCCAATATGACTATGCTACATTTATTTCTGACAAGATTCATGAACAATTCATGAATTTGGAGAGAGAGAGAGTATTCAAATGCACCTCCTATATATATCATTTTCTATTATACAATCAGCCTGATATCTTCTCTGTTTTCCTCAAGAAGTTAGATGCAAAGGGAAACAAAAGATCTGTGATATTCTGGTCACCAGGCTTTCACCATATATTTCACTCTCCATAAAACTACTGTGAGTTTATTGATCTGTTCATCTATCTAGCCTTGTCCTTGCTGATGAGTTCTCCTCCTCCTAGACTCACAGATGAAATGCAGAAGATTCTCCAGCTCTCAAAGAACTATAGCATTGGAGATTGGTACTTTTACCAAGATCACACAGTAATCAGAATATATGGCTGTGAGCTAGCCCCATACAGACTGCCAAAGTATGTCCCCATGAGACTTTTTGCCTTAGAATACTTTCGGAGATTTGGTAATGTAGACATGGTTCAGTTCTATAGTAGAAACAAGAAAGCACAGCTGAAAATTAAGCACCAACTGGGCCCATTCATTTTTAACAAGAGGGAAGAAGCCTGGGAAGAGGCAGACAAGATCTTAAAAAGTTTCTAGCCGAAAAAAAGCTTCTATTGGGCACCATATGACCCTAACCACTTCATAAGCCTTAGGAGAATCAAGTATAGGCTTGCTAGCTATGACCACTTTAGCATTCCACAAATTGAAAAATATGCTAACCAGCAAGAGTGGGTAGAAGGAACATTAGTTGAAGATTATTCTGAAGAGGAATTAGCACAAAAAGCAATTAAGAAACTAGAAAAAGCAATTGACATGGAGTATTTTGGACAGGTATTTTTCCCAGCCCCTCGACATCTTGGAGAAAGTGCCTCCTCTTCCACCGTTACCCAGCAGCCTGCCCAAGCAGCTGTTCAAGAAACAACCACAGCTAAAGGGAAGGAAATACAACAAGAAGAGCAGCTCCCAAATTTGGAGCAACAAGAAGAAATGGCTGAACAACCTACTTCCACAGATCAGCAGACTCAAGGGCAAGCCCCTCCAATGCAAGAAGCAACCGTTGAAATCCCAGTATTGCAAACACCAGCCAATGAAGAAAGAATTAAGAAAAGGGATAGGCAAGAGGAAACTCCTCTTACAGCCTCAACAGATCAACCAGGGGAGAAACGACAGAGACTTAATCCTTTCTCTGAGGAGGAAATGCCTGAAAGACCATCTGGGAGCATGATTCCTCCTAGCATAGAAACATCAGCCAGCTCCTTTCAGCAGGAGCAAGAAAGACAACAAGGGGCAGAAGTTAGTTCCTCAAGGCAACAAACAAGAACAAAACCCAGTACCAAGAAGCAGTTTACAAACATAAAGGCAAGAAATGAGCCGGTCAGATATTAGCTCTATAACCAGCTTCTAAGGATGGCACCAACCAATCAACAAAGGCTCATGGCAGCCTATGATATTCAAGAAGGAAAAATGACTCTTAGTCATTTTAGACCTACTATGTAGCAACCTGAGTCAGCTGCTGACTATATTAGAACTAATTTAGAAGTTTTTTCCAAAGACATCCACCCTATGGATCAGATTGAGCTGCATAAGCAAACTAGGGAGATGGTCTACTCTACCTTGGCAGATAAAACTTTGATGGCACACAGGTTACAAAATTCTTTACACAACACTGCTGCTCAACTAGAGCTAGAAAAGGCATCATCATAGGCCAAGGACAACATAATTAAATCCTTGGAAGAAATCATTATAGAGCTGGGACATGATCCCAATGATCCTAAGGGTGTACAGGCCTTAATGAAGAAAAAGGATGAGGATATAGCAGCCTTGAGAAAACAGATCAAGCTACCACCTACCCTTCACCCTCAAACTGAAGGTGTTGCACAACAAAAGAAAGATCAGGATGTGGTTGCTTTACTCTTGGCCTTACACAAGAGATTGGTGGAGACAAAGGGTGCCTTGGAGGCAACTTTAAAAACAAAACAAGGGGAGCTAGCACCACAGCCAGCACAAGAAACTACAACTATTGAGGATGCACCTTAGGTAATCACTCACGTAGCTCCTCCCACTAGTCAAACATCAGAGGTAGGCCCTTCAGGCTCAGTACCAGCTCCAGAAGTGACAGCACAAACAACAGTATCAGAGTAGACACCCATCCTTAGCATGCAAAATATGATGAAAGAGCTTGAGGCTCTTGAAGCACAGATGGCAGAACTAAAGGAGGCTAAGGAAAAATTGGCTAGGCTTGAAGAAAAATATGACAAATCAAAGCAGAGTTTGGCTGAGAAGACAAGAGAGGTAAGAACTCTTGAAAAAAGGATAAAAGAATTAGAAAAAGAGCTTACTCTTGACAAACCTTAAGTGAAGTCAAGAAAATTCTATGGGCCAAAATTGGTTAGTCCATCACAGATCAGTGGCAATCCATTGAGGCCATCCATGATCAAATAGAACTCATAAAATTGGCTCAATTTGAAAATCAGAAGGCCAGGACATCTCTAAGCAATATGCCTGAAATAGCCAACATAATGATTCAAGTCCTCAACCATCATACTGGCACTCAGCTAGCAGAAATGGGTATCAGAAACAGGACTGATACCATCTTACTAATAAAGAGGGTGTTGACCTTGAGGAACTATGTGCAGGCATTAGATAGAAAATGCCAAGAGATGCAGGCAGATGTAAATGAATTCATTACAAAAATCACAACATTACATAGCAGAGGGCTTCCAAGCTTAGTAACCAGTGCAGGGAAGTTATTATCTCATGAACATTATGCCAAGAGGGTCAACAACTATGCAACAAATCAAATCACAGCATCCTCAAGCACCTCAGAGAAAACAGGGCCCCCATCTAGGTAAAGTCTTTATGACAAGCTCGAGAATCTATTTTATATTGAGCATGAAATCAAGCACCTTTTTGAGGTACCTCCAAATTATTACAAGTACACTGAGGCTAATGAATCTTTAGTTAAAATATAGAGACACCAATTACCTATAGAAGAATGGTGGATGGGCATGATACAAACATTACTCTGATAAATCAAGGTTGTTTATCAAATTTCTTTGGGTCAATCACAAATCAGCCTTTTCAAAATACTGATATATTTACTCTGGCTGGAAAAGCAATAAAAAATGGCACCTCAATGACACGGCTGATGACTAGGAAAAGATCAATGAGTGAAAATGACGTGGCTAAAGCAGCAACGTCATAACAAAGCAGCAAAAAAGAAAAGAGTCCCGAAATGAATGCAAATCAGTCGGCCGGCCCAGTTGGTTCCAAAGTCAAAGATCTCTGACAAAAATAAACAGCTGTTTATTAATCTATTTAAATAGAAATAAATTTTTGTATCTACTATTCTTAAAGAGTTGGTAAGGAAAGTTATGAGTTAATGACTCATCTTTCAAATATTTTATAACCACCTTTGTATATATATCCCCTGATAGAACGCATTTGGGGTTGTTGATTTTCTTCTAAAGAGCTCCGCTGTATATTTTCAGAATTTGATACAAGAAGCTGGTGGATTTCTCAATTTGGCGTTACTTGGATGTGTTGTGATGAGATTACTTGCTGCTGCAGGATTCCTATGTTATTTCATGATACAATAAGTTTTTATGAACCATGTTTTCATGTTTTCTTCGTTTACGAAACCCACATATGTTCTATGTTTCATACTCTTAGCAATGAGGAAAAATAATAGTTCAGGATTTGTCCATTAAGACACCCTAAGCTCAATATTTGTTGCTAATTATGTTTTCTTCAGAATTAGTTATGAATGTGAAAATCTTAAATGCTCACATTTACACTGAGTCTTTCATGGCGAACACTGTTCAGGAATTCTAACTTTCTCCTGAATAATATTCAATTTTTCATCCCATCAGCATAGTGAAAGAAACTTAATTGCCTTTTGTTGTCTGAATTCATACTATTCCTCTCAAAATTGAAAGTTTGTTTCATGAATACCCGTCTGGCTCTGCAGTAAAACCACCCTTATCAAATACTCTAAGCAACACCTAATCATTGACTCCAATGCCCAATGGACTAAACCCTTTGAACATTGCATGCCCATCTGTTAGAAGATATCACCCAACCAAACTTCAAAATAAACTTCAGTACATCATAACTAGCCTAAAATCCCATAAAACAAAGCTAAATCCCAAAGAGAGAGCCCTCTCTGATTGCAGGTAGGCTAGGACCTAAAATCCAAAGGTTGGTTTGTGGTTACCTCAGTCGTATTCCCTTAGGAGTCAAAGGGAACAACCTGAGTGTTAACAGTTCGGATCAAGATGGAGCGCAAGAGCCTGGATTTTGTCTGTTAGAGTCTAGGCTGCGATTTTGTGGATTATTATGATTAATACATGACTCATTCACTGGATGGCTGCGACCATGCCTGAGTCTATTTATCGATCCTCACTGGATGGCTGCGCCCATACCTTGGATCTAGATTATTGTGTACTCTGCTATGGATGGCTGCACCCATACCACATACATCATGTATTTGAGATATCAGTTGTACTTCTCCATGCAGGTTTTTCGGCGGCAGTGTTTTCGGTTGGACATGTTCTTGTAAAGCATTTCACCCCTCTATCTCTCTTGGGCCTCATGCTTTAGGGGGCATCTGTTACATAGCAATTTGTCACCGTCCCTGCTACCCCTCTCCCACATCTTGGAGGACTCATTCTGGGACCTATGAGAAGTGACATGGCCTCCAAACACTTGCATTGCATTCCTCTGAACATGAGCTTTATTTTCCCTGAAGACATCTCCTGCTGAAAAACCCTAAAAATAGCTCTTTTTCCATTGGCGCGGTTCCATAGTGTAGCCCTCGCGCCAATTGGGGAAATCCTCCAAAGAGGGCGTGCCAGTTGGCGCTTTGTCACAGAGTCGCACTCACGCCAACCATAATCAGTGGTGTTTTTAACAAACAAATGGTGGAAGCTTCATCCTAACAAATTCTTGGATTGAGTCTATCTTGAGTTGGGTAGGTTGGCTATGGATTTCCATAGAGAGGAAGTGGTTTGCCACCTCTCATGGAAGCTGCCTTGATGATAAGGCCAATCCCATAATTATTGTGGATGATCCCAAATCCTCTTCCTCCATCTATAAAAGCTTGTCTATTTTCCTTGGCAGGCTAGTTCCCTAGTTCCAGAATTCTAGAGATTGAAGAATTGTTGAGCTTCATGCTGCAAGAGCCTTCTTAGTTCCCACAAGGCCAAACCCAAGCAAGGAGATTCTTGTAACCAAAGAGAGAGAGGCTTGTCTCCATTCCCAACAAGCTTTGCAAGACATGTGCTGTTGATTACCCAGCCAAAGGAGAATCTAGCGTCAGAACATTGGTTGTATTCTTCTTTGATTGATTATTAATGGATGACTATTGGTTATGGTTCCACTCTTGTTATTGATTATGATGATGATGAGTTATGTCCTTTCTGACTGACATCTAGTTGTATATGATAGGTTTTATGCTTGTGTTTGTGTCGTTTCTTGTATGTGCAGGTGTCCATTCACGGAGATCGTGGGGATTGTGATTTTCCAGAGCAAAGGAATGGGAGCACCACCTCTTCTACAAGCACTAGCATTGGAATCCAGGTAGGCCTTTATCACTGGTCTATTAGTTTTCAATTAGGAACTTGCGCTTTAGTGTTGTATGATTGTTGCTAGACCTGGTCTGGGCTAGTAGGGATCGCCTCTGTTCGCTGAGGGGATTTACCTCGTCAACAACACTAGAAGCGGGATTGTGATTCAATCCTTGGTTTTTGAGGAAAACTTAAGAACCTGTCCTCTTTTGGTGTAAAAATACAACAACTCAATATTACGTTATAAGAGTCTTACCATATGAAGTAAATTATTCTAGGGCATGAAAACTGGTACATCATATAATGAATTGACAAGTGATTTAATAAAATCTTAATATGCAATGATAAAGCACACGTCAGTAGATGAACAATCATTTATCAAGCAAGCATTGATGAGTCAGATGGTGAGGTCACGTGATGCATTGTTGGATTTCGTAGCCGAGAAGTAATGTTAAGTTAAAAGATCATGATTGCATATTAAGATTTTATTAAATCACTTGTCAATTCATTATATGATGTACCAGTTTTCAT
>Ga0115848_100594_pt1 | contig 14672 bp, 6 predicted proteins | sample InSIn3gowninarea_FD_83862 | JGI IMG/M metagenome (GOLD analysis project Ga0115848, IMG submission 83862) | reverse complement strand
AAATTTCCAGTTCTGTCTGTGCAGTATTTTTTAGGGGAGTCTGAAAAATAAAATAAAAAAAAAAAAAAAAAGGCTTCTTTCTTCAGTAAATTTGTTAGAGGTGCAGCAATTTGGCTATAGCCTTTAACAAACTTCCTGTAATACCCAGTCAATCCTAGGAATCCTCTAAGGCCCTTAATATTTTTGGGGGTAGGCTAAGATAGGATAGCTTCAATTTTCCTTGGGTCAACTTTTACCCCTTCCCCTGAGATGACATGTCCCAAATATTCCACCTCTTTTTTTCCAAATTCACATTTGGATTTCTTGGCATACAACTGATTTACTTCTAAGATTTGGAGTACTTACTTGACATGACCAATATGATCATCCCAACTTTTGCTATAGATTAGAATGTCATCAAAGAATACCAATACAAACTTCCTCAGATAAGGTTTAAAGATCTTATTCATGAGCCCTTGAAAAGTGGCTGGGGAATTGGTCAATCCAAAGGGCATGACCAAGAACTCATAATGCCCTTCATGGGTCTGGAATGCTGTCTTATGAGTGCCCCCTGCCTTAATTCTGATTTGCTGATATCCCAACCTTAAGTCCAATCTGGTAAAAAAAACTGTCTCATTTAGCTCATCCAATAGCTCATCTATCATAGGAATAGGGAATTTATCTTTGATTGTGATCTTATTCAATTCCCTATAATCCACACACATTCTGGAGGAACCATCTTTCTTCTTTACCAAAACTACTGGAGTTGAGAAGGAGCTCTTACTTTCCTTAATAGACCCCGCCTCCAATAGTTCCTTTACTAATTTCTTAATTTCATTCTTCTGTTGGTATGGATATCGATATGGTATGACATTCTGAGGGTTGCTTCCTGCTAACAACTCAATAGCATGGTCTTGTTCTCTCTCGGGTGGAAGCAATTTTGGCAATTCTTCAAATACCTTGCTATGGTGCGCAAGAACCTCTTGTAACTCCGGAATAACTATTTTTATTTCTTCAGACCCTTCAAGAGAGTAACACCTTGCAATTATTCCTGGGGCACCCTTCCAAATCAATTTCTCCATTCTGTGGGAACTAATTACCTGGGATGGAGGGGGGACAAAGCCATCCAATTGGTACTGTATTCCATCTAATTTGAACCTCATAAAGTGCTGCTTTAAGTTCATGGTTATATTTCCAAGTGTCTCCAACCACTGAACACCTACTACCACATCGACTCCTCCTATAGGAATTGCATACATAGTGGTGGTCAAGTTATAGTCCCCTATGTTGACTTTAATATTATGGCACTTCCCACCACAATTAATGGATCCTCCATTAGAAATCATTACTTGGAAATTTTTGACGGGGTAAGGGAAACAGTTTAGTTGCTCTGCAACCTTTTTGTTGATGAAATTATGCGTGCTCCCAGAGTCTACCAAGATGACCACCTTTTGTTTTTTGATGTACCCCACTATCTTCAAGGTTTGAGGAGCAGCAATTCCTGCTAGGGCATGTAATGAAATTGTGGTTGTGTCCTCTTCTTCTTCTTTTTCAGTCGGAGGCTCTTCCTCTGGTTCATCCTCCTCATCATCTTCATAGGAGTCCTCTAGGATAAACAACTTCTTTTCTCGACACTTATGGTCCTTGGTCCATTTATCATCACATCTAAAGCACAATCCTCTGGCCCTTATTTCATCCAACTCCTTAGTGGAAATTCTTCTAGTGGGGAATGGTGGTTTGTTGTTCCCTTGTCCTTCTGCAGAACCCATGAATCTTTTTGCGGACCTATTCTTTGCTTCAATTTATCTAGCCAACTGGATGGTGGTGGTCATATATGAAGGATTTAAAATGTGAAGCTCATGGCAAATTTCTTCTCTTAGTCCACCTATATAGAGTTCCAGTAGTTTATCATCACTAAGACCATCCACTCGGGTTGCTAACTTTTGATGTTGAAGGGTGTAGTCCATTACTGATCCCACTTTCTTAATTCTAGTTAACTAACTGAAGTAGTCTCGGTCCCATAGATCATCATACTTTGTCGTTATGTCCCTCACAAGGTTCTCCCAAGTATAAGGGATTCCAGCCACTCTCTTTTGTCTAACCCATTGGTACCATTAAAACTGCTCATTTTCCATGTGCAGAGCTGCTAAGGCTACCTTCTTATCTTGGGGCACCTGATGCAACATAAAATATTGCTCTAATTGGCTTAACCACGTTTTGACATCAGTTCCATCAAATTTTCTTATGTCCACTTTAGGAAGGAAACTTTCCCTCATAGGGTTACTGTCTCTTATTCTGTCCTCATGGGTCTCTCCCAATTTTCCCTTCAACTTGTGATCATAGGGTTCTTCCCATGTCTCCTTCTGCTCTTTGCTTCCTTCTATCATACTACCCCTTATAGATTACTTGAACATATGTCGTAGCTCCTCCATGTTACTTCTTATCTCTCCCATGTCCTTCTCGAACTTCATCTCAATCATGTTCTTTATCTCTTGTACTTCCTCCTGCACCTTTATTTCTACTGAATCCATTTTGGCATCCATTTCTCCCTTGAGTGTTTTTCTGAAGTCTTGGATATCAACAAAGGTCCACGAATCCATCTCTGTCCTACAGGGATATTAGAATCCTGATCTGAGTTGATGTTGATAGTTTCCTTGAGCAATTTTGACAAGAGGAAAATGTACCAATGCCCTAGAATTTGGACCAAGTGGTTTCCCGAGGCCTTATAAATAGATGGCGCAGTATTTCTCTCCTCTAAATGCTGGTGAAATTGAGATGTAACACTTATATAGGCAATTCTTTGGGTTCCAGACTTTTTTTTTTTTTTTTTAATTCATGTTTCAGACTCCCCTGAACAATACTGCACAGACAGAACTGGAAATTTTGGCTTCTTTACAAAAAATTATCGTTTCAGCCTTGCTTCTAGATGACTAGTTACTCTGATTCTGAAGAGGATACAGAAAGGGTAAAAAATTATTACTTAGAGTACCCACGGAATAAATTTTAATTCGATAGAAGCTGGGTACTGGAAATACTTCTTAATAATTTACTGTCTACTAAAATCAGCTTCTGCTTCTTCCTTCACTGCTTTGTCAAGAATTGTCACTGGCCTGTCGAACTGATCTCTGCTGTAGAATGGTTGAATACTGGATTTTGCAGTTGAGTACTCACAGAATGACAAAACTGACTCAGATCAGGAATACTAGGTCTGGGAGTGTTTGGTCTGTAAGCTCTCGAATATACTTATCTCAGTCGTAGATAGTGATCGGCCCAATATTTCAAAGCACTAACTACGAAGGGTTCCACCGTAACCGTAGCTGTACTATCCCATCTCTAAGGTACAGTGAGAGTAACTTCTTGGTGCTAACTGCTAACTGGTGCACTACAGATTACAAACAACCAAAGGATTCCTATGGCTAGTTTCTCCTACTCCTAGGGTGTCTTATGATATACGCAAGGTACGTGGAAGCTCAAATCCGTATAGATGTTATCTGATGGCCTGGTATTGGTGACTGGGTCACCTCACTTCACGTTGTCAGCTCAACACCAAACGAGCTTAGCCAAAAGCGACAGCTCTCTAATATTTTAAAACCCCCGGAATAGGGTTTCTAGCCTAGACACAACTACTGAATTCTACGAGAAAACTGTAGGAAAAAAAATATGCCAAAAATTTTTTGCTCTCCACTGAAAAGAAAATTATTTACTGCCAGATCCAGACTCGGAGCTCGCAGTACCCCACTACTTTTTCCACTTTTCTGATCACCAAGATCCCATGAGGGCGAGGTGAGAGCATACAGGGTGGTTAGTTGCAGTAGGCCACTAGCTTATACACACAAAAAATTCAGCCCAAGAAATTGCTCTGATACCACTTATAATGAACCTGCAATAGTACGCATAAAGAAAACACAACCAGAAAATAACAGAACGCAATGATCACAAAAGAGCGCAAGATGATTTATATTATCTGCCACTTCGAGGGTGGTAACCTCCTAATACATATGATAGAAAAACTCACGGTAACCTCCGATAGTCTTTTACATGGCTTTATATAAGAACTATCATACCCGACATGCGCCTAACTAATGCATGTGGGATAATACATTACAATGGAACAAGACATTACTCCTATACCCGACATGCGCCTAACTAATGCATGTGGAATAATACATTACAATGGAAACATTATATAATAAGATATTACATTGGGGTTCATAACATCCCCTAAGTATTTTTAGTAAAAATTTTCTTTAAATCAAGAATGGATTTTAAAACCCTTTAGATAAAATGGGATTTTAAGACCCCATCAAGAAATAGATGAAAGGGAATTTTAAGACCCAAAATAAGACAAGGGGGTTTCAAGACCCCAATTCGAGCCTATGGTCGGTCAAACTACTCAAATGATAAAATGGATAAAATTGGTTTGACTTAAAGGCTCCCATAATTTGTGAATAAGAAACTATGACAATTGTTACTTATCTGTTCATTATGGGATGCGAGAAAGATCTTAGGTTACTACGATACTTGAATCAAAATCAAATTACTGCAAAGATTGAGATGGTCTCCCCTAACATGCTATCATCTCCTAGTCATAAACCTCCACTATAAACTTTAAGTAAACCCTTTAGGACCAAAGACAACTCAAGACCCCTGTACCCCCAGGGATAGTGAGGACCCTTTTGGACCTCCTAAAGGGGGTCGATAGCATGTCAGTACTACCAGCTAAACCCTAGAGGACATGAATAGAGTCATCCCATGTCACTTAATCAGGACTACCCAGGCCTCTCGTCACCAACCATGTCTCACTAAGCTCCTGGAATCACCCTAGGAGATAAGACTCCCCAGGATCTCCATAGGATTTATTGACTGGGGGTCAACGGCATCTGAAAATCCTAGCCCCCATCGATATTCATCTCTAGTTGGATTAGGGGTTCAAATCTAGGGGCCCTATATAAATACAGAGGGTCTTAGTCCCAACTCATAGTAACCAGTCTTGAAAGAAGGATTTGACAATAAACACCTAAGACTTACCTAAGGCCCAGCTAAAAATACAAAGGGTAAAAAGGGTGAGTACTGAAGCAGGACTGTGAATCGCATTCCTAGTGTGGTTACCAAAATGTATGCCAGAGAAAAGACTTCTCCATCTAGTTCATTTGGAATGGCTAGCCCAATTAACTGGGAGGCATAGGGATAATCCCTAACGTACCTCGAATGTATAGAAGAGTGTGTGAAGGTGTGCTTTGCATGCAATGAATTTGTGAGCTAAGTGAAAAAGTAAAAAAATAAACCAGACCCCTTTAAGTGTTTAATATTAAAAAGAGAAATTTGTATTTAAGTTCCCCGCCCTTTCTTTTCTTTTTCCAAATTCCATGTAATGTAAGAGTAGTAAAGGATTCTTTCCTTAATGTCTTTCAAAAGGAGCAGGCCAAAGCCTACCCAGAACAGAGACTTCAATTGTGAAATCTCCTCAAAAACTTTTACAAGATCACGAAGAACCTCTGAAAGGTGTAGGATCCCTTAAGGAATCATAAATGTATCCCAAAAGGCATGCAATTCACTGAATTCTTAATGAAGAATTCAGGTGAGGCCAGATGGCCTAAATGTGTGTGTAATGCAGGTGAATTCCTTGATTTATTTTATAGCATAAAAATAATATGAATGCAATAAATGAAACATAACCCCCCCACTAAAAGAAGAGAAATAGACAGATGTAGGAGAGATCCTCAATGATAGTCAAAGATCTCTGATTACTGTCCTAGCGATCGAGGGATAACTAGATGGGATCAAAGGGAGTTGCACCCCATAGACTTCTTCCCGGTAGGAATTAGAAAATGGACTCAGAATCCTTGATGAGATTCATCAAAATATTCCAGACCTAATCTATAGAAAAGAATAAATCTGAAACTTTGTATGAGTCAAAGATTTTTCCCCTTTAACGATAAGAATCGCTAAGGAAATGAAACCCTAATGCTAATAAAGAGAAAACCTAATTCGTTTCCCTTTTCAATTAGTTTTCTAATTTAAATAAAAAAATGAACTATAGTTTCTCTTTATGACTATCATGAATCTAAAAAAAATACAATATAAAGATGGGAGGAAAATAGGGAAAGAGAATAGATCTGCAGAAGAGAGAGTTATCTGGAAAAATGAATCCACTCATCCTTACTGAGCAACCTCCAATGATTCCACTACATAATTAGCCTCCAAACTTGACTCCCGCCAATAACCTGCAATTAAAATAGAGTATGGGAAAGGAAAATTGAATAAGTGGTATGGGAGTGGTAGGCAAGAACAAGGTTTAGGTCTGCAAAAGGATGGGATCCATACACCGCTTGAAATGCCTAAGAGAGAGACCTAAAGTAAATTAAGTAGGCCAAAAATATCAAGAGGAGGTCCAAAAGGGTAGAAAATTAGAGAAATAATGAAGGCAAGGATGCTAGAAGAAGTTGGGCAGCGTAACTCTGTGATCCAATCTCCCCTAAACAACTCATTTTGAGCTGAATTTATAGTGAACAAGCTCGATACCAAAGGAAAGCCTAACCTACGGATGAAAGACACTCTGGAAGATCCAATGGACAAGATTGAGAGAAACCAAGTGATTGGGTGACTAAAGGATCACCATCTTAAATGCTAATCGATTAGTTTTTATGATTTTATTATTTTTTTCTGTCAAAAAAGGCTTCTGTCACTGATTTGCGCACAGTTGCAGAGTGGTGTCACGAATTTACAACGACGTTGCTTATAAGCATACTAATCTACAACTTCATCACATATTTATAGTGATGTCACTTATAAACATGCTAATTTTCAACTTCATCGCAGATTTGTGACTATGCCATGTATAAGGGCGCTAATCTACAACTTTATTATGAATTTGCGACTTTGCAAATTTTGAAGTTCTGAAGGATAGAAAATAGTGGGGGAAGCAATATTTGGATCTTGTACAGTGTATAAAAGGACATCAAGCTTGGAGAACTCGTCAAAATCTCATGAAATCGTTGAAGACTTGCACTCAAATAAGGTTAGATGGCTTATTTTATTAATTATAAAAAAAGAATTACATCAGAGGTGTTGTTAAGCACAATTATTGTATAATTGACCCTATTCTACCTAAATCCTATCTTGAGAGTCACAGGCGATCTCTTGTTACATGATTTTTAAGCTAAGGACCCCCAATTTGTGTTACAAGTTATATCTCCCCATTTTTCTTTCTAAATAGCACCAGGTTTTCCACCTAGGAAGAGTTCCTTATAAGGAAGATAATGCCTAAATATTTCATCTTTTGAACCTCTTTCTAAATAATATATTGAATGATGGGGTTTAATAGTATTTATTTATATTTTAAAGACTGACTTACAATCTTGAGTGGTATTGTATACTAAATGAATTTTGGATAAAAAAATCTTAAACCTTGGTAGGACCGTATGAATATTCCTTAATATTCCTTACATAAGTTAATCAACTTCTCCTTTTCTTTCTAAGAAAAAAATTCACCAACATGAATTATTTTGGGCTACTTAGAAGAATTGATATAAACTTGCACCATATGTAATACCATTCTTTTAGACTATTCACCTCCCTTGAATGCAAACTTTGATGTATCATCAATGTTATATAAGGATTCAAGGGTGATAATTCCTATGGGAATCTTGTTGGAATTAAGCTAAATTATTTCTTCTTTGGTATTTTTATAACTTATAAAATTTTCATCAGACAAGTCCCTCTCCTAAATGAGTGAGTATTTAAATTCCTCCTACCATTTGACTAATTAGAGGATATAATAATCTTCATTGAACACCTACCAATGTGTAATTTTATCAGGGACAGCATACCTTGTGACTATGTCAACTAAGATTTCTTCATTGGGGAACTCAAGTGAGGTGAATACACTGATGTTGACTATTGAATAAGATAGTTAGTTTTCTTCCCTTAGAATGGAATTGATAAACAATACTTCAAATATCTCAATTAGGTCCCAAAATATATATCTATAATATTTCAATATCTTATTATTTGTGTCATAGAGATATTAAACCTGATTAATGATGAGTTCATAATATCCATTGACTCAAACCATTTTACTCTTTAGTTCTATTACTTTCTAGAGAATGAGAATAATATATTCATATTCAACATTATTATTAGTATAATTAAACTATAGCCTATATAAAAAAAGGATAATGATACCATTGAGGGATTTAAGGATCACTCCTACTATAAAGCCAAATTTTTCCCATTTCCCATAGCTAATTAGCATCTTCTTTTTATTTCCTCTCTTTATAAAAATAGTCTCCTTCAAAAGTAGGATCCAACTCTGTAAGACTAACATAATTCCTAAGTCTCATATAAGTGAATTCCTCTATACCAGTTTTTTCTTGAGTCACCTACACATGCTCCTTATGCTTTTCCTCCCTTCCTATGCTCACCGAGTCTCTCTTATAAGGAGCTAATATATACCCTTCTTTAGTGTTAATCAATCCTCCCAAATAAGAATCCTATTCCCTTTCCAATAATATTGAATAGGATGGTGGTATATCTACTAATATTATATTGATCATAATAGTAACATCTAGAGTAGCATGAAACCTAACCACCAAGTTCTTTAATTCTCTAATCATCCTCACAAGTCCAGAATCAATTGCTAGTATAGACTGTCGAATTTTTTTGCACTCCAATTTTACTTTCTTCATGATTGCATAGGGTATGATATTGTGGGTCTCTGTTGGATGGAAATCCAATGGAAGTTGGATACAGCCTAGACTGACACCGACAAGCATCAGAAGGGAAGCAAGATGACACTGACGAATCAATCGATTATTCAGGAAGGAACCAACATGAGTTGAATTTTTGAATTATGTCAGGAGAAGAACCATAGGTAGCTCACTGATAATCATCACCAAAATAGACAAAGGAAGACCTCTAATAGTGACTTAATACTTTGGCAACTATCACTGACCTGAGTGTTAGTTGTAACTTCTGTGGCAGTTATGTAACCATCTACACTTTATATATATATATATATATATATATATATATATGTTATAATACATAGATGAGTAGTAGAGAGTAGAGGCTATATACTTTGGCTGTAATGCACTCTAATGTAATAGTATATTGGTACTTGCTCATTAATATAATGATTTGGATGGTTTTCCTCATATCCATATACAACATGTGTGAATTTGAATGAGATAATGTGAATGTGGTTATGTGTGTAGTAACTAGAGTAAGGACCCATTATACACCCATTAGGCATACTTGATGCTTAACATTTGGCGTTGCTGCGTATGAATGAATTCGATCACCAACAGGTGAAAATACTGACACTTTTGAAAATACCACTGACATGAGGAACATGAAGAAAATTGATGGAGTAAGCATATTGTTGGCATAAAAAAGAAGAAACTGACACCAATGGATTTATTCATGACTCCATCCATAGATTTGGAGTAGTTAACATTGATAGAAGAAGATTTTCTTTATGATGAAATATCCGACTGGTGGTTTATCAAGATTGACAGTTACATTTGGTTCTATGCTCAATGACATAACATTTTATTAAAGGAATCACAAGATAAATTCTTCACTGACACTCATGAGGAATTTATTGTCAATAATCTAGTCTAATTCTATGCATGGATAATCTCTCAGAGATAGCCAGTGTGTGTTTGAGTGGAGTAGCGGTAGATGAAGGAGAAAACTCACAATGATGAAGTCAGGAAGTATTAGCAGTCCTCACCGATAGAGTAGTGGTTGACCAACAGGGTAAACTACAAGATCCTAACAAAGAAAAATAGATCACAGAAGAGTTATGGAATAAGGTTTGCGAGAAATATTATTGGAATATGGCACTCTAAAATCATTGGTTGATTGACAAAACATATGAATAATTTTACACACTGATACATGAGCCATTCTTGAAGTCAGTTCCTAAACTACTCATTAGATATATGAAATTTGACTCATGGATGAGATAGGAACATAGGAAGGGAAAGACTTTTGACACCATAGGATAAGGGGCGTCGGGATGGGGGTGTAAGCCAAAGAAAATACTTCTCCACCCAGTTTAGCTAGAATAGATAGCCTAAATAATTGGAAGGCATAGGTCTAATCCTTGATGTACCTTGAATGTGTGAATGCATATGTGAAGGAGTGTCTTGTGTGCAAATGAATGCGTGAACTATTGTGAAAAATAATTAAACAACCAAGACCCCCTTAATTGATTGATCAAAAATAAATAAATTGTATTTGAATTCCCCACCCTTATTTTCTTTCCTCAAATTCCATATAATACAAGCAAGCAGTAAAGGATTCTTTCTTTAATTTCTTTCAAAAATGGAGTAGGCATAAGCCTACTCAGAATAGGGATTTCAAAGGTGAAATCACCTAAAAAAATCTTAGAAGATTGTGAGTATCCTCTGAAAGGTGTAAGAGCCTTTAATGAGTCACAAGGATACCCTAAGAGGTATGTAATTCACTGAATTATTAATGAAGAATTCAGGTGAGGCCAAATGGCCTAAAAAGTATGTGTAAGCAGGTGAATTTCTTTATCTTATTTTAGCAACATAGATAATGATTTAATACAAATAAAATCAAACCCCCCACTATAGAAAATAATCAAACAAAAGGTAGAAGAGATCTTCAACAAAAGTTAAAGATCTTCAATTGCCATCCTAGTGATCGAGGGATGCCCGAATGGGGTCAGAAGGGAGTTGCACCCCACATACCTCTTCCCAGTAGGACTTGGAAAATGGACTCAGAATCATTGAAAAGATTCATCAAAAGATTTTAGAACTAATATATAAGGAAGAGAAGATATGAAACTTTATGTGAGTCAAATATTTTTCCCTTCAATGATAAGAATTGTTAACGAATTGAAACCCTAACAATGGTCTAATTGCAATAAAGAAAGAACCTAATTCATTTCCATTTTTCAATTGGTTTTCTAAATTAAATAAAAAATGAACTATAGTTTCTCTTTATGACTGTCATAAATATGGAAAAAATAGAATATATGCAAATGGGAGGAAAAGAGGAAAAGATCATAGACCTACAAAAAGAGATCTTTCTGGCATAATGGAGCCACCTATCCTCATTGAGCAACCTCCAACTCTACCATTTTGCGAGCCTCCAAGATTGAATCCAACCAATAACCTGGAAGAAAGCTGATAATGGACAAGGAAAATTAGATAATCAGCATGGAAATGGTAGGAAGGAACAAATTTTGGGTCTGCAAAGAGCTGGGATTCACACACTACCTAGAATGCCTAAGAGAGGCCTAAAATGAATTAACTAGGCCTAAAGGAGCAAGAGGAGGTCCAAAATAGTGGAATAACAGAGAAAGAATGAAGGAAAGGATGTTAGAAGAAATTAGACAGTATAACTCTATCAAAATTCCTCCCTAGATGGGTTATTCTAAGTTGTACTCATAGTAAGCAGGCTTGGTACCAAAGGGAAACCTAACCTATGGATGGAAGACAACCCAAAAGATCCAATGGCTCAAATTTTGGAAAACAAAGTGATTAGGAAAAACAAGGATCACCAGATTAAACTCCAATCGCTTGGATTTTATGATTTTATTATTTTTTTCTGATGAAATAGAATTGCGACGTGTAATTACACATGGTACAGAGGTGCAACACATAAAAGTGTGCTAATACACATCGGTGACGTGTGTCAGCACGCTAATCCATGGCACCAATGTGGATTTGTGATTCTTACAAATTCTTAAATTTTAGGGACAAAAACTAGTGGGGAAGCTAGATTTAGACTTTATACAGTGTATAGAAGGACAATCAAGCTTGAATAACTCGTTAGAAGGTACTGAAATCACTAAAGACCTACACTCAAACAAGGTTAGGAGGCTTATTTTGTTAATTGTGGAAAAATAACTACATAGGGCACTATTAGGTGCGATTATTCCATAATTGACCCTAATCTACCCAAATCCTATCTTGAGAGTCATAAGCGATCTCTCGTTTACATGATTTTGATCTAGAGACCCCCATTTTGTGTTACATTTTTCCCCCTGCTCAAGAGCAACTTGTCGGGGAGAGCTAATGCTATGAATTAAGCGTTGATGCTGAAAATCCATATGGTGCTATCAAGAACTCAAGAATTTTAAAGGATTGAATTGACCAAGTGAACAACATCTATGTTGAACTATCTATGTACATGTTGTAGATGGACAGCTAGAAATGTAGCTATAAGGGATCTGGCTATAGTTACATAGGCCCGTAATGTTGGATGCACAACTTCCCATAATTGGTTGAGTTGGTTGACCACGAGCAGAGAATCTATGAAGAGGTCAATATGAGAAGGTTGAAATGCAAGGGCATATATAAGGGATCCAATGACTATAGCATATTCAACAATGTCATTGGTGGCATGATGTAGAAAAAGGCAAGCATTAATCAAGTCATTTCTTGAGTGGGTCTTGATGATCTAGGCAACTGTTGAAGGGCCCAAGTTTCCCCTACTACCTTCATTTGTAAATATTATTAATGGTTCATTAATAACTAGTCGAGCCATCAATCAATAATAAGAGGTTGTATGAGGTTTGGAGAGAACATAGCACTCTGGAAGTTCAGTTGTCTTTATAAAATTTCTCGCCCATTGGTTGCATCCTCTTCAAGCCTATGCTCAGTTGACTTGTTTTAGATTTTTTCCTATTTTAGAATTTTAAATCCTCAAGGGTAATGAGTCAGGATTTGATTTTGAGAATTTTTTATTTTTGAGCCCGATGACCTGGCTTTAATTTTCCCTCATTTTGGAGCTTTAAGACCTCAGAGGTAATAGAATCAAGGTCGTATTTCTTTTGGGTCTTTTATTTAGACCTCACAACCTAACTTTAATTTTCCCTCATTTTGGAATTTTAAGAACGCAAAGGTAATAGTCTCATAGGTTATTTTATTCAAGGCATGCTTACTTCTTCTTGAGCCTCACAACTTGGCTTAGATTTTCCCTCATTTTAGAATTTTAGGACCTTAGAGTTAATAGACTCAAGGTTGTTTTATTTGAGGTAATTATTATAGAGGATTACTAGGAAGAGGATGGTAACTTGGTCTGACTTAAGAAAGTATTTTTGAAAGGCTAAGTAGTTACATATTAGATCTGAACTCAGACTCAGTGAGACCTCTTGAATGACTTCAAGCCACCAATGTAGTTTTAAGTATGAAGTTTGTTTATTGAGATAGAGGCAAAAAGGACATCCCCTTCATTTCTCCTTGAGAGCGACAAATAAGTCAAGATCATCTTAGGAGTACACTTTGAGAAATGCAACGAATGAAAAATTGTAACTCTTTTTGGATTTTGTAGTTTACAAACTTTTATGGTTTTCTGGGAATGTAAGCTAGGTAGTGAGAATGCTTGGTATGTGGTGATCTAAATTGGAAACTAATTTTGTGATTAGATCTACATCAATAAGGTTTATATCACATAATATATGCATATATTATAGAAAATAATTTGTAGGAATAATTGAAATGAAAAGAAAACCTCCCTTTACTATTGAATTTCGAGCATCCTCTTAAGGATACCACTCAGTTGTATAAAGGTGGTCCTTTAGGTAACTAGTTCTAATGCCAAGTATCTTCAATATGTCTTTTTTATCAATTCCTCGAACACAACATCAAGAAAGGTCACTTTTCAAATGTTTATCTTCCTATAAAAAACACAAACAACCAACCAAAAGTTAGTATCATTTTTACCAATTTAAAAGTAAGTGAAAGTGACTTATAGGAATCATTTGTGGTGAGCTCATGGAGATGAGAGAAGGAGAGGAGGCAGTAGGTCCTCCTATAATAGGTGGAGCCATGCCCATACCCCCTAAGGTTGGTTTAGCCAGAAGGGAAAACATTCTAAGCTATCTTTGATGCATATATTGTATTTATGTTGTGCACAAAATTTAAGAGATCAAGTTTAGTTGACTTGGTGCGAACCAGTGTGTGACTGGTTGAGTTGTGAATGCCAAACACTCATAAATACATATACAGTTTAAATGATTGTAAATGTAAATGAGCTTGCATGATTTTTTGTGTTTTTTATGGTTTTACCCATGTTTTTGGAGTTTTTGAATAACAAAAAACTATGTACATTTGTACAAGAAGGAAAGCCCCCTTCTTAAAGATAGTATATCTTCAAGTATTGTGAATTGACTAGATGCTTGAATTCATGGCCATCAAGGGTGGCTATACAAAAGGCACCATTCTAAAGATTTTCGAGAATGATGAATGGGCCTAGCCACTTCAGGATGAATTTTCATGTTCTATTGAACAAGTAGTCTAATTTCAAAACCTTCTATTCATAGGCAACGCAGCTCTAATTTTTGTAGGCCTATAAGTGTTGATGATCAAGGAGTCTCTTTTCATCGAGCTCCTCAAGTTGTGTAAATCAAGAGGCTTTAAGACCTTTGTAATCAATCAAGTCTTAGGTTGACACCCAAAGAGAAAGGATTTCAATTTTAAGGGAAATAATATCTTCTTCCCCATACACAAGTGAGAAGGGAGTCATTCCAGTTGGAGTACGAATAGACATCCTATAGGCCCATAAATCAGGGAATATTTTCAAGTGCCAATCACGAGTGGATTGGCAGATATTCCTTTTTAGGATGTGGACCAAGATCTTGTTAAAAGACTCAGCCTATCCATTGGCTTGTGGATAATAGGGAGTAGAGGTTCAATGTGTGATTCAAAATT
>Ga0115848_100591_pt1 | contig 14693 bp, 18 predicted proteins | sample InSIn3gowninarea_FD_83862 | JGI IMG/M metagenome (GOLD analysis project Ga0115848, IMG submission 83862) | reverse complement strand
TTGTGGGAAGATAAAAACAAGGGGACTCAGCCCGAACCCACCTACATTCTCTCTCTCTCTCTCACCTGCCCTCACCTACTCTCTCTCTCTCTCTCTCTCTCTCTCTCTCTCTCTCACTTTCCTCTCTCTCTCTCTTCTCTCTCCCCCCTCTAAGAACCTCCATCACCGCGGCACTCGCATTTTCCCCAATGATGAGACAACGTACCTCCACTCCCCAAATTAGACCCCTCCACAGACAAGGCAGATGACACCAAGTAAGACGGAACTGGGGTAGTATCTCGAATATGAGCCATTGCGGAAACTACCCAATCCCGAATGTCCCTCAGCCAGTTGATCGATACCCGAATGTGATGCAAGAAAAATAGAAAAGAGCAAATCAGTCAGTCTGAGGCAAAGGAAGAAATCAAAAAATCAAAAAATAAAGAGATGAAAAGTATACCACTGGCTAAAGAACCTCCCTCTCAGTCCCAGCTCCTCCAGGTCCATCGCATTGGGGCGATGAAGCATACGCACCGACCCTCCGTAAGCCCATTGGATGTTATAAGGAGGAGTAGCCAACCGCACAAAGGGAACCTCTGAGGTTGTCTCTGCTGCCTGCGCTGTGGGAAGGACCCATTGGCTGACTCGAACCCTCTTGGGGAGGGGCATCACGTCATATATATTGGGTGGCATCAACCAGCTTGACATGAAATCCAGATAATCATATGTCGCCACCGTGTCTGTATATGACGAGTAAGGCTCACCCATCATCGCCGCCACCCGCGCATCATCAAACATCTCCCGCTCTCGCCTCATATACACCGGGGGTCTCGTAGGTGGCACCATCACCTTGTCCTCTACCACCTGTCGGACTACTCTCTCTCCCAGATACCAGGAGTAGCCGAACTCATGCGGCAATCGACACCGCAGTTACGCGTTTCCCCCGGCCACCCCCGTGTGCTGGATGACCGTCCCCTAGGGATAGAAGGTGACCTGCAAAATTCCCACCACAAAATCAATTTGGAAAAGATCATAAAGGAAAAATAATCTCAAGAAAAGAAAGGAGATTTACCCGATTACAGGATCTGACGCACCGCCTCCAAGGAGAGGGACTTCCTCGACTTCCAGTTGGACTTCCGCCACCGGTAATCCGTCAGAAATCCCCAACAGACTCGTCCTTCAAAGCTATCAATTGGTTGTTAAGCCCAATCACCTCATAGAACCACATCTGCAAAGGACAAGGGTCAGCAATCAAGAATAAAATGCATAAAGGAAAATGCGAATGCATAAAAGAAAATGCCCAAAATAAAGAATACCTCAAGAAGATGGAGGTTCTTAGAGGGGGGAGAGAGAAGAGAGAGAGAGAGGAAAGTGAGAGAGAGAGAGAGAGAGAGAGAGAGAGAGAGAGAGTAGGTGAAGGCAGGTGAGAGAAAGAGAGAGAATGTAGGTGGGTTCGGGCTGAGTCCCCTTGTTTTTATCTTCCCACAAAACCAGTGTCATATAGCAATATCTATGCAATAAAAATGAAGTTTTTGTTAATTTTTGTTTTAGTGACTTAATGCATATGCTCTTTTTACTTTGCTGCTGAGACCGTAAAAAGAATTTAAAATGATTTGAGAGAGAATTTATTTTAAAACAAGATAAGTAAAGACATAGGGAGAAGGAAATTCAGAATTCCTTAGAATAAAAATAATTTTTATTGAGTTTTTTGACTTTGACAAAAAAGTAAGAAGGGAATTTTCCAAAAATAAGGGGTTACCGATCGGTAAGCCCCTTGTCCTTCCTATCGGCATGTCAGTCCAGTTCAATCAACCCAAGGCTTTGATTGCACTTTCTTCAATAGCTTGGTACTTGGCGGGGTAAGTTTTTCTTCGAAATCTGCAGGGTTTTTTGGCTTTGGTTGGTGTTTTCTAAGTATAAATAGGGGAAATAGGTGGAGTATTTTCTTCACACCTTCACATTCCTTCTCTTTTTCATTCTTCTTGTTTACTATCTCATCACTTTATGATATGGCTCTCCCCGAAAGTGTTGAATTTTCTACTTACCTCAAAACTTTGGAGGCGATGTGCTCATACAATGTTGATTACGATGCTTTCAACATGCGTCGAGTTTCTTTATGGCACAACCAGCCTATAGAATGGAACATGCTGATGGCAGGTGTAGAATTCTGGTACCCTGAAGACCATGTCTTTTGCTTTGGGTCGAACGATATCTGTCCGACTTATGAAGAGTTCTCTGCCATGTTGGGGATAAATCCCAGTGTTGCGACAGCTATGCTTGAATTTTCTTGGTCTCCTCGGGAGCTGTTAGTGGGAATTCTCCATATCTCACCTTAAGCGGCTCGTTCACTGGTTACGAGAGGAATGATTTCTCTTCCTGTTGTGCTGCATTATGTGCATTTACAGGATGTTGGTGATGCTGGCTATGCCGGAGCCGTTATTCTGGGCTTGATTTAAAAATTATTGTTGGTGACTGGGGAACTGTTGGTGGACTCCCAACTCACAGCCATTAATTCATGAATGTCGTATCGTCACAATCCTGCGGAGGTCGTACTGGCAGAGACTATAAACGGTCTGGATGCCTGGCGGGAAGGCCGTTCCGACTTCCTGAGGGGTAGCCCTGTAATGTTGTTCATGTGGTTTTCGGAGAGATTTCGTATGGCGGTCCCTCCTGAATATCCCTTGGCGGTTGTGCCAAAGTTCTTTTCTCGCTATTTTATTAGTGTAGGCTGAACGTCGAGAGCTTGGAGAACTAGTTTGTGGAGCACGGGGCTCGAGGCTTGCGTTGGTCAGTGCCTTGGTGTGAGAACTGCTACCCATTCTAGAACTGGGGGAATATCGGTATGTTAGGTTGGTTGGCCTTAGGCAGACCTCTTTCTACTTTCTCTGGCGGCTCTTACGCCAATTTGGCTGGGAACAGATTATGCCACCTCGAACAGTAGACGTTTTTCTCATAGAGGACTTGACAGAGCGCATGCGTATGCGACTGGGTTCTTTGTGGGAGAATCGTCGACCGTCGACCCGTCCTTCCCAGTCTGTTGGAAGAGTCTAGCATATTTTCGGGTATTAATACCAAAAATTACTCACTTATGTGGACCAATCAGAGACGAACACGTGTAATCCTACATGGCAAGAATCCTAGTCAGCAACTCATAGCATCGCCTACCAAGACTTGGGAGGCCGACCAACATGAAGAATGCCTGCCAACTCCAGGAAGGCCGACCAACAGTGGAAAGGCCGACCAACTTGATCAGCAAAATTCCAACAGCCAAGAGCATTATGGACGTTATGTACTGATGTAAATGCCTAATTTATAAATGCATTCCACCCATTAATATTCCATCCCTCTATCTCTTTACTTAGCTATAAATACATTGTCATCCCTTCATCAAGGGCAGGTTTAAGTCATTCAAGACACGATAGGCAAGACAGAATATAAGGCAATCAGAAACACAGTGGACATAGACTTTCCCTTATAGCCGAACCACTTTAAAAACCTTTTGTCTCTCTTTTTTATTTACATATATTTACTTATGATTAAGAAATTAGACCCAGTCTAGTTTTTTACATCAACAGATTGGCGCCGTCTGTGGGAACGTATTTTTAAACCTTTTCACTCTCATTCACTTACGATAACTTAAAGATGACTGACATTCTTGATTCCAGTGCTAGAAATGATGGAAATTCGCCTATTTTATTAGCTCCTCCAACAAATAATGATCTAACCGGAATCTTAGCTAGTCTCGCTAAAGGACATGAGGCCATGCAAGATACGATCAGGCAATTGGCCCATACACTGCAGGTTGGATCTCTTGCCTTGTATATTCACAAAAATATGCCACCGCCACCTCCAAGAACCAGCAGGCATGCTACTCCAAGACTTCCATAGATACGTCATATCGTCCAGGAGCAAGTTCTTTCCTCAGGACTTCAGAGCCATATGATGAGCAGCCTTTTTCTTCTGAAAGGCCAAGTGCCTTAGAAAGGCGGAGCCGAGCATCGCCATTTGATCGTCTGGGACCCAGAGGGAATAGAAATGTTCCCAGGGCATTGTCGAGGCATACTCGATGACCAACCGACCAATATGAGGCCTCAGCCCAATCCAGATCATGCTCCTGACGATCTTTCCATACCGAGCAGGCCTCTCAAGAGGAGAGCTCAACACAGACAGTTGGTCGGAACAACCGATCTGCATCGCATAAATTTGATTCGGGTAATAATGCATAGAAAGGCTCAATACAGAGGTTGGAATACAGGTTGGGAGAAATGGTGAAGGCGAAGAACCCTTTTCAACGAAGCTTTGTGAAAGGGTCTCCTTTTGTTCAAGCTATTATGGATTTTCCTAGTCCTTTAAAGTTCAAAGCTCCTATTGTTACTCCCAAGTATGATGGGAAAACTGACCCAATTCTTCACATAGAACAGTACCAAGCAGCAGCAGACATTTACGCTGTCCCTGACGAGATGAGATGTAGGGCATTCTCAGGTACCATAAGGGGTCCTGTCCAAATATGGTATAATAACATACCTCGGGGGCAAATTGTTGATTTTAACAAACTTGTCGAGCTGTTCATTGGTAATTTCTGCTTCGGGGCCAAGCCAGTAAAGAGAGTAGCTCACGTGCTAAGCGTGAGACAGCGAGTAGGAGAAAGCACCAGGGACTATATCACTCACTTCAATAATGAGAAGTTGGAGGTGATTGATTATAAGGAGAAGATAATCATCACAGCTTTTATGAGTGGATTACTTCTCGAGAAGCTTTATTACACTCTTGCCAAATATCCTCCCAGACTATGACTGAATTGATGGCCAAAGAAGCCAAGATAATGAATGCCGAGGAAGCAATGGCAGCGAAGCAGAGCTCGGTCACAAAGCCTGAGGTTAAAACTGAGAAGAAGGATCAAAAGGAGAAAGAGGAGCAGAAGGAATCGAAGTAAAGGAAGGATGACATGCTCAGGATATAAAATAATTACACTCCATTAAATATGGTCATTCACCATGTTTTCGAGGAAATCAAGCATAACAAGGAGATACGATAGCCTGAGAAGTTAAGAGTACCTGCTGGCAAGAAGGAGAGGTCCAAGTACTGCGAGTTTCAAAAAGACCTTGGACATACGACGAATAGTTTTATTGCTCTACAGAACGAGATAGAAACCCTCATCCATCGAGGAAAACTGGACAAGTTCGTTGATCGGTAAATGACAGAGGAGCTCGGCGAAGGTCAAAATCTTCATGCAAGCCCGGAGATGAGAAAAAGAGAACTCATGAAGATTATCCCGATCTACCCAAGAAACTCGGGCAACCAGAACGTGAGGTATTTATGCTTATTTTTGCTTCCTTCGACTGCCAGATTAATGCAGGTGGAGACGCTGGAGAAGGAGATCATACTGTTGAAAGAAAAGCTTACCTCAATGAGGCTCAAGCTTGTTCTTATATTCAGAGGATCAATCTAGCTGAGGAAGATCGACCGAGGAAGGTCAACAAGGACAAGTTGGTGATTGGTTTTTCCAAGAATGACCTCTTCGGAGTCCTTTATCCCCATGACGATCCCCTGATAGTCAAGTTCAGAATCCAAGATGCAATGGTCTCCAGGGTATTGATTGATAAGGGGAGCTCGACAGACATCATGTTCTACTCCTGTTTTTAAAAATTGGACTTGAAGCTTAGCCAATTGGATCCTTATCACAGGCCCCTGATCGTCTTCTCTGGTGAAAAAGTATATCCATTGGGCACAATCAAGTTGGAAGTGTTTCTCGGCACCTGGCCGACAAGTCGGATCGAGAAAGTACATTTCTTTGTGAAGGATAAGAATGTCCAATTCGCCTACAATGTGATCATGGTCAGGGTAGGATTGAAGAAGTTTGAAGTTGTTCCTTCCACAGTCCATCAATGCTTGAAGTTCCCGACCAACTTTGGAGTAGGTGTAATAAAGGGTGATCAGAAGGTAGCTAGGGAATGTTATTACTCCTCTGCCGGGCAAGAAGATCTGGAAGAATTGAAGAAAAATACCAATACTTACCAAGTGGATACTACAGAGCCCAATAGTGAATCTGAGGTTGAAACCTTAGATCCAAGAGAGGAAACAGAGTTGGTTAAAGGCCATATTGTGGAAGCTACTGAGAGCATCATACTGGATGACGATAAGCCAGAAAGGATTACTCAGATTGGCTCGACAATGGATCTTGTTCTTAAACAGGAACTGTTGACATTCACGAGGCAGAGGAAGAATGTGTTTGCCTAGAGTCATGAGGATATGCCTGGGATTTATCCCAATTTCCTCTATCATAAGCTCAATATCAGCAAGGATGTGAAGCTGATCAGGCAGAGACGTAGAGTGTTCAGTCCCAAAAAGAATCAAGCCATCCAAGGGGAGGTCATGAAGCTCCAAAAATCTTCTTTCTTGAAGATGTGAAGTACCCAGAATGGTTGGCTAATGTTGTTATGGTCAAAAAGAAAAATGACAAGTGGAAAATGTGCGTGGATTTCACAGATCTGAATAAAGCCTGCCCAAAGGATCACTTTCCTTTGCCCAGGATTGATCAACTGGTGGATGCTACATCGGGGCATGAATTGTTAAGCTTTATGGATGCCTACTCTAGTTATAACCAGATAAAAATAAAACTGGAAAACAGGGAAAGTACAGTTTTCATTACTCCCCGAGGAACTTATTATTATAATGTGATGCTTTTTGGTCTTAAAAATGCAGGTGCAACGTATCAGAGGCTGGTGAACAAAGTCTTTGAAGATCAAATAGGCAAAAATATGGAGGTTTGCGTGGATGATATGCTAACAAAGAGAAAGAAAGCCTCTAATCATATTGCCGACCTCAGATAGACTTTTGACCAGTTGGAGAAACGTCAGATGAAGGTAAATCCGACCAAGTGTGTGTTCGGCGTGCAAAAAGGATGTTCCTCGACTACATAGTAAATCAAAGGGGAATTGAGGCTAATCTAGATAAAATAAAGGCTTTGATTGAAATGCAGCCCCCGACTAGCAAGAAGGAAGTTCAAAGGCTCACTGGGCGAGTAGCTACTTTAAACAAATTTGTGTCCCGAGCAACAGACATATGTCTTCCATTCTTCAAGGTGATGAGGAAGACCTTTGAATGGAATGAAGAATGCGCTAAATCATCTCAAGAGTTGAAGAAGTATTTGGGATCACCCTCGTTGCTCTCTCGACCAGTTTTGGGGGAGAAATTATATTTGTACTTAGTTATTTCTGAGTCGGCTGTGAGCTCGGCTTTCATACGACAAGACAATAGAGTCCACAAGCCAGTCTACTACACCAGTAAGGCCTTTCGAGGAGCTTAAATCAGATATCCACGCTTGGAGAAATTATCCTTGGCACTTATTGAGACGTCCAAATGTATGAAACCATATTTTTAAGAACATACCATAGTGGTGTATACTGACATGCCACTTCGGCAAGCCCTCTATAAACCTGAGAAGTCGGGAAGATTAATGTATTGGGCAGTAGAGCTGGGAGAATACTATATTGTATATGAGCCAAGTTCCTTATTAAAGGGCCAAGCTGTAGCTGATTTTATTGCAAAGTTTACTTATCCATAGGTTCCCGATCAACAAGGCTTTCAGGCAGAGCAGACCATGACAGGGGAGAGCTCAACTGCAGTCATTGCCGACCAACCAACCGAGTAGACCCCAACAGGGGAGAGCTCAGCCAAAATCACTACCGACCAATCGGAATCGTAAAGGATACAGGACATGTCCCAAAGTTATGAAGAGGCAAGAAAAAAGGTATTCCATTATGGGACATTGACAGACCAAGGCTTTAACAGCAACATCCCAATATGGAATTTATATGTGGATGGATCTTTATGTACTACAGGCAGTGGAGCAGGTATCATACTTAATACCCCTGATGGGATTGATATTGAGTACGCTCTCAAGTTCCAGTTCCAGGCCTCTAACAATGAAGCAGAGTACGAAGCCCTGATAGTGGGATTAAGTTTGGCTCATTCCTTAAGCGCCGAGCAAGTGGTGGCGCACAGTGATTCACAACTGGTGGTCAACCGGGTATTGAATTTGTATGGAGCCAAATGAGAATTGATGACCAGGTACCTTGCTAAAGAAGTGGAGGTCATAGCTAAATTTCCAGCTGTTCGGATGAGCAGAATTCTACGGATAGAGAATGTCCGAGCTGATGCACTTGCTCGGTTAGCATCAGCCACCGGGATTGAACTCAGAAGGACCATCCCATTAGAAATTCTATCTAATCGGAGCACTGATGAAGATTTGATGGTCAATTTCGTTGCAGTAGATATGGGACCATCCTGGATGGATCCCATTAGAGCATATATTGAGGAAGGAACTTTGCTAAAAGATCTAATAATGGCCAAGAAGCTCAAGTATAAAGCAGTGAGGCACGTATTAGACAAGGGAGTTCTATATAGAAGAGGGTTAACAGCCACTTTGCAGTGTTGTGTTCACCCAACAGAGGTGTAAGACTTGATCGAAGAAGTTCATGAGGGGTCCTGTGGAGCTCATATGGCAGGAAGGTCGTTACTACAATGAATCAATACCCAGGGATACTACTGGCCGACCATGAGGACAGATTGTACAACTTTTGCGAAGAAGTGTGATAAATGCCACAGGCTTTCTAACATTCACAAAACCCCACATACTTCCCTGACACCAATCACTTCACCTTGGTCGTTTGCTATATGGGGGATAGACTTGGTTGGGCCATTGGCGACCACCAGAGGAAGGTTCAAATACTTGGTAGTCGCTGTGGATTATTTTACCAAATGGGTTGAGGTAGAACCATTGATGGACATGCCTTATAAGAAGGTGTACCATTTTACCTGGAAGAACTTCATTTGTAGATATGGTTTACCATATACTTTCATCACCGACCATAGCACGCACTTCGATAATGAAGAGTTTGAAGCGTATTGTGCCCATTCCAAGATCCATAAGCTGCATTATGCTTCAGGTCATCCTCAAAGCAAGGGGCAGACATAGGTGACAAATAGAACGTTGCTCAATGGGTTGAAGAAAATACTTGATGATGCCAAGGGCAATTGGATCAATGGATTGCACTCAGTTCTATGGGCGTACCGAACAACTCCAAGAGATGCTACAGGAGAAACACCGTAAATGTTGGTGTTTGGAACCGAAGCAATGGTACCAGTCGAGCCCGGCCTACCAACTCATAGAGTGTTGAATTTTAACTCCCCTGTTAGTGATTTAATGCAAAGGCTAGAACTTGATATGTTGGAAGAGGTACGTGAAGACGCTTCTCTGAGGAATGTTGCCTATCAATAAAGGACTGCACGTTTTTACAATAAAAGGGTGATGCCGACCAACTAGAAAGAGGGGGATTATGTCCTTAAAAACGTGATTCAGAAGAAAAACAAGCTTGAAGCAAATTGGCATGGACCTTATCGTATCTCGGAAGTCATCTGACCAGGAACATATAGGATTGAAATTCTGAAGGGGGAAGAATTTAAAAATCCTTGGAATGCCGAGCATCTCAAAAAGTACTATCAGTGATCTAACGAGCAAAAGCTTTTGCAATCCTTTATTTCTATTAATGAAGAGTTAGTTTCTTCTATTTTTTTTCAATTTTTTGTTGGAGTATGGTGATATGGATCCCCACAACACAAGATTTTAATCTTCAGTACTTGGTCGGAAATTCAAAACTTGGTCAATAAAGGAAATACCTGGTCGGCAAAACAATCAAACCCAAGTCAAAATAGGATTTTAGTCCTCAGTACTTAGTCAAGAAAAATCAGGGATAAAACTCTGTATAAAAATCAACAAGTTTTATCCGAACTGAGCAAAATGGAGGATGAAGGTTGTGAAAATTCCTAAATAGGAATATAGACACATATTCCTCATACTCTTGGTCACCACTGGTAACTAATGCTAAACCTAAAAATTTAGGTGCATTATTAGATACTATGGCAATACCACTGGTAACTAGTGTTAAACTTGGATCTAAATCTAGGTGCATTAGTTGAACCTATGGCAGCATCAATAGTAACTGGTGCTAAACTTAGAAATCTAAGTGCATCAGTAGAACCTATGATAACATCATTGGTAACTGGTACTAAATTTAGGCAAATGTCTAAGTGTATCAGTAGAACTAATGGCATAACAAGTTCATTCAGACATTCAAAAATTAACAAGATAATTTAATAAAGAAAACAACGCATCGCATTTCATTTATATAAACGAAGATTACATGCAAATGTTGTTTTACAAATTACATATAGGACAACTACTCTACTGGACGTTTTACTTCAAACTTGGAGGAAGTCGGCGCTTTTTCCATGCCTGCAGGAGGATCATCCAGGGTAGAAGGAGAGTTGATGAAATTAAAATCTTGAAGCATTCTCCTATTATTGCTGCTCGGCGTGTCCAACAAATATGAAGGACGAACTACCTCTAACTCGTCATGCAGTCCATAATCCCCTAAGTATTTGGATATCAGGCACTGGGGAATAGATTCTACAGGGATCTAGCTAACGTCAAGATTGAAGGGACATTTGTCACAGTCTAAGAACCCAGGATCAGCCTAGTACCACAGCCTATTGTTCCTATCAACCTTCATAACAGTCAAGCAATTGGTCCAGCCCCACTTATAACCTTCAAGCTGAGCTTGACTGAAGTGGTCGTCAAAACACCCAAGAGCCTCAGTGTATCCTTCCATCCATACCTCTCTAGACTCCTTGTGAACTGGAAAGTCAATTTCTCGACCTGATGCTGAAGTTTCTTCAACACTCCATCTTTAGCCTACAACTGAGAGGATTAGTTGGAAAGTGTATTATCTTGAGTCTTGAGCTTCTGGGATAACTCAACAATTTTTTGGTTCTTGGCCTTTAGCTGGGAAGCTTGGTAAGCTAGGGTTTTTTGTGTTCAAGCCTCATCAGTCGTTGGTCGGCTGACCTTTTGTCTGGAAGAGGAGGCAGGCTTAGACTTCTTTGGAGTTTCCAACTTTATCTCAATTTGGCATTCTCACTCTCCAGGAAAGATGCACTTTCGTAGGCAGGAGCAGCAGGAGGATTCTTCAAGGAGCTAATAAAATAGGCGAATTTCCATCATTTCTAGCACTGGAATCAAGAATGTCAGTCATCTTTAAGTTATCGTAAGTGAATGAGAGTGAAAAGGTTTAAAAATACGTTCCCACAGACGGCGCCAATCTGTTGATGTAAAAAACTAGACTGGGTCTAATTTCTTAATCATAAGTAAATATATGTAAATAAAAAAGAGAGACAAAAGGTTTTTAAAGTGGTTCGGCTATAAGGGAAAGTCTATGTCCACTGTGTTTCTGATTGCCTTATATTCTGTCTTGCCTATCGTGTCTTGAATGACTTAAACCTGCCCTTGATGAAGGGATGACAATGTATTTATAGCTAAGTAAAGAGATAGAGGGATGGAATATTAATGGGTGGAATGCATTTATAAATTAGGCATTTACATCAGTACATAACGTCCATAATGCTCTTGGCTGTTGGAATTTTGCTGATCAAGTTGGTCGGCCTTTCCACTGTTGGTCGGCCTTCCTGGAGTTGGCAGGCATTCTTCATGTTGGTCGGCCTCCCAAGTCTTGGTAGGCGATGCTATGAGTTGCTGACTAGGATTCTTGCCATGTAGGATTACACGTGTTCGTCTCTGATTGGTCCACATAAGTGAGTAATTTTTGGTATTAATACCCGAAAATATGCTAGACTCTTCCAACAGACTGGGAAGGACGGGTCGACGGTCGACGATTCTCCCACAAAGAACCCAGTCGCATACGCATGCGCTCTGTCAAGTCCTCTATGAGAAAAACGTCTACTGTTCGAGGTGGCATAATCTGTTCCCAGCCAAATTGGCGTAAGAGCCGCCAGAGAAAGTAGAAAGAGGTCTGCCTAAGGCCAACCAACCTAACATACCGATATTCCCCCAGTTCTAGAATGGGTAGCAGTTCTCACACCAAGGCACTGACCAACGCAAGCCTCGAGCCCCGTGCTCCACAAACTAGTTCTCCAAGCTCTCGACGTTCAGCCTACACTAATAAAATAGCGAGAAAAGAACTTTGGCACAACCGCCAAGGGATATTCAGGAGGGACCGCCATACGAAATCTCTCCGAAAACCACATGAACAACATTACAGGGCTACCCCTCAGGAAGTCGGAACGGCCTTCCCGCCAGGCATCCAGACCGTTTATAGTCTCTGCCAGTACGACCTCCGCAGGATTGTGACGATACGACATTCATGAATTAATGGCTGTGAGTTGGGAGTCCACCAACAGTTCCCCAGTCACCAACAATAATTTTTAAATCAAGCCCAGAATAACGGCTCCGGCATAGCCAGCATCACCAACATCCTGTAAATGCACATAATGCAGCACAACAGGAAGAGAAATCATTCCTCTCGTAACCAGTGAACGAGCCGCTTAAGGTGAGATATGGAGAATTCCCACTAACAGCTCCCGAGGAGACCAAGAAAATTCAAGCATAGCTGTCGCAACACTGGGATTTATCCCCAACATGGCAGAGAACTCTTCATAAGTCGGACAGATATCGTTCGACCCAAAGCAAAAGACATGGTCTTCAGGGTACCAGAATTCTACACCTGCCATCAGCATGTTCCATTCTATAGGCTGGTTGTGCCATAAAGAAACTCGACGCATGTTGAAAGCATCGTAATCAACATTGTATGAGCACATCGCCTCCAAAGTTTTGAGGTAAGTAGAAAATTCAACACTTTCGGGGAGAGCCATATCATAAAGTGATGAGATAGTAAACAAGAAGAATGAAAAAGAGAAGGAATGTGAAGGTGTGAAGAAAATACTCCACCTATTTCCCCTATTTATACTTAGAAAACACCAACCAAAGCCAAAAAACCCTGCAGATTTCGAAGAAAAACTTACCCCGCCAAGTACCAAGCTATTGAAGAAAGTGCAATCAAAGCCTTGGGTTGATTGAACTGGACTGACATGCCGATAGGAAGGACAAGGGGCTTACCGATCGGTAACCCCTTATTTTTGGAAAATTCCCTTCTTACTTTTTTGTCAAAGTCAAAAAACTCAATAAAAATTATTTTTATTCTAAGGAATTCTGAATTTCCTTCTCCCTATGTCTTTACTTATCTTGTTTTAAAATAAATTCTCTCTCAAATCATTTTAAATTCTTTTTACGGTCTCAGCAGCAAAGTAAAAAGAGCATATGCATTAAGTCACTAAAACAAAAATTAACAAAAACTTCATTTTTATTGCATAGATATTGCTATATGACACTGGTTTTGTGGGAAGATAAAAACAAGGGGACTCAGCCCGAACCCACCTACATTCTCTCTCTTTCTCTCACCTGCCTTCACCTACTCTCTCTCTCTCTCTCTCTCTCTCTCTCTCTCTCTCACTTTCCTCTCTCTCTCTCTTCTCTCTCCCCCCTCTAAGAACCTCCATCTTCTTGAGGTATTCTTTATTTTGGGCATTTTCTTTTATGCATTCGCATTTTCCTTTATGCATTTTATTCTTGATTGCTGACCCTTGTCCTTTGCAGATGTGGTTCTATGAGGTGATTGGGCTTAACAACCAATTGATAGCTTTGAAGGACGAGTCTGTTGGGGATTTCTGACGGATTACCGGTGGCGGAAGTCCAACTGGAAGTCGAGGAAGTCCCTCTCCTTGGAGGCGGTGCGTCAGATCCTGTAATCGGGTAAATCTCCTTTCTTTTCTTGAGATTATTTTTCCTTTATGATCTTTTCCAAATTGATTTTGTGGTGGGAATTTTGCAGGTCACCTTCTATCCCTAGGGGACGGTCATCCAGCACACGGGGGTGGCCGGGGGAAACGCGTAACTGCGGTGTCGATTGCCGCATGAGTTCGGCTACTCCTGGTATCTGGGAGAGAGAGTAGTCCGACAGGTGGTAGAGGACAAGGTGATGGTGCCACCTACGAGACCCCCGGTGTATATGAGGCGAGAGCGGGAGATGTTTGATGATGCGCGGGTGGCGGCGATGATGGGTGAGCCTTACTCGTCATATACAGACACGGTGGCGACATATGATTATCTGGATTTCATGTCAAGCTGGTTGATGCCACCCAATATATATGACGTGATGCCCCTCCCCAAGAGGGTTCGAGTCAGCCAATGGGTCCTTCCCACAGCGCAGGCAGCAGAGACAACCTCAGAGGTTCCCTTTGTGCGGTTGGCTACTCCTCCTTATAACATCCAATGGGCTTACGGAGGGTCGGTGCGTATGCTTCATCGCCCCAATGCGATGGACCTGGAGGAGCTGGGACTGAGAGGGAGGTTCTTTAGCCAGTGGTATACTTTTCATCTCTTTATTTTTTGATTTTTTGATTTCTTCCTTTGCCTCAGACTGACTGATTTGCTCTTTTCTATTTTTCTTGCATCACATTCGGGTATCGATCAACTGGCTGAGGGACATTCGGGATTGGGTAGTTTCCGCAATGGCTCATATTCGAGATACTACCCCAGTTCCGTCTTACTTGGTGTCATCTGCCTTGTCTGTGGAGGGGTCTAATTTGGGGAGTGGAGGTACGTTGTCTCATCATTGGGGAAAATGCGAGTGCCGCGGTGATGGAGGTTCTTAGAGGGGGGAGAGAGAAGAGAGAGAGAGAGGAAAGTGAGAGAGAGAGAGAGAGAGAGAGAGAGAGAGAGAGAGTAGGTGAGGGCAGGTGAGAGAGAGAGAGAGAATGTAGGTGGGTTCGGGCTGAGTCCCCTTGTTTTTATCTTCCCACAA
>Ga0115848_100590_pt1 | contig 14699 bp, 14 predicted proteins | sample InSIn3gowninarea_FD_83862 | JGI IMG/M metagenome (GOLD analysis project Ga0115848, IMG submission 83862) | reverse complement strand
GGAGGAGGATGGAGAGGAAGAGGCCAAACTCACGTTATTGTCACAACTAATCATCTGCCCGTAACTAACATCATCGCAGATGCAATACCGCGGCTCATTAGGATCGATATCATCAGCGACCTCAACCTCCTCTTCCTTCTTCCTTCTCTTATTCTTGCTGCCCTGAGCGCGCTTAACATTGGTAACAGTCTTCTGGCCGTCTTCCGCAACGGTGACTTCACCTTTTGGGGGCGGCTTGCGGCGGGAACTTGTTCGGGTGGTAGGTGCTGATGGTTGTTGCGCGGAGGAGGGTACTGTGGAGGTGGATGCGGGTTGGCTAAAGACACTATGACGACGGGTTTCTCGTGTTATCCTACCTTCTTCGTTGGGCTTGGGCTCTTCGCTTTGCGCTTTGAGCGTGGGTACGTGGCCGCGTGCGGAGCGGGGACGCAGGGTTGGTGCTGCGGGTGTCTCTGGAGCGGACTCCGGCACGGGTGTCGGTGTCTTTGAGGACTTCATGGGCGGGAGAGGAGCCACAGGCGGAGTGGGAGCTTTTGGAGCAACAGAGCCACGTGTAGACCTGGTTGACGCTGCTGTTGGTGCAGTTGAAACTTGGGCTGGAGCTGGGCTTGGAGCTTGAGCAGGTACGGAAGATCGCGGGGCTTCTGGCATAGCAGGTGATTCTTCTGGCGCTATAGGCGACGTTGTGATGGGTGTGAGCTCGGGGCTCTGCTCTTCAGGTACAGCTTTGTTGACTTTTGGCGTGCTTGGACCTGCTGGCGCGAGCGGGACTTGTACAGTGCTCCCATTTATCGAAGGCTTTATAGACTCTGGGAGTGGTACGGGTGTGTTCGCTGCTGGCGAGGGCACGACGGACGCAGGGAGATCTCGAGGAGTGGAGACAGTGGACGCAGGTGTCGGTATTGGGGATGAAACGGTATTCGGTGCTGGGGCAATGAGCTGCAATCGTGCGCGCTTAGGCTCCGGCGGCCTGGATGTGCTGTCTTGAGTTGCAACCGATGCTTCTCGTGTGGCTTCGATGGCACCGTCGGTGGCGGGTGGGGGAGAGGTGTCACGCTTCCGTTTGTTCGAAGGCTTAGTCACAGCTTTCTTCTTTTGACTCGCGGGCGTCGTAACATTAGAGTTGAAGTTGAGTTCTTTGAGACCGTTGGCAGCTTCTCTTATCCTCTCGGAAGCACCTATGAGCTCCTGGGCGTCCTGCATGGCCTTTTGACGCTGCGATGTGCGATCGAGCTTCCGGTCTTCTTTGGTCGCAATAGGCTTAAGGCGGATGCTGACTGGACCCGTCTCCTCTTTGGCATCTTCCTCAACAGGCTCGGTCGGCGGGGGTGGATTTGCTGCCTGTGGACCATGGGGTGCTAACAGGCCCAGGCCGGAGGCTGTCATGATCTGTTGCAGCGTCTCAGGCTCCTCGTCGAGGAAGTGTTCGCCTGCGGCCTCGCAGCGAGCCTTCTCCCTCTCGTAATCGGCCTCTGTACGATGCTTCTTCTCAAGCTCGCGGATCATCATCGTCTGGCTAGGCGTCCAGACGGCATTCTTCTTCATCTGTTTGCGCAATACAGCCATTTCGTATTCGGTCAACTTCTTCCATGGCGCCCACTTGCTACCAGGCTTCGCGTCAGCTGGAGGTGGGGCGAGCTGCGCGAGTGCATTGCTAGTGGAGATGCCCGCAATGGAGCTATGTACGTTTGTGCCCAACACGCCAGCAGCGCGCGATCTGCCTCCAGTTGTCCTTGAGTTTCTGTCCCGGTTGTCCTTGCGCTTCCTCGGCGACACCACATCGATGCCTGAGCCAGCATCTGAATCTGATGAGTCCGAGTCACGGCGCATTCGTCCGCGCCCTCTTGGGAGAGGAATGGCGGTCTTCTTGTGCCGATCTCGGGGTCGTGAGGTGTTGGCGCCATGGCGGCCACCATCGAAGGTTAAGCGCAAATGGGGGGCTCGTTCGTAGTTGCGGTTGAAGGGTCTGTGGGCGGTGGGAGAGACAGGCGGGGGCGTAGGGTCGCGTGACGGGGGCTGTGGTTGGGCTTGAAGTTTCCTCTTGATAACTGACGAGCGCTGGCAGTGGCGCACTGTGACCTCGTATAGCCGCGAAGCCTCAGTGTATGCAAACTCCCTCTGGTTGATAGCCTTTTGAAGATGCTGGGCAATTTGCTTGCGTAGTAATACTGGATCGGCGCGCTCTTGCTCAGGAAGGGCAGGCAGCTTTCCATACTGCACCGTCAGCTCGTGGACCTGCTGGACGGCATCCGAGTAGGTCGAGTCGAGGTCGGCAATCAGCGTCAGCGAGCGCACCAAATCCGAGGGGAAGAATTCGGTATAGTCAAGGAAGTCGTTCACAGTCGTCTGAGCATCCGGATTCGGGGCGGGTTGGGCCATCTCAGGCGCATCGTCGGCTTCAGACATGGCGCATCGCGGGGAGGCAGAGTAGATGGAGGCTTGCGACGCACGCGTCAGACTCTCCAGCCACGCGTCAACTAGATTATTGAGGAGAATCAGCGCGATAGTGAGGGCGCGAGTTGCGATATGCGCTGACAGCGATGAGGCCAACGCTGAGAGCTTGTCGCAACGTTGGACGATGTGAAGTTCGCGCTAGGCCGCTTTGGTAGGGGTCTGGTAGATCACCCAGGAACGCCTGGGAGAGCCGGCACGCCATCGCCCCGCAACTTTATCTACACCACTACGCTACATCCTGCATCCATAGTCGAACCAAGTGCGTTATCTCTTGTTAGCTGCAGTATGCACCATACTGACCCAACGTCTGGGAAGGCTCTTAGGCCCCTAGCCATCAGTGAACCCCTGAACCTCAGCGCTATCACGACTCCCTGAGTTGTCGGATGAGAAAGATCCAAGCATATATGAGCTAGACGTATCGTAACTGTGTTCTACTCCAACCCGGTATGTGATGTCTAGGAGTAGTAGGTGCAGTTCTCGCACGATGGACGGAGAGTATTTACACCATGCGCCTTCCATTCGGTCCACCTTCTTTCTTAGATTATGATAAAGTAAAAAGCAGCTTTCTTCTCTATCTCTATATTGTATATGTTGCCCTACTATTGTGTCTTTCTATTAAAACTCTGCGCTTCCCGTTTGCTCTTGCCTCATCCGTCTGCCCAAGCGTGATCCCCCACATATATCTTCCACTGCGCTTTCTATCACAAACGACTCCTGCCTAGCCAAACACCCACCATGGCTTCAGCACGGATGCAGCGTCTTCGAAGCTTCGTTCAACCAGACTTCGATGCCCTGCCTGACCGTCCTGTCTCCCCACAATCTGAGCCCCAGCCCGAGTCCAACCCCGAGTCCAACCCCGAGCCCAAACCTGACCGTGGCAGCGACAACTCCTTTAATCCAAACCTGGATTCGATGCGGTTACCTACCGAGACTGCTACAACCCCTCTTACTGATGTCGCTGGTCATCCGGTCGCTGATCTGAAACGTGGCAGCCTGGCCTCACCTCGTCATCACTTCACCTCCATCCAGGCGCTCTCAAGATACCCATACAAGTACTGCAACAAGAGTTATATGCAAGACATTGCTTCTTCTTTCTTCGACCAAGGAAAATTTTGGCAGCGACAGTGGGATCTGTAAGTTCGCTTCACCTCACCTGCTCACTCTGTAGAGAAAATGTCATCAATCATCGAAATGGCTTCACTGTTCATATACTAATCTCACCAGCTACTATATCTGGGACTTCGAAGAGACCTCAAAACCCTTCATCCTTGTCCGCGAGAGTCAAGTTCAAGCATTACTTGGTGAGATCAACAAACACCTCAAGCTCACCCTAAGGGTCACCGATCAACAGCGCGAGGAGGTAAGATTGCATCTTTCTGCGTACTGTGTGAAAACCTAGACTAATTCCCACGTGCAGGGCCTAGTTGTACGCTTTCCTGATCACCCTCGTTGTTTACCTCGATACCTCGGTCGCTCTCAGTCACGTGAAGACGTGGATAACATGGCCGAGAATGCTCCCAACGAACATTTCCGTGCAGCTGGAGAAGCCGCACACCCACCGCTCCAGAGGCCCACCCTAGAAGAGTTCAAGGAGCTGATGGAGACCTTGGCACAAGCACAGAAGGCGAAGAACAAGGCAAACAGGGACAAGAAGCAACAAGAGCGCCTAGGCAAGAACAAGTCGATGCAAGACCAGTTTAAACGCGCCGGGAGGTATCTCGGTCTGCGCGACTCCATCCAAGATCCGTTGCCGTCTACGCCGTCTCCAGCCATTGATCCCTCCATGCCAGCTCCGTTTCCTTTCGATCAGTCTGTCGTATTTGTCTGCGTCGATGTTGAGTCGTACGAAAGAGACCATCACAAGATCACCGAAGTCGGTGTCGCCACCTTGGACACGCGAGAACTGGTAGGTGTCCCACCTGACAAATACGGTGGGGCTTGGAGAAACAAGATCCGAGCCCGCCACTTCCGCATCAACGAGTATCGCCATCTAGTCAATTCCGACTTCGTCACCGGATACCCTGACGGTTTCGATTTCGGTGATTCGACCTTTGTCCCACTCAAAGAAGCTGCGAACCACGTGGCGGCTTGCTTCCACGCACCTTTCGGAGCCCAAGACGGCGATGACTTTCTCAGTCACTATGACCCTACCGAAAAGCGCAACATCATCTTTCTCGGTCATGATACCCTTGGCGACGTCCGCTATCTCCAGAAACTCGGTTACGACCCGATGAAAGTAGAAAACATCCTCGAGGCCATGGACACCGCAATCATGTATCGGATCTGGAATCGAGACCAGCAACCCACCAGCCTGGGCAAGATCCTAAAGCAATTTGATATCATCGGCTGGAAGCTTCACAATGCAGGCAATGATGCCGTATACACCGTACAAGCCATGTTGGCAATCTGTGTAAACGAGGCTACTATCCGCGGCTCCCAAGAACTGGACAGTATACGTGAGCAAGAGAAGGCTGCTAGGCGACAAGCTGCTCTTGATGAAGCCGAGCAGAAAGTCAAAGACGACGCCGAAGGCTGGAGTGATCATGAAGCAGTTGGAGATGGCGGTGTACCTGTTCCTCTGGCATCTGTTATCGCACCAAAGCCAGCGCAGTCCAAGGTTAGGATTACACCGCAGTACGACGGCACTTCGGAGTTTAGCATGGGCCCACCTCGTGGTCGTGGCTCTTCCGGTTCAGGCGATAGCCAACGTAGTCGTGGATACCGTGGTAGCACTGGACAGAGAGCTTCTCGTGGACGTGGTCAGGTGGACGGGCGCGGTCAGTCGGGCGGAGGAGGAAGGCCTCGTGGACGAGCGCGTAGTCAGGTTCAAGGACGTGGTCGCGGCCGCGGTCGTTCGGACTCGCCTAGGGATGCCCCTGCGTCGGAGGCTATTCCTCAGGTGCAGTACCACTGGTAAATAGAGACACGACCACAGCGACCAATGTGTACTGAATGCCAGCAAGGTCTCTAAGACGCATCTTCTTTCAGTCCTTGGGTCTTTGAAGGAGAGAGACTGGAAATGGATGATCAAACTTCTACTCGAATGGACTATGACTGTGACTTTGAATCTTATTGTTCCTCTCTGAATACTGTCAGTCTGCACATACCAAGACGATTGGAATGATTCAGGCTTGTGCAAGACTACGCTCACCACCAAACTTCTCTATCTACAAACACAATGCTTCGCTGGAAACAAGAACCGCCAACTCATGTATCTTTATCCCCATCCGACCCAAGCCATCCTTCAGACGCCAAGTACGCCAACTTAGCTGCAACTCCACGCAGTTCATCCACATCCCTACAAGCAGCAAAAACGAATCGATCAGGCCGGAGAATAATGAACTGCTTGCCAGCCGACTCCCGCCATATACGATGCGGCTCGTAGTACTGTGGCTCTGGACGTCCTGCGCAAAGAGGAGAAGCTGCAAATTCCTGGGCTGTTGATAATCGGTAGACGTCGGAATGATGCTCGCCTACGCTTTCCGGAGGTGTTTCTGTAGTCTTTACGATGAACGTCGTTTCGGCTGTTTTTAGCACGCCAGCTGAAATCTCGTTTATGCCCGAGAGTACTCGTCGAACAGCTTGGACATCCAGTACCGAGTCGACAAAAACGACAAGTCGAAACAAGCCTTCCCTCCCTTCGTCGAAGATAACATCGTCCGTAAACCGTACCTCCCTTTCGCCTTCCCTTCCACCCACTCCAACGCAGTAGACCTGAGGAAAATTCGCCCCTCCCCCACCTACACCTGGCAAGAAGGCCATGTTCCCTCCATCCCGCCACTCGTACCTTGTCAACCCTTCTCTTCGATTCCCCTGCTCAAGCCACCTTTTCCATTCCGGACTGAATTGCACTGCCCAGAGATACCAGTCCCGCACGAAAATCTTCCAGGTATTGGATTCACAGACATAAGTTCCGTTTTCGACTGTAGATGCAAGAGAGCGGTCGAGTTGTTGTTTTCTTTCGACGTACCAACCTTCTAGCAACTTTTGGTGGTTGAGATTGGGAGCGGGATGAGGATGGGGGTGTTGAGTCAGAAGAGCAAGACGCCAGGCGAGCGAGATGGCGTCTCGGAAACCTGATGCTATGCCCTGGCCACCAAAGGGAGGAAAGACGTGTGCAGCATCGCCGACGAGGACAACACGGTCGACGGACCATTTATTACAACTTCGTGCTGAGAAGGAGAAGGGGCGGCAACGCAGAACCTCAATACAATCAAGCGGATACTGGACGACTTTCTGCTTGATGCCATATTTGCTCCCAGGATGCGTAATGTATGGGTGGACAACTTGGCGGATCTTCTCCGTACCGGACATGACCTCGCCATCTTCGCCCTCCGAGACTACGAATTCAAAACGCCACAGTCGATCTGATGCGAGGCCGAAACGACCGCATACCGCAGCTCGTTGGGGATTACACAGGAATCTAAATTCGGTGGGGAAGTACGCATCGTAGACCTGTTGTGGCGTAAATCCTTTTGCCCATAACGCAAAGTCGGGATGCGTCTGGGGAGTAGGCAGCGATATCTTCCAGTTGAGAGCTACCCAAACCTCCTCGTAGCTTTCCTCTGAGACGTGCTTTAATTCGATACCTTTTGCCTCGAGATACTTTTTCCGTGTGAAACCCGTTTTTCCATCCGCGCCGACGAGGAACTTGCTGCGGATCTGCTTTTCATCTCCGCTGGAGGAGGTATAGGTTATGTAGGTCCAGTCTACATCTTCCCGGATAGACGCTACCGTGGCGCCTAGTTGTAGCTGGGAATGCGACGATTTATCAATCTTCGATCGAAGATGTTGCTCTATATACGGTTGTTTGTGGCATAGAAAACCCGGATGTCCTGTTCCTCCTTCGGTCTAGATCTAGTCAATAAGCCACCGCAATCAAGCAAATTTGCGATGATTATGGCACGAACCGTGTTATAATCCATAACCATAAAAGGCTTCCTATCAAGCTCATAATGTACGCCGCTTATGAATTCAAACTTGCCCATACCTGCCGCGTCACACGTCAGCCTATAATTCCTCACAACACACTGGGAACAGCGAGGAAGGAACACACTGACATTTTCCAATATCGGTAAATATCTTGTCGTAGATACCACAGGCCTGCAAGCAACGGATTCCATCTTCATCCAAAGCGATTCCACGTGGGTCGGTATTGATGCTTTCTTCCCGTTCGAGAACTATATTGCGCACGCCGTGTTTGTCAAGGAGGACCGATAGCATGGCACCTGTTGGCCCACAGCCGCATACGACGACGTCTGTAGTTTCGATATTCATGTTGGATGACATGATGTGTCGTGTTTCCGGAGAAAAGTCGGGGTATGAAAAGTGCGGGAAGTTGCTTTTTGGGTTGTTGGTCGGAACTCCGGTCGGCTACTTCATGCTTTTGCTATATGAATGTGGGGTTCCTAGAGTGGGTTGCGAGTGGGTAGTGCAGAAGATACTCAGGTAGTTAAAAGGTTACTGTCGCGATAATGATATGCGGCGTGGATGTACTGATGCAGGCACATAGGGCACAACGTACATCGTCCCTCGGTTTTCTTGATCCTGCAGATGTTGTGTTACCTGTCCCCACATTTTGTATGGACAAGCACCTGAATCCAAGACATCGACTGAGCATGGGTAATCATCCACAGTTAAGCGAACGCCTCTGAGGCGGTGGGGAGGTTCGTCGTCATTCGGCATACTTTCAACGACCAAAAGCAAATACCAAGAGATCCGGGCACCCTCAAGCTCAAGCTACGTGTCACCGGCAGATCTCGGTATTCTCAGACATCGGTACCTCACTGTTGCTAGTCTAACTAGCAAGTAAGGAAAAAAGACTGCCTAGATATTATCGTCTGGCTAGTCCTTCAGCACACCCTCAACAACCTTCATAATCTCCATCAACTCCTCATCCATCATGCTCTTCCCCACAACCTGCACATGCGTCGGCAGACCTTCACACTCACCCGCATCATCTGTAATACGCACGTTAGCCTCCATCTTCTCCTTGGCTACAAACAACACTTACAAGCCGGTTCATACTGCACTCCCTCCTTCGCAAATTCCCCATCCCGTTCCTTCTCCGCCTTGTCAACCGGCAGTATTCCACTCGGCCAATTCAGCAAATTAATCAACACCGTATAGATCGGTAGACCGTACTCGTCATGCCTCGGCGCTACACCTTGATATCCACACATCAGGATGGCATCCAACCCCTTCTCTGCCTCCTTCACACCTTCCCTAACATCACCAACCATCAACGTATGAAACTTCTTCACAACCCCCGCCTTCGCCACATTCATATCCCACAGCTCATCCAAGCTCGGCGTCCAGTCCTTCAACTCCGGAAACGAACACGTAGACAGACTTGGAACAGGCGGCTCCCCACTATCCTTGATAAACTGAAATGGCGTCTTCTTCGGATCCAACATGAAAAATTTCCACGCTAACATGGCGGTTTGATAGAGATCTGGTATCTTGTCATCTAGCAGGACGATCTCATGGCCTTGAGCTTTTAGTTTCGTAGCGGTGTTATGAAGAGCGCGGGCAATAGGGGGGTGAAGCGGTCGTTCTTTACAACCGCGTATAAGACCGAAACGCAGCGGGGTGGTGGGAATGGAAGGTTGGACAGTACGCCAGGGGACGTTGAGGCAGTTTTCGTCGAAGCGATAAGGTTGTGCGCTTACCACGCTCTTCATGAACAATTCGTAATCACGCGTTGAACGGCCACAAGGACCAATAACCACAGGAATAGATCCGGGGCTACCTAGCCTTCCGACCGCCACGCCACCGGCAAAGGGAACGCGACCAGCAGTTGGTTTCAAAGAAGACCCTCCGCAGCATATAGCGGGGATGCGGTTCGACCCCGCGATATCCGTTGCAACGCCCAACACGCTTCCTTTCATGGCGAGCAGGGCGCCCTCGCCGCCCGTGGAGCCGCCAGCTGTGTGGGAGAGACGGAGCGGGTTTAATGTGCGGCCGAAGATGTTGTTGTGGGAGTCTGCCGTCATCATTGTTTGGGGGAGGTTGGTTTTCACGTAGAAGACTGCGCCTAGAGAGTGGAGGACATCGACCAAGGCAGAGTTTGTGGCAGATGGGGGGCGGGGGATGAATGAGACGTAGCCCAGGGTTGCTTGGACGCCGCGGACATTGAAGGAGTCCTGGGGTGGGTGTCAGGTATGCATGGAGAGAAAGCATGTTGAGGTGCATGTCGACAAGTATCTCGTAACTAGATTGCTGGATGGGAGAGTAAGAATGGGACTAGGTACCTTCAGACTAATCGGCAGCCCATGCAAAGGCCCCATAACCCTACCCTCCCTCTTGAAAAACTCATCACACTCCCTCGCCCTGGCAATCGCCTCGTCGAACATAATCTCTGTCAAACAACTCACACACTGCTGCGCTACAGCCGCCCTCTTACAAAACGCCGTCACCACCTCCGTACTCGTCAACTGACGCTCTGCCATCATCTTCACCAGATCTGTAGCATCGTAATTCTCAGTAATGTCCAACTCTTTTTCCGTTAGGATGCCGCATGTTCGTGGTACGTCTAGCACGGAGATGGGCGCGGTCTCTGTGTATTGAGATGTTTGGGATGGAGGGAGGAGCCAGACTTTGGGGATTTTGGTGAAGACTGAGGCACGTTTCGAGGCGGCGAGAGTGCGCCAGTCGGCGATGGGTGGTGCGGTGGTCATCGTTGTTGATGGTGTGCAGTCTGGAGGTTACGTGAATTTGTTCGAGTCTGAACTATTAGACAAAGAACGACGAGTATAAGAACATAGGTTCGAATTGAGGAGAAGCAAGCAGCAGCATAGCCGTGTCATGTTGGAGACGCGACCTACATCATTACACCCTGTCAATGAGGGGCTTTGGGGAGCCGGCCGAGGTTCCCGACTCGGAATGGTAATCGGAACGTGCTCAGCGTGGAGATATGTGGGTATGGACTGGGATAGTGCAGTGAGTGTACAAAATAGCTTCTTCCGGGGTGTCAAGTAAACTGTTATTCAGAAGAACCCAAACTTCAACTTCATTAATATCTGATGTCCGGAGAGAGTGCTGCTAAACCTACTTGAGCTCGGATATACAATCGACCGTAACGATATCATGCCCGTCGAGGGCTCAACAGCGCCCATAGTCTCATGAAAGCTGACCTTGAAGATATGTTCCCTATGTAGGACTCAGGCTTCAATCCCTTCTCCTCTCGCTCCTCTCGTGTGGTGACCTGCTCCTCGTGTCCTTTCGACGTCTGCGGTCTCTCGAAAGTGACCTTGAGCGTTTCGCATCGATGTCGCGTTCGCGCCTGCGCTCTGCATGATCGTCTCTTCGCTTGTGGTCGCGGCTTCGTGATCGGTGTCTGCGTCTATCATCGCGACCATCGTCCCTCCGCCTGTCGCGCGACCGTGAACGATCTCGGTGCCTGTGTCTTCGCTCTCTGTCTCGCGAACGACTCCGTGATCGATGACGTCTTCTTCGCTCTCCGTCGTCGTCTCTGTGTCTCCGTGAACGCTCCTTCTTCTCCCTCCTCTTCGCCTTGTCGTCATCTTCTGCCACCTTGACTTTCTCGTCTAACGTGTCTTTGACGTCTGCCTGGTGTGCCTTTTCGCCCAGTGGCGTCAAATTTGCGTTGTTGCGTACCGGAACTGGTAGGCCCATTGCAGCTAGCATCGCGTCTTCTTCGGCCTCCTTGAGTTTGCGCTTCTCTTCTTTGATGCGCGCTGCCTCGGCTTCCTTTGATTCTTCGTCGCCTTTTGCGTACCAGTTCAGGTCGCGTCCTTGCTGCCAGCGGCCGACTGGAGCCATGAGCGAGTGGCCCAGGTAGTTTTCGCGTTGTGCATCGTTCTTGACATCTTCCCATTTGAAGTCGGCGCGACCGCCGCTGAGCAAGGTTAGTTAGTAGATCCGACATCAATCATGGGTGGGCTTACCGGCTGCCTTCTTTGCGCACTGTTTGTACGAGATCCATGGTGTTGATTTGTCGTGGTTGTGTAATGGAGAAGACGGCGCAAGTGAATTGCGGCCAACACGCGGAGGTGAGAGGCCCGTGCTACCAGTAGCTTCCCCGTCGACAACCTCAAAGAGCTTCTATACAGACCAGACACAATCACTCTTCAGTCGCAAAACTCCCAGCGCCAATATGCCTCCGATACTTCCACCCCCCGACGAGCAGGAGTACGATCAGCCCTCGACAATCGTTGAGCTACCAGGACGCGACCTGAGCGCTGGAAACAACCTCTTCTTCTACTTCACCTCGTCGCCATGGTTCGATCCGGAGGATTGTATCAATATAGCTGTCTTTACAAACCTCAATCTCCAGGATCCGGCTAATGCCCAACATGTTATGAACGACCCGAAACTATGGAACCAAAGGCTCAAAGACACGCCAACAGGAATACAATATGTAATAGCTGGCGAAGGGCAGGGTGAGGGCCATCCATGGCTACTTCAGCGCCAACACAAGCTCGAGATTACAAAAGACGATGGCAACAAGGAGATTGGCATGTTTGTTGAGGGTAACTGGTACACGCATGGAACCAAGGTTCTCATGGCGCCGAGCTTGCTGGACGTTGTGCAGAGTCGACTACTCACAGTGTCGACGCGCATGCAACAGATGGCTGAGATATCCAAGAACATGACACATTGGACGCCTGCGACCGGGTACTCCTATTTCCCTCCTTCACACGAAGCTACGAAAGCTGCGGCGACAGCGAGTCGAATCGGTAGCCCAACGCTGGCGCCAACGGATCCAGACGTCGCGGGCTCGCAATCACAGGGCGCAGGAGCGGGTGCGACGGCACAGGCGACAGATCCACTGGCATCTACCACGGAGTTCTCCGACGCACTATTCATGCATTCGCTAAATCTCACAAACGCGTACGGAGACGAGTACATGGACGAGAACCCACTGAAGGGCGAGCCAGGCGCGTTCGTCTTCGAGGGTACCAAGACCGCCGTGAGCGCGAGGAACAAGGCCCAAGAGCAAGCAGCGCAAGCAACGCAGTCGGCACCAACCGTGGGACTGAAAATCGAGACACAGCCGCCGAGCGTAGCGCCATCTGTTGTAGGCACACCGAAGACGATAGGGACGCCGACTACATTGGAGGCACAGGGTAAGAAAGGCACCATTGCTGCCGCGCCCAAGAGGAAGAAGGACAGGAGGAAGAGTCAAGGTGGATTAACGAGTCCGAGCACGCCGAGTGTGCCGTAGTCTTACTGTCCTTGGATTATGATGCTGCCGGAGCAAGTCGTCCATTTTCTTTCCATGATACCCCCCGACTGTACAAATGTCAATGTCAATGTCCAATCACCGTTAGAAGTCGTATTCGTCGTGTTCCCTGTGCGCTTGTACTCGTAAACTGACGCATGAATCCTGATTCCGATAAGCCCAAGGGACAGCCAACCGGAATGGAAGGTGCATGCGATATCTGGCGCCTCTCACTCCACCCCGAACGCCGAAGCAGAGAAGTAAGCAACATCAGGCCCCCAAATATACTACCTAGCAACATGTTGTTTTGTATTTAAGCAGTCGTCTTGATGATCTTCTCTCACCCTCATATCGCCAAGTCCATCAGAAAAGATGGTTTTAAGAAAAGTCGTCACTTCATGCTCTCACTCCGACTCTTGTCATGGCGAAGCACAAAACACCGTCACCAGCGACTCAAGCAAAGAGAAGCAACCCGAAGAGCAACTTGAAAAACAACCCCAAGACTTCCTCCCCGTCCCCAACCCAATGCCCAGCTACTGGCTCAAGCAACCCCACCGCTACGCTCAACTCCGCACAACAAAAGTACTCCCCTCATCCTGTGACATCGCCATCATTGGCTCCGGCATGGCTGGTATCCTAACCGCTTACCACATCCTGCAAACCAGCCACTTGGCTCACCTCACCACAGGCACACCTATGCCTCGCGTCATCATTCTAGACGCCAGAGACCTATGTTCAGGAGCAACAGCACGCAACGGCGGCCATTCCAAAGTCAAAACAGCGACGCTAGCAGGCTTGAAAGATGGGAGCGCTAGAACGGCGTTTCAAGACTACGTGCACCGAACACATACGGAGCTGAAGTCGATTGTTGATGAAGAGAGGTTAAGTGAGGAGTGTGAGTTTGAACTCCGCCGTAGTTTCGACGTTTTCCAAGATAAGCGCGAGTTTGACGAGGTCAAGAAGGTGTATGATGAGGATGCGAGGAAAGGGGAGGGCTGGACGAGGAAGACGGGTGTGGTGCCGGGGCAGTGGGTGGAAAGGGTGACTAGTGTCAAGGGGGCAGTGGGCGCGTTTTCGGTTGAGGCGGCGAGTTTTTGGCCGTACAAGTTGGTCACGGGCTTACTCGAGGTCATGGTAAAGCGGTATGACGGGGTGTTGTTGAATGTACAGATGAATACTGTTGTGACACGGCTTTCTACCTCTTCTCCGACAGAAGATGTCAATCAGCTAGAGACGCCTCGAGGCACCCTCACAGCCGGCAAAGTCGTCCTAGCAACAAACGCTTACACAGCCTCCCTCCTCCACTCCTTCAGCAAAACAATCATACCGTACAAAGGTATGAATAGCCACCATGCGGCTTCTCCATCTTATTCTCACGCCATCCTCCCTCACCTAGCCAACACTTACAACATCCACTTCGCCCCATCATCACCCGCCCACCCCACAGGCTGCGACTATCTAAACCCCCGCCCCGACGGCTCCATAGTCGTAGGCGGAGGATCATGGTTCTACCAAAACAAGCACTCCCACTCCGGTCAAGACCCCTACAAATGGCTCGACACCGTCGACGACAGCGAGGAATCAGGACACTTCCCGGCCTCCGTCTATGCCCACTGGTCGAATTACATGGTCAAGACTTTCCTAGGTTGGGGAGGAGAAGAAAAAGAAGACAAAGTAAAGGTAGAACCAGATTCCATATGGACGGGTATCCAGGGTCAGACGGGAGATGGGATGCCGCATGTTGGACGGGTTCCTTCCTCGTCACCTCCCTCCACTCTCGCTGTTCCCTACCCTCCTGAAAGTATAGTTGATATGGAAAACCGGCAGAAGAAACAACAATGGCTACTAGCAGGTTTCAACGGGGGCGGAATGGCGTTGATCCCTTTAGTGGCCAAAGCAGTTGCGAAGATGGCATTGCAAGATAAAGAGTTCGAGGATGTGAGAGAGGAGTTTGGGTTGTTGGAGGGCATGGGTACCGGGGGTAGTAGAATGACGGATGTAGAGGGAATGGGGATGTCATGATGTGTGGATAGTGGTCTTGATTGGTAACAGTACTCAG
>Ga0115848_100589_pt1 | contig 14708 bp, 10 predicted proteins | sample InSIn3gowninarea_FD_83862 | JGI IMG/M metagenome (GOLD analysis project Ga0115848, IMG submission 83862) | reverse complement strand
GGGGAAGATGACCAGGTGACGCGCGTTAGACCCGACGTAGGAGAGGGTGCCGACGAGCGCGCTGTTGATGGAGTACTCGACGGCCAGGTTGTACTGCTGGCTGTAGGGAGTTTTGACGTTTGCGGCCGAGCCACGCAGGCTGGGAGTGGCGATGGAGTTCAGAAGGCCGTTTGCGATGGCGCTGGTGAAGCCGGTCGTGAGCGAGATGCCGTCCGTGGGGCAGTTCCCCGGGTTGCAATTTGCGCTCGGGTTGGCCGCGTTCCCAACCGGGTTGAAGTTGGAGTCGAATTCGAACGGGAAGTTTTCGCCAAGGTTTGGGTAGTAGCCTGCGCTTTCAAGGCCACCGAAGAAGATGCCGTAGCCGCCGCGAATCGCCATCTTTTCCCCAGCTTTATACGCAAAGCCGAGGCGGGGAGCGAAGTTGAGGTACTGCGGTGTCACGATCGACCGCTTGGGCGTAAAGACGAGCGCGATGTTGTTGGCGGAGAGCAGATTGGTAAAGGCAGGGGGGAGAGAGACGTTGCGCTGCGATTCGGGGATGTTGTAGGTGGCGGTGCCGGTGCCGACGCCGATTTGTGAAGGGATAAAAGCAGCCTGATGGTCGTGCCGCTCGACATATGGCTGGAAGTACTCGTACCGGACGCCAACGTTCAGTGTGAGATCGGAGGTGGCTTTCCAATCGTCTTGCACATAGGCTGCGCGGTTCCAGCGGATGTCGTCGGAGGTGAAGAGGTTAGAGATGGCTGCGCTCTGCTGGTTGTCGGTGATGAAATCGGCAACACCGAAGCCGGTGTTGCTGAACGCGGGGTTGGAGGTATAGCGGCCGGTGTAGTTGTAGCTGCCGCGGGGCTGGGTGGGCTGCTCGGTGGAGAAGCGGATGTGCTGAAAGTTCACACCGGTGTGAATGGTGTGGTTGCCGAGCACCTTGGTGACGTTGTCGAGGATCTGGTAGTTGTTCTGGTACTCGTTGGAGACGTAGAAGGTGGTGGAGCCGAAGGTGGTGATGCCGCCGACCGCGACGTTGGGCAGACCGCCGTTCTGGGGACCGAAGGGAATGCCGCCGAGACCGAGCGAGGCGGACAGGTCCGTATTGATGTTCTGCTGCAACTGGGCGAAGTGGCCGTAGGTGTAGCCGAAGCGGGCCTCGTTGGTGAGGCTGGCGTTGAAGATGTGGGTTTCGCTGAAGGCGAACTGCTCACCAAGGTTGACGATGTTGCCGGTGTCTCCAAAGCTGCCGCCGTCGAGAATGGGGCCGAGCGGTCCGGGGCGGTTTCCGGGCTCGTGGGTGTAACTCCAGCGGGCAAAGGCCTGGTCATGCTGGCTGGCGTTGTAGTCCATGCGGGCGTCATATTGGAAGGTGTTATCGGTGTCGTTGGTGGTGGTCTGGTAGTTGCCGGCGAAGATGCCGTTGTTGACGTTGGGGAGCGGGTAGAGGTTGAGGAGCTTCTGAGCGAGTGGGCTGATCTGGGTGGGGTTGAGGATGTTGCCCGGGACGGGAGTGAGTCCACCGCTGCCAGGTTCGAAGAGCTGGATGCCGGCCTGGGAGTAGCACTTGCCCGCGGCGACCTGGTCGGAGGAGCAGGAGGCACCGGAGAAGGTGGGGTTCAGAAGCTCGGAGAAGTTGCCCTGGCGCATGAGGGCGGTGGGCACGGTCAGGCCTGTGTGATTGTTCGCGAAGATGATGCGGTTGGCTTCGGTGTCGCCGAAGAAGAAAAGCTTGTTCTTGATGATGGGGAAGCCGAGGGTGGCGCCGAACTGGTTCTGGCGATACTTGGAGACGACGGGGTTGAAGTATTCCTTGATGTCAAAGGCGTCGTTGCGGATGTACTCCCACAGGCTGCCGTGGATGGCATTGGTGCCGGACTTGATGCTGGCGTTGACGGCGGCGCCGGCGGAGTGGCCGAATTCGGAAGAGTAGGAGCCGGTCTGGACCTTGAACTCGGCGAGGGCGTCCGGCGGGGGGCGAACGACGTAGGAGGCACCGCCGAGGAAATCGACGACGTTGGTGTTGTTATCGATGCCGTCGAGGATGAAGTTGTTCTGCTCGGCGCGCTGTCCGTTGGCGTTGAAATCGCCTTTGCCTGCCCCGCGGGAGCCGCTGGGAGGAGCGACGCCGGCGGTGAGCTGGGCGATGTAGACCCAGTTGCGGCCGTTGAGGGGCGTCTGGTCGATGGTGCGGGCTTCGATCACCTGGCCTGTGGAGGCTTCTTCGGTCTGGAGGATGGGGGGTGCAGTGGTGACATCGACGACGGTCGAGACTTCACCCGCCTGAAGTGTGACGTCGACGGTGCGGCGCTGCTGGACATCGACGAGAACATTTTCCTGCGTTGTGGTGGAAAAGCCGGGATGGCTGATGCTGACCTTGTAGTGGCCGATCTTAACGGGCGAGAAAACGTAGACGCCGCTGGCGTCGGACTGGCCCTGGAGGACAAGGCCGTTATCGGTGTTGGTGAGGCTGACCTGGGCGTCGGGAATGGCGGCGCCTGTGTTGTCCTGGACGGTTCCGGTGACTGCGCCCTGATCGACCTGGGCCATGCCGATTTGGGCGAGGCATGTGAGCAACAAGAGGCTGAAGAAGCCACGTGCGAATGTTCTAACTGGGTTCATCGTCTGTTTTCTCCGCGAATGCGTACTTCTTCCCTTGAACGCCGGGGGCGATTTCAATGATTCAAGCTTTGTTCACTGGCCGATCTTTATGAAGCACCAGGATGCTGCTCGTTCGAGGCAACGGAAGTCAAGCAAAACTCGCGACGCATTCTTTTCGTCATTGCGGACGTTTCGGAGAGGGACGTTGCTCGTTGCACGGCCTGAACCGGGCGGCGTATGGTGTGGATGCTGAGCGGATCGGAGATCTCTCCGATGGGGATACGTTGCGTGAACGGATGGGAGCGCCAATCGAGCGCGGTGATCGAGTCACGCAGAGATCGCGGCTCGATGAGATCGCAGATGGCGGCACTCGTGCTGGCGAGCTACGTTTTCCTCGGTGCCGCTGCCGAGGCACAGACACGAAGAGCAGCGGAAGACGATGGCGGCCGGGCGAGGGCTCTGGCGGCCTACGATGCAGGGCAGACGGCGGCGGCGAAGGCCGGGCTGGAACGGATCTCGGCGCGCTATGCGACGGACTTCGCCGTGCAGGAGGCGCTGGGGCTGATCGACGCCGAGGCCGGGGACACGGCTTCGGCGCTGCCGCACCTGCGGGCGGCGGCAACGGCGCAGCCACGGAACGCCGAGGCGCAGGCGAACCTGGGTGCGGCGTACCTCCAGCTCCAGCGGCTGCCCGAGGCGGTGCGCACGCTCCAGGCTGCCGTGGCCATGGGGGGAACGAACGCCAGTGTCGAGGCGAACCTAGGGCGGGCGCTGTTTCTGAGCAAGGCTTACAGGCCGGCGGCGGAGGTGCTGGGGGAGGCAAGCCGGCTCGATCCGGAGAACGCGGACCTGGTGTTTGACCGGGCGGTGGCGCTCGATGCGGGCGGGCGGAGTGCGCAGGCGATGGAGGTGTTGGCGGCGCTTCCGGCGGACAAGCGGACGGCAGCGGTGGAATCGCTGTGGGGCGATGTGGCCGAGCATGCGGGACGCTATGAAGAATCGGTGGCGCACATGCAGGCAGCGGCGCGGTTGGAGCCGAGTGAGCCGCACCTGTTTGCGCTGGCGGTGGAGCTGCTGCGGCATTGGACGTGGGCGCCGGCGAAGCAGGTCGCCCAGTATGGGCTGGGCCAGTATCCGGAGAGCCGGCGCCTGCAGCTGGCCGAGGGCATCGCGCTCTATGGCAATACGCAGTATGCCGATGCGGCGAAGGTGTTTGCGGAGCTGCTTCACGCGGAGCCGGACAGCAATGTGTATGGCGATCTGCTGGGGCGGAGCTGCTCTGCGCTGGGCGAGGGGGAGACGGCGGACTGCACGTCGTTGACGGCGTTTGCGGAGGGCCACCCTGCCAACGCACAGGCGGCGATCTTTGCGGCGATCAGCATTCTTCATCGACCGCAAACGGAGCAGAATCTTGAGCAGGCGGAGCGGCTGCTGCGGCAGGCAATCGCGCATGAGCCGGAGTCGGCCGAAGCGCGCTACCAGATGGGGGTGCTGGAGCAGGAGCGGCGACTGTGGGCGGAGAGTGAGACGGAGCTGCGCGAGGCGGTGCGGCTGCGGCCGGCGTATACGGAGGCGCACTACCGGCTATCGCGGGCGTACTCGCACGAGGGCAAGACGGAGCTGGCGCGGAGCGAGGTGGAGCTGCAGCAGCGGTATGCGCGGGAGGAGAAGGCGACGGATGAGGCGCGGCTGAAAGCCGTGACGATATTTTTGACGGATTCGCACTAGACAGCGCGGAGCAGGCGCGGTTTGTGGCGTGACGGGAGAGGCGCTGGTGAGTGCGCCGGCATGCCACAGGGGAGGCGAGGTCGGCGCAGTGTGCACGGCGTAGCGACTGCTGGAGTGATGGGATAAGGGTAGGCAGCGGTGTACGGCGCGTGAGAGGATGGCGCGGCGTGAAAGCGTTTACGGCACGACGCGGCAGAGATGCGGAGGACGGACGGCATGGGACGGACCTGGAAGCTGGGATGTACGGCGGCAGCTGTGTGTGCGATGGTGGCTTCAAACGCGTGGGCCGCGGAGGCGCCACGGGTGGTGGAGCGGGATGGCCGGCATGCGCTGATGGTGGATGGGGCGCCGTTTCTGGTGCTGGGCGCGCAGATCAATAATTCGAGCTCGTGGCCGGAGGAGCTGCCGAAGGTGTGGCCGGCGCTTGAGGCCATGCACGTGAATACGGCGGAGGCGCCGGTGTATTGGGAGCAGATGGAGCCCAAGAAGGGCACATTTGATTTTTCGACGGTGGATGCGCTAGTGATGGGCGCGCGCGAGCACAAGATGCACCTGGTGGTGCTGTGGTTTGGGACGTGGAAGAACGGCAACATGCACTATGCGCCGGAGTGGGTGAAGGCGGACACGAAGACGTACCCGCGGATGATCAACGCGGCGGGTGAGCCAATTGACGTGTTGTCGGCGAACTCGCGGACGAACCTGGAGGCGGACAAGGCGGCATTTACGGCGCTGATGCGGCACCTGAAGGAGATTGACGGGACCGAGCACACGGTGCTGATGATCCAGGTGGAGAACGAGTCCGGTGGGATTGGGGCAGCGCGGGATTACTCGGAGGCTTCGAATGAGGAGTTTGCGGGCGAGGTGCCTGCGGACCTTCGGAAGGCGATGCACGTGGGCAGTGGAACGTGGCGCGATGTGTTCCGGGGCAAAGCGGACGAGACGTTTCAGGCGTATTACCAGTCGCGGTACATCAACGAGATTGCGGCGGCGGGCAAGCGGGAGTTCGCGATTCCGATGTACTGCAATGTGTGGCTGAGCTACCCGGTGGTGGAGCTGCCGGAGCGGCAGATTCCGAACCCGGGAATTGGGTATCCGTCAGGCGGGCCGGTGCAGGACATGATCGGGCTGTGGAAGGCGTTTGCGCCGGCGATCGACATGATCGGGCCGGATATCTACAGCGATGATTCCAGCTTCTATCGCGAGGTGCTGAAGACGTACAACCGTCGGGACAATGCGCTGTGGATTCCGGAGACGGGCAGCGGCGACAGCTATGCGAAGTTTTTCTTCTACGCGCTGGGTGACGGCGCAATCGGGTTTTCGCCATTTGGCGTGGACTACACGGGGTGGCACTGGTCAGGCGAGGGCACGCCGGAAGAACGCGGGCCGAAGTTGCACACGGAGAACTATGCGCTGCTGGCGCCGATCGACCGCGTGGTGGCGCAGCTGAACTTCGACGGCAAGCTGAAAACGGCGGTGGAAGAGCCGGGCGCGACGGCGGCTGAGCTGGACTTCGGGCAGTGGAAGGCGGCGGTGCGATTCGGATTTCCACAGCGGGATGGGCTGCGTCCGCCGGGAACGCCGGAGCATAACGGGCGCGCGCTGGTGGCGCAGCTGGGGCCAGACGAGTTCCTGGTGACGGGCATTGATGCAAGCGTGGCGTTCCATGTGGAGGGGCGGTTGCCGGGGCTGCGCATGCAGATCTTGCGGGCAGAAGAGGGCCGGTATGAGAACGGCACGTGGCACATGATGCGGCTGCTGAACGGCGATCAGACGGACCGTGGGCTGAACTTTCGGCATGAGCCAACGGTGGTGCGGGTGCGGGTGGGGACGTTCTAGGGATCTGTAACTGCTGCTGAACATTTGTAACCGGGTCTGAGCTGATGGAGGAGTGTGTCGATGTTCTGCCAATTTGCTGCGCGTGCGTTGTGTGGATGGGGTTTGGGTCTGTGTGTTGGTTCCGTGTTTGCCGGTGCGCAGGTGGCGCCGGCTGCGACGCCGCCTGGGGCGATGCTGCCAAATGTGCTGTATGGCGCGGCGTACTACAACGAGTACATGCCTGCGGACCTTCAGCCCGGGCGACTGGAGAAGGACGTCGCGCTAATGAAGGAGGCGGGCATCACGGTGGTGCGCATGGGCGAGTCAACGTGGAGCCTGTGGGAGCCGGAGGACGGGAAGTTTGAGTACGCGTGGATGGATCGCGTGGTGGACGCGATGGGCAAGGCCGGGATCAAGGTGATCATGGGCACGCCGACATACTCGATGCCGGTGTGGATGGCGAAGGCACATCCGGAGTTCTATGCACGGCCGCTGGGCGGGGCGGAGGTGCATTACGGTATGCGGCAGAACATGGACACGGACAATCCGAAGTTTCGCTTCTACGCGGAGCGGGTAATTACGAACATGGTGGCGCACTACAAGAGCAACCCGGCGGTGATCGGCTGGCAGATCGACAACGAGACCGGGGCAAACCGGGCGTCGAATCCGGATGTGTTTGCGGGATTTGTGGAGCACCTGAAGCAGAAGTTTGGGACCACGGATGCGCTGAACAAGGCGTGGTTCCTGAACTACTGGGGGCAGGATGTGAATGACTGGTCGGAGATGCCTACGCGGGACAATGCGACCAGTACGAGTTACAAACTGGAGTGGTCGCGGTGGGAGCAGATGCGGGTAACGGACTACCTGGCGTTCCAGGCGCGGCTGGTGCGGGCGTCGCGGCGGCCGGACCAGTTTGTGACGCAGGATTACGGCTCCATGATGAAGCTGGACGTGAACGAGTTCGAGGTGGCAAAGTCGCTGGACGTGGTGGCGAATAACCCGTATCACGGAACGCAAGACCACATGGATGGCGCGTGGCAAGCGCTGCAGGGAGATTTTTCGCGCTCGCTGAAGCGGCAGAACTTCCTGGTGACGGAGACGAACGCGCAGACGCTGGGGTGGGATTCGGCCGGGCAGTATCCGCCGTATGACGGGCAGCTGCGGCTGGATGTGTACACCGATCTTTCATCGGGCGCGAACATGGTGGAGTACTGGCATTGGCACTCGATCCACGCGGGGCAGGAGACGTACTGGAAGGGTGTGCTGAGCCATGATCTTGAGCCGAACCGGGCCTATGCGGAGGTGTCGCGGATTGCGCATGAGCTGAAGAAGGTTGGGCCGGAGGTGGTGAACCTGAAGGTCAAGAATGACGTGGCGATCCTGTACAGCGTGGATTCGTCGAACGCGATCAGCTTTATGCCGTTTGAGCGGCAGGAGCTGGGATGGGTGCCGGGCAAGGCGGCGGGAGCGTATAACGCGGAGCTGTCGCAGCTGCATCGATCGCTCTACCAGGCGAATGTGGGTGCGGACTTCCTGTTTCCGGAGACGGCGGGTGATCTGGCGCAGTACAAGCTTGTGATCGTGCCGATGCTGTATGTTGCCGACGACGCGCTGCTGAAGAAGATTGCCGACTATGTGCATGGCGGCGGGCACGTGCTGATGACGTTCAAGAGCGGGTTTGTGAATGAGAACTCTGCCGTGCGTTGGGAAAAGGCGCCGGGGCCGCTGCGGGATGCGGCGGGATTTACGTACCAGGAGTTTTCGAACCTGGAGCATCCGCTGGAGCTGAAAGGTGACCCGTTCCATGTGCCTGCCGACGAGAATAAGGTGAAGGCGTGGGCGGAGTTTTTGCAGCCGACTACGGCCAAGCCGCTGGCCTTTTATGATCACCCGTTCTTTGGGCGGTGGCCGGCGATCACGCGGAACAGCTACGGGACGGGCACGCTGACGTATGAGGGCACGATGCTTTCGGACGCGCTGCAGCAGCAGGTGGTGCTCGACGCACTGCGGGATGCGGGCCTCTCAGGCGACGGGGCAATGGCCTCCGGGCCGGTGCGCATCAAGAGCGGCATAAATCGCGACGCCAAGGCAGTCCACTATCTGCTCAATTACAGCAGCAATCCGCAGGAGGTCACGTACAGCTTCGCCGCCGGGCACGATTTGCTGACCACGAAGACATTGCAAACGGGGGTCAGGATAACTCTGGCGCCGTGGGACCTGGCCATCGTGGAGGAAGATGCCACGGCGAAATAGGTACGGGCTGGTTGACCGTGTCGCTCATCATGTGCGGAGTCACCGAATCGTGACTCACGGGGCTACCCCCTTGCAGCATCGGCAATGTCTTGCGACATTCTCTTGATGAGAACCACATGTTCCGCTGCATCGCTGCTATGCATGTATGTCTGCAGCGCAACCTGCAACTTCCCGAACTCTGTGCTTTCCGACATCTCCCGCAGCGACGACGCCCACCTGCGATGGACGCGACAGAAGTCCTTGACCAACATCCCGAGGAAAAGAGAGAGCTGTACCTCCCGCAGGCGCGCGTGTGCAGGATCGCGCGGTCCCGTCTTTTCCAGCCGGCGCGCAACACTGGAGATCTTCAGACATCGCGCCCGGATGAGGCGTTGTTCCCGCTCACCTGCTACGCGTGGTCCCTCATCCCAGCGGCGGCTCGCCCGTTCCACCAACGTCGCGAGGGCGCCCTCGGCATCCCGAAGGACGCGACCATGCACAAAGGCCCGCAGCACGAAGTTGCCGTTGCCTTCCACATCGCGCTCCATCATCTGTGTCAGAGCATCCGCATCACCGAGCAAGAGGTCAAGCTCCTGCCCCGCAAACACGGTCTGAACGCTCCGTAGCTGAACCGTCTGGGTCAGGCCCAGCAGATCGATGTCCGATCCCGGCTGCACTCCCCCCTGCGCTGTCGAACCGTAGAGCAGCACACCACGACAGTCAAAATTCTGTTCGAGCCACTCGAGAAGCGCGGGCCACTGAAATGGTGTTACTGCCCGGGGGATCTCTGCTGTCGCTCGCGACTCTGCTGCTTGCGATTCGTCTCCCAATAGTTCGCCCGTCCCTGCGCCTGCCGGTTGACCTGTCGATCGATCGCCTCCAGGCAGAGCCGCTCCGCCGTAGACAGCTCAGGATGCCATAGGTCAACGACCAGAACCAGCCTATCCTGGTCCGTATTGTTCCAAACTTCGTGCTCGTAAAAGTCGTCAAAGACCATGCACTTGCCTGCGGTCCAGCCAGTCACCTCCTGGTCTACCCGAAGCTTGCAGTCGCCCTCAGGAATGAGGATGCCCAGGTGCAGCCGAACACGCATGTTGCTGCCACCGCGATGAGCGGCAATTTTTGTTCGCGCTTTGACCCGCGAAAGATAGATCAGGCCCGCGGTTGTCCGCACATCCGGGCTCGACTGCAGCAGCTCCGTCAATCGCGGCACCTTGGCGCAGTTTTCGGAGTTCATTCTGCCCGCTTCAAAGAGGATCATGACCTCCCACCGACCTGTGCGCCGGATATTCTCGGCCTCGGCATGGAAGGTGTCGGTCTCGAGTTGGGACACCTCGCGCTCGATCTCGGCGAAATGCTCTTCCAGCATTCCACTGATCGAGAACTGGCTCGCATCGTGGAAGGGACGGCTGCTCAGCTCCGGGTACCACCCTGCTGCTCGGCTGGGCTGCGCCGTGGCTGACCGCAAGAGATACCGCGTAAACCGCTCCGGCATGGCGGCGGCCGCCATCGCCGTGGCCGAATTTTGCCCAACGCCGGCCAACCGCGCCTCGCTCTCTGCGGAGATCGTTTGCTCGGCTAGCTCCTGTGCCAGTTGCGCCCATTCTGCCTTCGAGAGCCGCTTGTCCCACGCCGTGCCGCGGACCTCCAGAAGCAGCTGCGCTTCACGGCCGTCGGCCGCCGCCGCCGAGCGGTCTCCAGCGCGCAGCGCCAGCACACCACGCCAAAGGTGCAGCTCCGGTAGGCTGGCCACACGTCCCAAGCACGCAGCTACCAGATTCCCGGCGTTTTCGGCATGATCAATGACAGCTGCGGGCAGCTGCTCGTACAGATCCAAGAGATGCATCTCTTCATGCAGCGAAATACCCGCTTCCAAACTCAGCAGGAGGGACGTGCTCGCCCACTCCGGCCGGCGAACAAGCCCCGACACCTCACTGACCCGGCTCAGGCACAACCCTGGCGCTCCCTGGCCATCCTTCGCCTGATCGATCAGGTTGGCCATGTGGACAATCAAAAGATCGTCGACGACATCGCGGGGCACCACAAGCTCGCGGCGATTGCCGTCCCGCCCACAGCGAACCGTGATCAGGCCGTCCACCTTGACGCCGGCTTGCCCAATCGCCAATTGCAGCTCCGGAAGGCTCGCGAGCGAGAACAGGTACACCAGCTGCTCGATCTCGCGGCCGAGCAGTGTTTCCAGCAGCGGCCGTTGATCGTAGGTGGCGGCCTGCGTCCGATAGGACGAGGTGGAGTACACGCTGTGGAACAGGCCCGCGTGGACCAGCCGGTCTGGCTGGCCCCAGGCACGTAACACATCCGCCGTGCCCACCAGGTGATCGTAAAGCGTTGCTCGTCCATGCTTGAGATCGCGCGTCTTCAGCGCAATCAGCGTCGCCTCCAACACCGGCGAAGGAAATACTGGAACAGAAGACTCAACCATGGTTGCCATACGTGATCTCAGGCCCTCAACATCGCTAAAACCAATAATCCCCGCCGCCACCGCCGCCGCCGTCGCCGCCACCACCGTCACCCGAGCCACCGTCACCAGAACCAGAATCACCGGTACCCGTGTCGCCCGTGCCAGTGCCCGTATCGCCGGTGCCCGTGCCAGTGTCGCCCGTTCCGGTGCCGGTATCGCCGGAGCCCAGCGGGGGCCAGTTTGAGTCGACTGTCTGGTCCGTGGTGACGTCCGTGGCCACATCACCCGAGCCCAGTGGCGGCCAGTTTGAGTCCACCGTCTGATCGGTCGTCACATCCGTGCTCGGCCCCGTGTCTACCGAGTCTCCGGGGTTGGTCGGCTGCGTATCACAACCCGTATCTCCACTGCCGCTATCGCCACTGTCCCCGCTATCGCTCGGCAGTTCGATGGCCTGCTGCACCCGCCGTAACGTGGGGGATGAGGTAGACCGGGCAAGCTGTTCGAGCGCACTGATCTGCTCGACGCTGAACTGGCCTTTTGCGTGTTGCTGTAGTGCCTCCAACAGCAACGCTGCGGTTGCTGCCGGAATCGCGGACTGGTTCAAGACTGGCCTCCAAATCTTAGGCGGGGAGCTGCCTCCCCGGTTCCACTACACAAGCTTGAAACGCTTCTGGGTCGCATTCGACTCCACCACCGACGTAAACTTCGCCGGGTGGTTCGTGAGTACGTCCAGCAGAAACGAGGCGTGATTTCGCCGGCTCGTCTGGTACATTCGCTGGTTCGGCGTCGGAATGGTTGCCGGTCGCCAGGCAAGATACCGGGTCAGCACCGCGGCGACTTCCGCGTGACTGGCCCCGCTCTTCAGCTTCTTCGCGATGGAGTAAGCGCAGTCCCGTTCACCGCCCTGAACCAGCAGCGTTCGCTTCGCCAGATGCTTCGTCGCGGGCCCAACCGTCGTTCCATCCTCATAGATCACACCGTGATACTGCAGACCGGTGGCCTTGGACGCCAGCAGCTCTGTCGCCATGAACTGCCGCACACTATTTCCAGCCAGGATCGACGTCCACGCGATCGGTGCCTTTGGGACTGCGGCGGGATGCCATGCAAAGAACGGGCTTACCAGCAGATATCCGTTAGGCCCCATCAACATTCGCTGACCGGTTCGCAGGCTGTGGTGTTTGGCCGGCAGCTCCAGATGTTGCGGCTGGCTGTAGACGCTCGATCCGGTGGCCACCGACCATTGCAGGCTTATCGCCCGTACGCTGAGCGTGTGCCGGTTCTGCAGCAGATAGCACAGGGGGGCCACGGCCGAGAACGAGGTATCTGCGGCAAGCGTTGGGTAGGCCTGCGCCAACAATTTCTGGAAATCCGGCGTCCCTCCGCGGATCATCCGCAGCTTAGCCCCGGAGCTGGCCTGCGCCGCCACCGCTGACGTTGGTGCGGCCACCGTCGCCAGCAGCGCTCCTCCGCCCCCAAATAACATCTGCCGCCTGTTCCGAATAAAACCCATAAATCTCCTTAAGAACCTTTCAATCTAGATGTGCGTTGCGCAGCATTAAACGGGGCAGTTCCGCTGCTTTAGCCAGTCGGTCAGGTAGTTGTACAGCACGTCCCCGATCAGGGCGCCCAGACCTGCCTGCCCAGCTCCGCCAAAACTGGCAAAAGCAGACTGAATCGCCCCGACGATGGCTTGCGAGTTGGCACAAACCCACACCTCAAAGGGAGTCATCAACAGACCCAACCCATCTGTAGCTGCGTCTGTGGTTGCCGCTTCCAGGGCGATCTCCGAGCAGAGCTCGAGCCCACTGAGATCGGCCACCGCGCCGCCAGCAAAGAACGCCGCGATGCTCCCAGCTCCGACAAAAATCGTGTGCGCCAGCCCTAGCGCCGCCGGCCCCGGGCACCACGAAGGAGGCGTTGGAGGCGGAGGCACCTTGCATGAATTCTGCACACGCAACAGATGAGCTTCGTTGTGGGTTCGGTGTTGGCTCGCGTCCACTCCGGGATGCCATAGGGCTGTTTCAAACCACTCCTTTGCCGTCTCCGCGTGCGCCGAAACAGCTTGAGTTCCCGCGGTCGGTGCCCAGGACGCTCCAGCCTCCAGCAGATCCCCGAAGATGTGATAAATCGGCGACAGACCGTGGCGGCTGAGGTGCCGCATCGCAGCATCGTGCTCCTGCTGTGTGGGTGACATCGTGCTTTGGAGGTCGCTCGCCTTTACTGTCACACCGAGTTGCGCCATCTGTGCCGAAGCCTGCGTGACGAGGTCCTGCGAAACGGCGTCAGGCGCCTGTCCGATCTTTGATCTGGCCAGCGCCTTGACCTTTGTGTCCACCTCCCAGTGCTGGAGATGCTCTGCATAGTGATGCATCAGCTGGGCGCCATTGGCCAGCGATGCCTGATCGGGCGTTCCCTGCTGAATCCTCTTCAAAAGGCCCAGCGCCTGCGCACTCGCGGCCAGATGCAGATCTACCGAGGGAAGTACAGCCTTCGCGGGCAGCTTCTCCACTGCCAGAGCCTTGCGAGCTGTCCTACTACTCGAGCCATACCCTGCCGCTGCAAACAGGGGCACAGTGGCTAGCCAACCCGTTCTCTTGAGAGTTTCCCGTCTAGATAGCAAGCTTCACCCTTTCGTTACTCAAGAAGGTAATGAACAATCGACTGCACATAGATACCGGAGGCCGAGTGCTGCGTCAAATAAGAAATTGGTAACGTGACTACATCAAACATTTCGGCCCGTTTTCGTTCACTTCAGCTGCTCACGGCTGTGGTGGTCCTGGTCGTGTCGGGGCGTCTCGGCTACAGTCTGGCTGCTTTCCAACTCTGGCTCACCCTGGCCGTGGTCGGCTTGAAGACCTGCTCGATGCTTGCACTGCTCCTGCTGCTCGGCCGTCCCCACCGGACCGTCGAGGCTGGCGCACTCCCGAGCCTCAGGATGCTTGTGCTCATGGTCGCCAGTGTGTCCGCCGACTTTGCCGTTGCAACTCTCATCCACTAGCATCACCCTGCGGAGGAGGTGTCGGTCGAATCCTCCTCTTCTGTGCCATGCCCTCCCGTGTCATTGACGAGCTTCAGCGGCGCTACTCCGCCCAGACCAGCGGCGGCCAGCTTCTTGGTGTCGTTCTCCATGGGTCGGCGGTCAGCAAGCGGCAGGACGCCTCAAGCGACTTGGACCTGTTGCTCATCACCGACCAGGCCGGGCCCGCATTCCACGCCCTCTGGCACATCGACCAGGCCCCCTGTGACCTCCACATCACCGGTCTGCCGGAGCTCCTTCGAACCACGAACAAGGACTTCGGCAGCAACAATAACTTTGCCCTACGCGCCTTTGGCACCGGCCTACTCCTCTTTCAGGCCGATCCCGCCATCGCCAACCATCAGAGCCTCGCGATGGCTCGCTGGCAGGCTGGCCCGGTCTCACCCAGCACCGCTAATATCTACTCAATTCGTCAGGCTGCCCTTCAAACCGATCTCTTCCTTGCCAAATGCTCAGCCCGTGCCGTCTCTGATCCCGCTTGGCACGAGATCCAGTTTGCCCGTTCGGGGATCTTTCTCGCGCAACTCATCGACAGCTACTGCCGCCTGAACCGGCTCTGGTCCAATGCCTTCTGGATTCTGCTGCACGAGGAAGGCCCCGAATACCAGCCAATCGTCGCGGCGATCCGCCGGTTCCTTACACCTGATCCCAACAAGAAAATCGAAACTCTCCGCATTCTATGCAGCACAATCATCTCGCTCGCCGATCAACGCTTGTCCGAAAAGAGGTGACTCTAGCTAGCCTTGCAAGGAAGGTCCGCCAGCAACCGTGCGCTTCGTGTAGGTCTGGTTGAAGGGATTGGTTCCGATCGGATCACGAATGACGCGTGCTGGCGACGTCGGCGTAAAGAGGCCATAGCATGCTCCGCAGGCCCGATTTCTCGGTGGGGCG
>Ga0115848_100588_pt1 | contig 14712 bp, 9 predicted proteins | sample InSIn3gowninarea_FD_83862 | JGI IMG/M metagenome (GOLD analysis project Ga0115848, IMG submission 83862) | reverse complement strand
GCCGGAAACTAAATATTTTCGTCAATGTTTCTGATTTTCCGAGATCACACTAAGGTGCAGGGAAAAGAGCATACGCATGAGAAAAATCCTTCCTTTCTGTTTCTGATTTGCCCAGATCGCACAGAGTCGCAGGGCAAAGAGCATACACAGAAATGAAAGGTGTAGATCCGGTAATAAAAAAAACTAAATAAACAGAAACCGAAATAAACATAGAGAAACTAACTGTAAACTGCAAATAAACACTGTATACCTCCAGATCTTAAAAATGACGCAACTAGGGCTACCGGAAACCTTTTCACGTGAAACGAAAGGGGTTCCTCACTGGAACAGATGCTCCCAACACAATGGAGCAGTCCTCTCGGCCCAAAAGCAGTCAGAAACAGTAGATCTAGGAAACGACAGTCACATGCAGTTCTACCGGCTTTAGATTTGGATCACCAACAGACGCGGCCCTCAAATAGCTCTAATACCATGTAGGAATTTACAGGGTAAGTTCCTCAGACAGAACACCAAAAGGACACCGCTCACAACCAGATCATAGATCAATACACCAGTATTTTTGACGTGGTTAAAACCCTCAAAGAGGGAAACAGTGCACGACCTGAGCCAACGCGGCCACTTCAGGCAATTTATTAATAAAAGAATGAAAATTTACATAAGCTTCTCTCATAGATGGATTACTCTAACAATGACCCTCCATGCGCTTTAAATAGAAATCATGGACCAATCGGGTATCAAGCCACGGATCAAGTGTCGGTAATACCGATGAGAGAATGAACCGTCGGATCACTACATATCGTGACCGTCGGATTGTAAGTTACAAAATGTACATAGTAAAGAAACACACTTTACCTAACCCTATACTAGACCAAGTTGTACTTAACTATTTCCTATGTGTCGGAATATCCTAACACTTTCTATGCTATTTTAGGATTTTTTAATCTTTTTTAATTTTAATTTATTATTTTTTAACCCCAAAAATTAACCAAAACAACAAAAATCAAACTAGAACTAAAATGGAATGAAAAATAAACATCAAAACTCATACACATGAAAATATAAAATCAACTAACTAAAACCAAAAGGCAAATATTAAACAAAAAAAAGAATGAAAATAAAAATTCGAAACTAAACCAAAACTAAAAGAAACTTAGATGAAATTTAATTATTCTAAACTATGCTAAGATAAAAATTAATGAAACATAAATCTAAACAAAAAGAGATCAAAATAGATGGAAATAAAAAATCATAAGGTAATGTATATACAAAATAACAATAAAATCGAATGCTTTGAAATTTTTATGTTTTAGAATTTTTTATTTTTTAGATTTTAATGATTTAAAATCATAAAAGTAAAACAAATAAAAATGAATGCAAACAAAAATCGAATTTTTATTTTTTTCAGTTTTTATGGAATCGTAAATCAATAAAAGAAAGCACTAAACCTAATTGAAAACAAATGAAACCTCAAAAAATCGAATACATTTTTTGATGTTTGTTATTGCAGGTTGGTGCAGGTCCTCAATGGCGAGAGGAGAACGATAGCGTATGGAATTGCGTTTGTAGGTTAGGGAGCGAGGAATGGCAATGGAGGGACGTAGTTGCAATGGGAGCCTGAAAGGATGGATGCTGGTTTGGGCAGAAGTTAAGCAACAAATAAAGGGAATGGAGCTGCGTTTGAGGGATATATGACTGCGCAACGAGGAATGGAGCAGGTAGAGGAGCGATGAGTTGAAATGCTGAAGGTTTTTGGACAGCAAAATCGCGTGGAGGAGAGCAGCGACTTGGAGAGGCTGGATGGAGCTCGAGCAGAGAGCCACGAGAATGATTTTTGTTTGCAAGTGCGTGGAATGGATCGAAGGATGGAGGACGTAGGCAAAGGGATAGCCAACTAGAACAGTGTTGAAAGCTGCAGAGAATCGTGGTAGCGTGAGGTGAAATGGAAGGCAGAGGGGCAGTGTAGGGAAAAAATTGAATGGCAGCCGCGGATTGCTGAAGGCAGACGTGAGGAGAGAAATGCGTAGGTGGGCAATGGGTGCTATGGAAAGGCAGCACGCAGGTGGGGAAGCTGACTATGATAATGGAAGAAGCTGGAAGAGGTAGGAGTTGAGCAAAAATAGCAGTGTTGAAACTTGGCACAATCCGGGGGCCTTCTAAAAAAAAAATTCAAAAGTTTTCCTGGGGAAATGAAACCTTAGCAAGAAGATAGCTGACCCTCTTCAGAAAAATTGAAAACCTATCGAAGATTATCCCTGCAAAATTTTCAAAACCTGTACCTGCAACCTGAAAACAATGAAAACAAACAGCCAAAACCTGAAAATGTAAAAAATAAATGAAACCCTAAAAACCCTAACTAAATAATTACAATATTCACAAACTGCAGGCTCTAAAATAGCCAGATTTATCAATGTGCCACAGAAATATTTTCAGAATTTTAAATTTAATGTGAGGTACTTCAGAAAACCCTTCATGCATTCATAAAAAAATTTCAAATGATAAGCTCGGGATCAAAACTGGCTGGGCTCTTTCAGAAAACGTAATCTGGGAGTTGGCTGGTTCGGCTGAGAACTTCCCCTAATGCCTGGTAAACTCAAAACTAAGGATATCCTGCACAGCTTAAATCAACCATTAACATAGAGGGAAAAAATAACAATGAAATTCATATCAAATGGAGATACCTGCAATTATATTTCAGAAATTAAACTATCATTCAAACCCTAGAGATTAGACAAGATACTTGTGCCTAGATCAATCTTTATCATGCTATTATCAATCGCTGAAAATAAAATTATGCAGAAAAATAAAACATCTTACAACATTTCCAGAAGAGTAACACCAACAAGATTTTCAACCCCAAAGTCTTTCTTTATTGCACAAAAAATGACTACAAGAGAGCTTTCTTTAGCACATGACTCTAAGATCGAATATGATCTCAAATGACCTTTGACACCCTATTTAAAGGAAAATTTCCCAATGGCTAGTTCGAGTAATCCATGTCAAAATGATCTTGACCATCGATGGGGATCAAAATCCCTTTTAATCTCATCTATTGAATTTTTTAAATGCATTTTAATATATTAAAAATTTAAATTTTGCATTTATTTCCTCAAAACTATTGATTATTATTATTTTATTTTATTTTTTCAATTTTTTTTATTTTTTAATTTATTTTATTTTATTTTTATTTTATAATTTTATAATTTTATAATTTTTATTTTTTTATTATTTTTGGATCCTCGAACTTAATCTTTGGAAAAATCACCTAGGACCTAGGACTTGGGACTTATGAAGGGATTAAAACATTTTCTAACTCTCAAGACACTTTACATCATGACTTTTACACTTTTACATCTCAAGGGGGGAAACCCATTTGACATAGACCCTCATAGACCACTCAGTTTCGCGACAGATATAATCTAGCAGATCAAGCAATTTGTAATAACCTAACCAAATAGTTAGAATTATTTTCAAATTACTTTTACATAGACTCAAAGCACACTAGGATTCCCGTAAGATTCTAATGACAAAATCCATTTCGGCTTTGGGGTTAGGCTGAAGGAAAACTCTACTGGTCATAGATCGGTAAGACAAAAAACCTTCTGGAACGTAGATTATCACTAGAAAATTAGGTTTGGTTAGGCAATTTACATACATGGCTGAAATCTGCTAAGATTATTTACAATTTACACATGCAGATTGGGTTTACAAAACAACATGATCGGGTTGATGACGACAGTTGAATAGCATGGAGATGTTGATCAAGCGCTATCCCTTTTGCGAAAAGGGGGTGTACTGCTATGGTAGTTGACACGTAATGGTCAACAGTGCCAACGAGCAACGTATAAGAGGAGGCTTGAGGGTCAGTCGGAGAAGACATTGAGAGAGATCAAGAACTCGATTTTCTGGGGCAAGTTTTGCTGAGGAAATTGAGTGAAGTGATCTGAGTTGCAGCTGAGGGGCAGTGAATACATAGAAGAGAGGCAGAGTTAGTACCGGGAGGATCAGCGCAGAAGCCAGGAGAGGTTGATGCTGAGCCAGCTAGAGGCCATGAAGAGGCAACTAGAGGCCACGCAGAGTCAGCCAAGAGCTGCGCAGAGCCAGTGGGGGTCAATGTGTGAGATGCAGAGGCCCCAGAGGCTGACACGGAGCCCCAAGAGGTTGATGCTAGGCTAGATAGGCTGACGCTGGGCCAGAGAGGCTGATGCAGGCCTTAGAGGCAGCGTTGGGAGATTTTCGTGGGACAGATTGGAGCTGGAGAGCTGGATAGGGTGACGTAGTCCCTATGAGGGTGACACAGAGCAACAAAAACTGTATTGTTGATGTGGGATCGTTCATCCGGTGATTTAGCCAGAATATCTGTCTCCGACTGAGAGGTACTACTGCCGAGGGCATTCTTTGTTGAGTGAGCCATTTCTGGCACCTTGGTTGTATTCTGAAACTGCATAATAATAAAACCCTTTGAATAGCTACACTGGTTTTCCTGCATTCGGTTTTTCTGGGGACATTAGTCCAAAAACAACGGTGTCACTTGTGTGCTTGTTTCTTTCAGATGATGATCTGTATGTGTTGATACTGTACTTGTATTTATTTTCAGTATTTACATGGTAAATAACTTGTTAAGTAATTGAACAAGCAGGAAGAAATAAATCAGATAGTACAGGAAGAATTTCTAACAGGTTAAACTTAGAAATTCCAACAGATTGCAATTTTACATTGGATTTTGTCATGTACTAGGGTATGGAACTTGTATTTAATCAAGAGCACCAATGCTTCTATGTACCTTGATGTTAGTGACATTGGTTGTCGAACTCCTCTATCATGACCCTACTAAAAATGTACCCATCACTCAAACAAAATCTTTACTTGACATGCTATGTTTTTTCTATCTTATGTTAATGCTTAGAGGGTGATATTAATGACAAAGATCTCTATACAGATCCAGAGGTAATGAGAAATATACTTCTAGATATTTGCTTAGAGGGTGATATTAATGACAAAGATCCTGATTTTCCAACAAGACTAAAAAATTAGACATTTCTCGTGGCAGCAAGAGCCCCAAGCATTAGCAATAGATAATAGATTTACTTGTCTTTTCTAATTTCTAGTAGTTTTTATAACTGTTGACTCTTTCATATTTATTATGATATTTTTTGTAAACAATATATGATATTTTAAGTTTGAAGTTTGAAGTTGGCAATTATAACTCATTGGTAGTGAATTATGAATATGATGCTTCGTAAAAGTTGAAAGTTGTTTCATTTCATTTCATAACATTTCATTTCATGTTAGATATTATTTGTTGTAATGGTTACGCATAGCTTACAAGTACAACTTTGGTGATCAATGATGATAAATGTTATATATTGAATTTTGAAAGTTTGAAACTTTAAGATTGATGAATCATGAGATTCAATATGTTGTATGTTACTATGTTACTAACTTGTGGACGTGGTTGATGAAGATTATAACTTCTAGATGATTGTTGTTATATGGTTCAATCTATGTTTTTTATGCTTTTTATATCTAATTCATAATTCTACATGCTTTTGTTGACATATATGCATTAAAATATAAAAAATTATAAAAATATATATATTAAATAAAAAATTGCTCCCAAACTGGGAGCTTCTGAAAATGTCGCTCCTGCTCCTACTCCTCGTTTCCGCTCCGGCTCCCAAGTCACCTTGGATTAGAATCTAATCTTTGATCAACAAGAGGATTATAAGAAGAGGCTTGATGGGCATTTGAAAAACACATCGAATGAGAGATTAGAGATCGATTTTCTCAAGAGTGTAGCGCAACGGTTGCCAGAGAAGTGATCAAGGTGATTTCTTGCAGTGAAGGGCAAGGATAGTTTCCGGAGGAAGATTTCCTGATCCAAGGATACATTGCAGAGGAGGCAGAGAGAGATCTAGAAGAGGCAGCATAGAGCCATGTTAGGTAGTGTAAGGCCACGTTGAGGCAGCGTAGAGCTTGAGAAGAGATCCAAAATTTGCTAAAGAATCGAGTTCCAAAGCTAGTAGCTGGGGTGTGAGACCGGAAGGGCAAAAAGTTGAAGTTCCAAAGGAAAATCGATTAACTTGAAGAAGTGATGCAGTTCCCATAAGCTGTGACGCAGAGCAACACAATGATTGCACAGAGGCAGCTAGGGGCTAGCCATTCATTGGCTGGATCAATAGTGGATCGCTATTGATAGTGTGAGGTATATTTCACTCATCTCTCTGTCAGTCAGATTCTCTGTATCGGATAGCTAGTAAGGCATCCAAAGATTGTATTAAGAAATTACTGCTTAATAATACAAACCCTTAGTTGCTGCATTGATTTTCCCACATTGGGTTTTTTCGGGGACATTGGTCCAAAAATAACGGTGTCACTTGTGTGTGTTATTTCTTTCTTGCTCAATTTCTTGTTGTCGCATATTATTTAGAATTTGTGAAGGCTGCAGTTGTATTTACTTCGATATTTATAGTAGAACACAGTAAATAACTTGCATGAATTAACAAGTAGGAGAAGTAATATCAGTTTGCTGTAGTAGGGAATTTGGGTTTCCAAATTTTCACAGGCTAGAATACATGAGATCTCCAAAACCCATAAATATTTTCTGGAAATTCCACCTAGTCTCAATTAGATTATTAGTTGTTTTTAATATATTTCCTAACTCTAAACTTAGGGAATATGGTTAATTAATCAGTATTAATTGAGATAAGGTGAGAATCATCTAAAACTCACATGGATAGGCTCCAAGATGATCCTAGCCAATGATTAAGTTTTAATCTTGGTCGTTGGTGCTCCAATAGTGGATTATAAGAAGAAGTCGATGGGAACTTGGAAAAGACACAAACAATTTGATTTCCTTGGTAGATTGATTTCCAAAGAGCAACAGTGGTTGTTGGAGAGCTAGAGAACGAAACAAGGTCAGTGAGGGGCACAGACAGTGATTCGAAGGAAGTTTTCCAGATCCGAGGAAGCAGCAACAAGGAGGCCGAATTATTCCCAGTGAGGCAGCGCAGAGGACTGCACAATTGCTTTAGAAGCAATTCTATTTTGCTGGAGAAAAATTCATTGTCAATTCTAGAGGCCGGACAGAGGGTCTAGAGTGCCGGAGAAGCGATTTCCTTAGCAGAGACAGGTAGAACAACTTCATGATAGGCAGTTTAGGGGCTAGACGTCATAGGGTCTGTGCAGAGGCTGATGTGGAGGGTCTAGAAGGACGAGTTTCTGAAGAGAATTCACTTCGGGGTTGCTTGTGGAAGAAGGGTAATTTCCCTTAAATATTTTGGCGATATTTACTTGTTTGGATTTCCAGTTGGGCATTCATAGATTGTACTCAAATTTCACTGCTGCATAATAAAATAAAACCCTCACCTTTTCCCGCATTGGGTTTTTCCAGGGACTTTTTTTCAAAAACAATAGTCCAAATATTAATGCATGTGTGCTAGTATTTTCTCAGTTTCTAGCGCTTTTATATCTGCAGTATTTTATTTGCGAAGGTTGCAGTGTGATTTATTCAGTATTTGCCGTAGCAAATAAATTGTTAAAATTAATTAACAATTAGAAGAATAATTTCTAGTTGCTGCAATAGCATTCCAGTTTTGGAATTTTCACAGGATGAGGTCTTCAGTCGCTTCCAAGAGTTCAAAGCTCTTGTGGAGAGTTTGACATGTGGGAAACTGAAGGTACTTTGGTTAAATAACGAAGGCAAGTACACAGGGAAAGCTTTCGACGCATTCTGTATTAGCGAGGGCATCTAGAGAGTGTGGACGGTTTTCTACAACCCGCAACCAAATGGGGTTGCTGAGAGAAAGTACTGTTCAATATCAGAGGTAGGGCCATGTTGTATGACTAGGATATGCGACGTTACTTATGGGAAGAGGCATTTAATACAACTGTATATATTCAGAACAGGGTCCCACATAAGGCATTGGGAAAGATGACTTTGGTGGAAGCATTTACCAGGAAGAAGCTAGATGTCATCCACTTAAGGATATTTGGTAGCTTAGCAAATTGTCACATTCCAAGAGATACACATTCGAAGTTGGATCAGACTACAAAGAAGAGGTACTTTGTTGGGTATAGTGAAACTTCTTAGGCATACTGAATATTTAGTCTAGGGACTAGGAAGATTATTTAAGTTGCATGAAACGAGGAAACAAGTACGAGTTTCCGAAACGGGCACGGGTACGAAACATGACCCCCCAAATTTTGGAAACGGGGAAACACAATATATATATATATATACATATATATACATATATATATGAGGACATTTAAGAAATATGTGCAATCATAAAGCATATATGATACATTCTAATTTATTACATTATGATTAAATTGTCAATTGTCAATGCATAAACTATAAGTCTCAAAATTTACATCACATTTACTCGTGAATGATCCCATAATGAAAATAGCAATATCTAAAATCAGCCACGAGAAATTTCTAATTCCTTGTCTCGTGCTTGATTGGGAGTCTCGTCCTACATAGTCGAACGACCTTAGTGCTCTTGATTAAATACGAGTTCCATACCCTAGTACCCTACGTGCTCTTGATTATTAGGAGTCTCCCCTGCATCGAGGGCTTGGTTCTCTTGATTAAATACAAGTTCCATACCCTAGTACATGACAAAATCCAATGGAAACATTGCAATCCCCCCAATCCTGAAATCCTGAAAAACAGATAAGTCTGCTGAATTTTGAGTGAGATCTAAAATTCTACTTTCTCCTTATGAAATCCAATGAGGGCGAAACCACTCTCAAACATCCAGAGTCATTTCATGGTAATGTTAAAAATTTAAGTAAAAGTGACATTCTCCTTTATTTTACTTTAAGAATTTAACATTACCATAAACTGCATATCAACACTAGCTTGCCCCACTCAAAAAATCCTCTTTTTTATAGCTTGAGAGGCATCTAGAAGCATCTAGAAGATATTTTAGTGACCCAATAAAAAATTAGAAGCGGAAAAATAAAAAAAATACAAGAAAAAGTCAAGTTAGAAGAGGAAACTCCACTGTATGGCCTGGAAACGCGTTTCTGGCCGTACTAACCATGTTTCCTCCTCGAGAAACGTGGCAGTACGATCAGAAACGAGTTTCCAGGCCATATGGTACGAGTTTCCTCTTTTCCGTTTCGTTTCCGGCTGGAAATGGACCCTTCTCCAACGTTTCCTGCAACTTAGAAGATTATTGTTAGGAGAGATGTCAAATTTATGGAGAACAGGGCATATAGGAGGTCCAAAGATTTGTCAGTGGCAGTTTATCAAAGTGAGTAGCCAGCAAAAGCTCCAAGGGTAGAATAGTAGGTTCAGGGAGAAGGCAGTATGAGTACAGTTACTAGTACTAGTTCATTAGTTGAAGTAGATCTTGAAGCCTTTTTCTCTTTCTCTACTCTTGATCTTTAGACCTGCAATGAAATAGATGGAAAACAGTGACTGTTGGAAATGTGTTGTCATTGATGTCAAAGGAAGTATTGTGTTGATATCAAAGAAAGATCCGCAAGTCATTGTTGCGGCTTGATTGATATCCAAGGAAGTATATGTGTTGTCAAGAATGTGCAAGGAAGCTCAATAAGTCATTCATTGCAATGTTATTGATGTTAAGTGAGCAAAGCAAGGAGTGAGGAGATCAAGGTGGTCAAGTGTTGTTAGTGGTGACCCTCTTTGAGCTAAAGGCAAAACCCTTGAGAAGGTATTGGAAGAAAAAGGGAGCATGAAGGTGAAAACGGAGGAAACAGGGTAAGCCCCAAATTTCAAATGAAAGGGGCAAATCCCAAATTTGCTGAAGTTTGAGCAAATTTGAAAAGCGAGTTTCAAAGGGCGTCGAGATTGACGACCACGATGCATTGTGGAACCCCTTGAATGTGTGGAAATTAATGAAGGCATGTCATATCTAGGGATTTATGCTCATGTCATATTTGGGTATCCAAGCACTTGTGAGACCACTTGTATTTTTTTTGGTTGTGCATGTCATATCTAGGTATTCAGATATCCAGTCATACACAAAGTAACCTTTTTTCAAATGACTTGGATTTCAGATTCTTTCCCTAGCTAGTAGGTGTACATGTGGTGCCTAGTCAGTGCACAACTGGAAGAATGATACAAGGAAATTGGTAGTGACATGGATGCCAACTGGTAGAATTGATGATGTGGTGGCCTGAGGTGGCAACACAAGGAACTTGGTTTTGGCCTTTTTGGATGGTCAATTGGATAGCTTGTGGATGACACATGGCAACAACAGATCATGACAAGTGACAGTGAGGTGACTTGGTAGATGATGTGGCAAGGCTTCGCTGGACTTTGGATTCAACTTGGAAATCCAAATATTTGGACATCCAATGATACGACAATGGAACTCCTTTGAATGACCTAGACTCTAAATACACTTGGAAATTGTAAAAAGTAATCTTGGTATCCAAGTAACCGGATGATTTCAAAGAGTGTCTTCATTCAAGAAAATAGACTTGGATTCTAGATCAAAATCCCAGAACAAGAAGATGTCTAGAAATTATTTGGTAATATTCAAATCAAATGGCTTCAATTGAATCTGGATTTGGATAACTTGATATCCAATTTTGGTTTTGGTGTTCGTTTATACCACCTGGTCATGGGGGCTTGGTGACATAGCCCCTGGGGTTAAAAGGTCAAAGAAAAGGTGTGTTTGTCATTATTTCCTTTTTTATGAGAAAAAAATTTTCGGTGTAAATTACATGATAATAGATTTGTCGACGTGTTTCGAACTAATGAGTGTGGTTCATCGTCAGGACAAGTTGAACAATCAGATCATGGCTACATGTTAAATAGGGAGTGCAGATCTTCCAATGGCTAGGTTTGACTGAAAAATGGCTATATTAGATCAAACTTGACAAACGGCTATAATTGACCAAGAAACGGCTAGATTTGACCATTCAAAATGTTTAATTATAATAATATTATTATGCTAAAACAAATATTATTATCATACCTATCATGTGTTATTCTAAGTAAAAAGTTAACAAGATTTGAGATAACAATACTACATTTGGGGAATATTTACAATAATATTGATTGAAATGTTAACATATAATAATACATCTAGGGAAAATAACTATTAGTAATTGAAAGGATTTAATATTAATTAAACTAATAATAATTAATATTATATTACTATTATAATAATGTTATAGTATTACTCTTATTATTAATGCCTTTCGTAACTAATTAATATAAATTTAATATTAAATCTATTTAATTGGAATATGTATTAATAGATCTAGGGATATTAGAAATTATAAGGATTTAATATTAACTAAAATAATATTAATAATTGTTATATTATTTATACTAGATCATTCAGATTAGTCATGTAAAGGTAATATTTATACTAATATTTAACATATATTATTAGTAATATTAACTAAAGTAATATTAGTTATTATTATATTCTTGTTATAGTAATAGTATTATTCTTATTATTAATGGTTAGGGTAACTAATTAATATCAATTTATTAGTAAAGTTATCCAATAGATCTAGGGATATTAGTAATTGTAAGGATTTATTGTATTATTATTATTAATGTAATAGTGTTATAATAATAGTATTATTATTAAAGGATTGGGTAACTAATTAATATAAATTTATTAGCAAAGCAATCTAAAGGGAACATTAAATATCTTATATTAGATAATTTAACCCATTTAGATAGTCATGAAAAGGACTATCTCTTAAATATAAGAAATTAAGGGAGATTTCCAAAGAGGATCAAAGAATAATGGCTAAAGAAAACAGGATAAAGGATAACAAGGGGAAAAATTAGAAATCTAGAACAAGCCATTAATAGAGGGAGGGGAGGAAGGGGAAGAAACGACTAGGAAGAGAGGGTAGGGATCCAGTGACTGCTGATCTTCCAACCGTCATCTCTATTGAGATTGCTTGGCCTTCTTTCAATCTCAATGGCTTCCCTAAATTTTCGGTGATGGAACTGTGCAACCTTAGCAATAACATTGGCCTCCTCAATACAAACATGATGTTTGGTCCTCTACGCATGCTCTGCTAGTGCGGAAGACTTGATTCTCCCATGTTTTAGGTCAACTGCGTGTTCATTAATCCTTTGATTAATAGAGCGTCCAGTCTCACCAATATAGGGGGTCCGACAGGAACAAGGAATAATATAGACACCCTTCATGTCCTTAGGGTCGATAGGATCCTTCACTGATTAGAGGGATTTACGAATGGTGTTTAGGGGTCTAAAGTTTGAGGGAACATTATGCTTCTTAAGAATCCTACCAATCTTATCAGTGGTCCCTTGAACAAAAGGAAGATGGATCCTTGGGACTCGTTCTTTAGGTTCTTTTTTAATTACCAAATTTCTGGAAGCTTTAAGGAAAGCCTTCTGACAAAGGTGTCTACTATAACCATTCTCAACAAAAACATTAAGGAGATGGGATTTCTCTTTATCGAAGCTCTTTCATTAGAGATCCTTAGGGCACGAGTAGCGAGGGTGTTGAGAACGCCCAACTTTTGAGCTGGGAAATGATGGGAACTGGCATGAAGATATTGCTCCATATGTGTTTTCTTCCGAAACACTTGGTGGGAGAGGAAACCATCAATATTCCTTGAAATAAGAATATCAAGGAAAGGGAGGCAACCATCAACTTCCTATTCCATGGTGAACTTCGAGTTCTTATCTCATAAACTTGATATGGATCACAAAAGCCTCAATTCAACAATTATTTCCTTTGTAAAAGAATTTCGGGGTTTAGCCCAATATTACATGCAAAACAAATTAAAGTTAGGTAATTCACCTGATATTACATGCAAAACAAATCTGGGTAATCTAGATATCTGACCCTTCTGATGTTTTTGATTTGGGGTGCCATTGTTGGTTAAGACCATGGGTTTTGGGCTGCTCATAGCGTTAGCCCCAGAAGGGCTCCTACTACAATGTTTCACTTCCAAATAGCCCAAGATTCTTGGCAATTCAAGGAGAAAAGATACCAAACCAAAGGGATAAGTTTTATCCTTTTTAGGGCAACTCATCAGCTAATAACCAGATCTGAAAATATAGTACAGTGTACATCATGACATACATATCAAAGACCTGGGCTGTGTTTATACAAACTACCTCTCTTTACATAGGTAAGACGTGCCAGGATATCTGTTATGATGTTGACAATGTTATTCTTGGTTAATAGGCTATTATAGTTTGTCATATAGTTGATGCAAGCATACATATAACCTTTTACTCTAACTACTGAAGAAATATGTGCTTACATTTGAATGGATGTAAATTTGTGCATCTAACAGCCTGCAGGAATCCAAATTCGATAACAAACTTAGTGACAACTTTTTATTCTGAGAATTTGTACCCTGCACCTGTAACTCATAATATATTAATATCATTTAAATACTTTACGACCAAGTTTATATGATGTTTCACAGGAGCGTGCCAGGATTAGAATGAGGAAGCAGAAGCGTGGTGGTGAGGCAAAATCATATTGGGAAGGTGTTTGGGGTGGAGACAACAGAGGTACAAACCCAAGTTCAGGTAGTTACATCTTCTCAGTTTCTGAAAAATTGACACTGTATTCACTTGAAGTCGTGACTTGTTAAAACATTGGAATAAAAAATTAACCCTTAGAATTGTTTCTTAAAATTCCCTTTATCAGCATACCTCTGTAGGACTAATTGTTTGTATTGATGCCAGTTGAATTATTCCCTATTTTGTTTGTCATGCATGAACTGTTTAAGATTCCCTAAATTTGGTAACGACATATCCTAGATTCACTGTCGTCTGTAAAATCAATCTTGGGAGATTAGAAACAGGCTTTTTCTTAACGTTATTTGCCCCCTTAAGTTCTTTTCATCTTTTTTGATATCTAGTCATTCATTCACCTATTCTAAACTAGAGCTGCGAAATAATATTAACGTGTTGATTCTTCCATGTATAGAGCTTTGAGGCCTGTATTGATGTTTGATTTAGTTCTGTAACTTTTTAGTTTTCTCACCACATTTTGCTATCTGTTTTTCATAAAAGAGATTTTTCACATGTTCTTTGAGGGTATATATTGGCAGTCACAATACTCTGAAAAATAGGAAGTTACTCAAATCTGTAAAATGGTAGTTCTTGGAAAGAAAAACTTATACCTGGAACTAAATTGTGTGGTTGGCATGCTTGGCAGATATCTACAGTGCCCGTGAGAGGGCTAGTAGAGCTGCTGCTGCAGCAAGGAAGTGGAGGGAGTATTCAAGGAAAGGAGTTGATAGGAGGCCAACATGTAGCCTTCCAGAAAAGAAGTCTTCTGCAGAAGAGCAGAAAGAAGTTCAAACTGTGTAACAGATGTGCAACATTGACTTGAACACAAAGCCGTAAAAGCTATCTTGTGAAACAGGAGATGCCATATTGCCATACATGCATTATACTAACTATGGCAGATGTATCTTTCCCATGAATGTACAGTAATACCTTGAAGGTGAACCCTTATATATATATATATATATATATCAAATTACCTACTATTATTAGAATGTAAGTATGCCCTCAAAGTTTATACAAATAAGCTGATTATCACCCCCATAAAAGGTATATGCATATCATTTCAGCTTGTTTAGAATGTGCATTGCTTCCAAATAAAATATTTTTGAAAAAATCACTAATTTTTCATAATGCAAATAAATGTTCTTCCTGTCAGATTTTTTTCAATTGAATGGAAAGTCGCTCACAAAGAATGCTTTGGA
>Ga0115848_100587_pt1 | contig 14712 bp, 7 predicted proteins | sample InSIn3gowninarea_FD_83862 | JGI IMG/M metagenome (GOLD analysis project Ga0115848, IMG submission 83862) | reverse complement strand
TGCGCAAGCAGGCTCGACCATAAGCCCCCCACCCAATAAGTAAACCCTAACCTTTAGGTGCTCGACCACCGCCTTTTAGTTACTTATTTGAGACCCAATAAGTAAATTGAAGAGGGAGAGGAGAGGAAAGTTTGAGCGTTCAGGGCTATCAGTCGAATCCGGTTCGGGAAGGCCAGTGAGTGGTAGGGCTCAGCCAAGGTATTGCTCTCCTAATTTCTCTTGGCTTGCCTTATGCTAGGGTTAGCCATGGAGGGAGGGAGCTAGGCAGGCTTGGTCCCGGCAATTGATGAGCCCATCCCAAGACTCTCTTTGCCAGTGGTAGGGCTCAGCCAAGCTAAATGTATACAAACCTCCTTCAGCCATCAGGCTCAGATATTTTGCTCGAGAAAGTGACAGTTATACCTTTCGCACCACTAGCGGACCTTATACCTACCTTCGAGGCAACACGACTTAACGGACTTTAGACACACAGATATTAGGGTCAATAGATCTTTTTTACCCTCCTTATTCCCCTCAATTTCTGAGTCACTAGTGATCGGGGTTGGTTAGGCGCTACTGGCCTTACCTTATTTCGGACTTAGCTCTACCTTACTTAAATGCTAACATGCCTTATTGGACCTTCTACCTTGCCCGATGGCTCATCTGACGTTTCAATTTGATCGGTAGTTTCGATGGCGGCCTTTTAGTCGAGCCTGCTTAACGCATCCTACAAAAATGCATGGGCCAAGGGTTGGGTACCAACGTGTGGGTAAAGTGGCGAGAAAATGCACAGAAATGGCCTCTTAGGCGGTTGAAGTGAGATGGTGATGCCCGAATGGTGCTCAATGGAAATATATCTTTCCCGAAGCTGAGCTGAGGCCTCCTTTTCGACAGATAAGCGAAGGCGACAGAGAAGACAGGGCCTTTCCTCTCCTTATCAGTCGAGCCCCCTAAAGGGTCCTTGCACTAGGAAGCGCAAGCCCCTCCGGGACCTTCCCTGCCATGCCTTACTGTAAGGTTCACCCGCCTTGCCTTATTTATCGATCGATTGCCAATGCCTTCTCGAATGCCGTAACGGAAAGCCCCTAACAAGCAAGCCCGGTCAGCAGGCCCCTAACGGTCTATCTCTCTTCCTATAGACGCGTCTTTCCCTCGTTTGTCTCTGTCCCAGTGTCTCTGTCCAAGCGTCTATGTCCCAGCGTTTCTGTCCCGGATCCTTTCAATGCTTTGTCAAAGATCGAATCCTTAATAATAACGGGCGACTCGAAGCTGCATAAATTTAGGTTCCGTCGTAGTCTAATCAATTCCAATTCTACGCACCGATCCCACGTCCAAATAGTCCTCATTCAACAATGTTTTCACTCTATTGATAAAGAAAAGCCCTACTAGTTCCATTAGTTCCATATTCTCGAGATCGATAACCATCACCTCGTCTAGCAGCATCCATTCTTGTCCCATATCCAGATTCCGTGCCAGCAGAGGCAATAGGTTGTAGCAAAAGAGCAAATAGCTAAGGCAAAGGGAGCAGTGAAAGATCGAGTTGCAGAGCCCATCCCAGGGCCATAGCCCGTTCCTGCAGAGGTAAAGGCCTATACTCCCGGCAAAGGCAATTGAAAACTAGCAGGATAGGCAAAGATATATGGTACAAGGCGCCTTCTATTGGTGGTTTATCTAATAAGCACCGTGGTTGGTGGGTCCTTGTTCATGGACCGGATGAAACTTCAGTTGCTTACCTTGGACCTATTGATCCCGAGCCAGCTAACCGAGTTGAATCATAACTAGTGAATGCACCGGCAATATAGGTCAAGGCTTATTTAGCGCCTAAGGTAGCACCAAAGCCAGGGGATAGAGCGACGGCACCTATAGTGGCAGAGCCTGGAAATTGAGTAGACCCAGTAGACCGTGAAAACTCTTGATCCAAATCCATTCATTGGAGATCCAGTATCTATTTAGCGCCGGTTGACCTTGTATACTAAAACACAGAAGCACCAATAGCAAAGGTAGAGATAGCAGAGGCATCTGAGCAAGCAGCGGTGGAAAAAGCCACACCATAGAAGGTAGGGGAGGCAGTAGCGCTTAAAGTTGACTTCCCACCATCCGCGCAAAGCCAACAGGATAGAGAAAGGCAGAGCCAAAGCCAGGGGCGAAGGTAGCTAGAGAGCTAGTAGCCTAGGTTGATTCATCACCATAGGGGGTTGGCCTATATCTATATATGGAACCAATAGTAAGTGCTGGGCGAAGTGCTTCTTTTACTCGTTCAACTATATAATACCGACCATTCGTTCGAAAGATCCAGTCCCCTCAGCATCTCTTCTAGTTCCAGTCCCAGATCCGGTTTCAGTTCCAGCCATTGACCCAGTAAAGGCAAAGTGAGTTCTCATTTTATGCGCATATCTCCAGTGGGGGACTCGCTTCGGTTAATAGCTCTTGGTCGAAGGTTCTTTCTTTCCCCGTCACTTATAAAATGAAAGGGTGAGCAAGCGAACTCTTTTTTAGTTACTTATTTGAGAGCCCAATAAGTCAAATTGAAACGTAGTCGCTTGTCCGCATCGGGCAAGGACTCTGGCTGGCTTGCCTCTATACTGAGGTACCCATCCTACGCGAGTGGGTCATGTAGGTTAGGTAAGCCTGTGGGTACCATCCTGTGGGTACCATCCTGTGGGTACAGGTGGGTGCCTATGGGTAACAACCTGTAGGTAAGGTAGGTACCTGTGGGTAACAGCCTGTGGGTACAGGTAGGTGCCTGCTTCAGTCAGATAGTTACCTGCGTGATAGGATAGATGGAATGGGGGGGGGAAATAGGCTCGGGTGGACAGTAAACAGTCGATATTTGGCGGGAGATACCTAATAGCTAGTTAGCACGGATAAAGGAGGAGGTTAAGGTAGACAGCTTAAGTCGTAGCGGGCGGAAATATTTGATATACGGGTCGGCTAGCAGTGAACAAATTGACAACTTTGGGGTTTAGACAAGGACCCACAAGTATTGGTTAGGCACTCCGAATTGGTGGGCCCTTCCACATTTAGCTTTAGAAAGAGCTAGACCTTCTCCTTCCTCTCAGTCCCACCATCATAGCCAGCAGCACCATTCTTTTTTGTTTGAATTGGAATGGAATCATTCTCTGCTCATTTGTCACTCATAATTCTTGAGAAGATGGGTGCGGAATTCTTATTATTATTCAAGGAGACAACACACGAATAGCGGCAGTTCTTTCGCTACATAGTGATCCATTGAACGCCATCCATGGTTGGTTAGCCAAGTGAGCCATTCCTATTCTAGAACTAGTGCCTCTCCTCCTATAAATGAATTAGGAAGCCTCTGACTTCATCAATCCTCTTTGTTTGAGTGAACCGATGTATACCTTTTACTAATATCCTCTAAGCATCAAGGGTTGTTGACTCGCCTCGCGATGATTATTTCTATACCAAGCCGGACCATAGGAGGGCAGGACCTTTTAAGACAGGCTCAGGTTAGGTAAATTCAGATGGCTGCTGGTACTGACCTAACTGCTTTCATTCAAGAGTGAGCAGTCATAAGCGGCGTAAGAAGATAAGGATGCTGCACCTTCTTTCTTTGTAAGCAGCGTAGGGTAAGGACCGATTTGACCCTCAATGGCTGCTGGCTGGTTAACCGGTCAGTCGCTGCTATAATACATTGTCAGATGATTATCGTTACTGCACGCATATATTTTGATTGGTAGCTGTTCGTCGTGATAAGACATCGGGCGGGATAAGAGAGCTTCCTTTGTGATAAAGCTGCTTGATAAGATAGCAAGGCAGCTTCGTGATAAGAAAGCAGCTTCGGGTCAGGTAAATTGAGGCGGGGTGGATACCATTATAACAGACATATTTTCTTATGGACAGTCATTCGTGATACGGCTTCGGGATAAGACAGCTTCGCGGGCAAGAGAAATTGGTAGGTTGATGAGGATCATTACCGCCGATATCCTTTCTTATTGACCAAAGAGCGCGTACTCAGGCCAGGGTAGGCATTCAAATTTCAGAAGCTTGTGTGAAGCCGAGTGAGTAGAGCGAGGTAGGACGAGGTCAGTAAGCAGGGTGAGACCAGATCGGGACAGACATCTTTTCTTATTTGCCATTTCAAAAACAATATTTCCGGTGGCCCTTCCCTTCCGGTGGCCGCATAATAAGGGGGGAGGAGGATGGTGAAAGAGATAGGGCGAGATAAGTTCAGGCGAGATCAGGTCGGGCGATAAACCGCATACATCTTCTTTTCTTTTTGGTTGGCCTATGAAACTATGTATCGAGGCACTTCATGAGAGGATGGTTTCCATAACTCCTCCTTTCTTCCATCTAGAAATGTAAGAATAAAAGAGGAGGAGGACAGTCTTATCTGGTCCAATGGTTTCAAGTATAGAACACACTATGAGGAGTGTGAATGAATGAAGAGGGGAAGTGCAGATAACTCCAACGATAGTGATGTTGTTGGGTAGATTTATATGAAAAAGAAGATTCGTTTCATGGGTGGTTACTAGGTATATACCATAAGAGTGACTGATAGCTTAGGTTTCATGATTGCTGGTTAGAGTGTGAAGAGTCTGCAAGAGAATAGATTTAAGAGAAGTTGCAGTATGGTGTGGAAGGGAAACCTTCATGGTTGAAGAGAAAGACACTTTTCAGAGTTGAAGGTGAAGTTGTCGATATTATACAAAATATGTTGAGGTGGTTGGATTTCATTTCATTAGCTTAACAGAGAAGAGTCCCATAGAATGTGGAAGATGAGGGTGATGAATATGAATGGGAACATGATTTTCCTCAAGAGAGAATGCTAAAAGAAAAACACGAGAAGGATCGTGTATTATGGGATTTTTTATCCAGATGATTTGATGGATTGGATTGCAGGGAGAATGAAGAGAAGACCGCCACATATGTTAATGGTCTTAAACTGTCGATTCGAAGGGAAGTCTGTTTTGAGAAGGTGCATACCATGGAGGAGGCTTATCAATTCTCCTTGGCGGCTAAGAAGAAACTTATAAAAAGGATGCACGAGGAAAGAAGAGTGAGTGCAGAGAGGATGTATGGAGAAGAGTCAATTGTCAAGTACAAGATGGAGAGTGTAGCAAGCAGCGCAGTCAGTAGAAGAATCACCCAGGAAGGGATCAGGGGATAGACTGTCGAAGGGATCAGGGGATAGACTGTCGAAGGGATCAAAACCTAGCATATATTATATATGTCATTATGCTTTTTCACTTTTCTTCCAGTCATGAATTATATATGTCATTATGTGATCGGTTCATTCATTATAAAAGAGAAGTCCCCTCCTAGTCTATCATAGTGAACCTCTCCTTGCGATCGGGATGAGGTAGGTGCCCGGTAGTATAAACAAAAGTCATGAGGTATCCCAACAGTGTGACCTCCCTTCAAATGTTGTATGAGCAGCAGCTAGAAAGGGTCTTATACAGAGTACCTTCCACCCGACCGTATCCCTAAGGCGTAATGAGGAGCGCTGCAACAACCAAAAGTCATGAGGTATCCCAACCGTCTGACCCCTTCCCTATGGCGTATGTAGTTTCTGCAGCTAACGATGGGTATAACGTATATAACTAGGCTGTTATGACATATATAAAGAGTATAAGATCTTACAAACTCTATTAATGGAGTGGGGGGTACATTGAATATAACAATACAGCAGATATTGATAAGAATTAAGGTCAGGTGCTGCATAAAAGGATGATCATTGCAGGGATGAGCATGGGTCGGTCGAGTGCATAGGTGGAATCCCCCGAAATGTCTCAGGGCTCAGGGTCCTTCCCCTTGGACCTCTGTCTCTATTGCGGTAGGGATATGAAAGATTTCTCTGATGAAGGGATTTCGAATGGCCTGGGTTGTGCGATTCCCTATCTACCTTGGCACCCAGGACAAGGGATAAGAAGGTCCCGCCAGTAAACGAGGGCGAGCGTACATTCAAAGTAAGTGGTGTAGACCCGTCATTTGGTATAGAGGAGGGCTTTCCCTTATTATTTCTAGTGAAAGGGTGCGCCAGTGTGTTCCTTTCTGGCCAAAAGTAATATAAGTGGGTGGTAAGCAGGCTAATTTGAGGTCCCTACCTGAACCACCACCCTTTATTTGTGAACTGCCTCACATTGGTGGACGGGCGTAACACTTGCTGACATATTCTTACTTCGGGGGTACCACTAGGACACCTATACTATCCCTACTTGCTTTAGACCACTCAGTTGTTGGATCGTTGGATCGGAACTCCCTATTCATGAATTACTGCCGGAACTTATTAGATTATTAGATGGGGTGGGGTTAGACAGGCTTACTTTTTTCATTGTTCAGGCCAATCCACTTACTTAACGATAGATACAGATAAAGCCCCTGCTGATTTTAGGGAGGGCTAGGCAGCTTGAGCCTAAGGATTACCTTTCTTCAGTTTGACAGCTACAATTTTAAAGCTACAACTTGTGCGTTGAAGCATCTAAGCACCTTCTTATTTAGCTTCTTTATGAATCACCTTTGAATAGGGATCTTCTTGACTCTACTTCTTATTGGATCTTACTTATCACTTTCGTGCCTCACCGCTTTAGATCTGGCCTTTATATATGGTGATTTCTCCATACTACCTTTGAGATTTATATGTCATATCGGGCGGGCTATACCTTCCTATTTGCCTTCTTTACTTTACGACTTATTCGCACAACCCCAGCTACTTCAGTGCTTCCAGAATCAAAACACCACACCTTCTTGCTTTTAGGAAAGACCCCCCGGCCCTACTCGATTCATGGAAGTTTTATAGCTACCATGTGGGATCGTGGGAACTGCTGCTTTGATTGAGTCGCCAGACCCCTTCTCTTTTCAAGAAGGGCTTCTTGGGTCGACACTTTGACCTGTCGTATGGGCCTTTCTTCGCCAGTTAGACGATCTACCATTGTGGTGGGATCATGGCGTAGGAACTGCCCCTGCCCTATAGATTCAATACAGCTATACAATCTTGGAAAGGAAGGCTTGCTTGGGCACTTAGAACATTGCTTTCGCACCTTGATCAGCCTACTTTAGGAATGGCAGGCAGTTGGACAGCTACCCTTCATTGGATTGTTGGAACTGCCTTCTTGAATTAAGTAACTACTCCTAGAATTTAGATATTGAGTGAGTGCCTTTTTGGTAGGCACTTTTCAGAACATTTGTATTACCTTTTTAAGCCACAAGGATTACTTCAAGATACACGAACCGGTATCGGTGGGACAGGATAGACAAAGAGACAATTGTGGATGGATCGAGCGAGGGATGAATGGATCAATGAATGAATCGTGGATGCATAGTACCGCTATTACTTGAATTTAGAGCTTGCTTGTTAGTACCATTTTGATGAGAAGAGAGCTGGCTGCTGGCTTTATTCATGCCTCTTGCCTTTAATGGGAAGTAACGCTCCTCTCCTTATCAGTCGAGCCCCTGCCGGTCCTTTAGAGTGAGCTAGTCGGTTAGTGGGATGGAACTGTGCTGGGCGTTGTGGAATTGACTCTTTCCGGCCCCCCACCCAATAAGCATCAAGGAAGCATGGAACTGTGTGTCTCATTTCTATTATTGACTGGGCGCTGGGGGATGGGACAGTGCTGGTATTAATTATTGACTGGGCATTGTGGGCAGGGCAGGATTGAATCTTTCCTTGGCGTTGGGGGATGAAACTGTGCTGGTTAGACCTTCTATTATTGACCGGGCGTTGGGGGATTGACTACTTGCCTGGGCGTTGGGGGATTGACTCTTTCCGGCAGGGGCGGGGGCGGGGCACAATTGAGTATTTACTGAGCGTTGGGGGCAGGATGGAAGGAACCGTGCTGGCCAGACACAGTTTCTTTATTGAGCTACATCCCTGTACAACCCGAGAAGGATGCTTTTAGTTACTTACCTCCCGAAACCCAACACTCCTGCCTCACCCTACAATCCTGAACACCTCACCCGACAATCCAGAACAGACGGACCTTACTCCGACACCTAGAATGTCTCACCTGAACAGCTTTCAAAGGTCACACAGCTAGGAACCAACACTTTCACTTGGTTAACAGGCAAGAGGGCAAGGCAACCACACACCATTACCATTTCGCTTTTAGTCCTCCTCACACCAATACCCGCCCAATGTACCCTCTTACTTACGATATAATACACACACTAGTTGAACAGACAAGATATTAGTTACTTATTTGATTTACTCGCATAAATTCCCCGCAACATTAGCTAGATAGTACCCCCGAACCCAACACGAAGGCAGGCTCCTCTTAGGAGGCAGGCTTCAGCAACCTTACCTAACCACCTCACCTTACCATTACCTTACCATTACCACACCTTATCGGCTACGCTTCAACCAGAACACCTTCAGTAAAGAGAGAGATAACCTCATCCACGAAGTGGCCCTTGCTCTCTCTTTGGTCGAGCAAGCGGCTTCGCACCTTGCCCGATGCGGACAAGCTACTTCGTTCCTTACCATTCATTCCTTGCTCACCTTAGATAAGGCTACGCTTCAACCAGAATAGATAAGGCTTGTAGTAGCGCTTCAACTAGAAGGAGCACCTCACGGATATAAGTCTTTTTGTGGTTGTGCCCAAAGTACATGAATGAGATCTATTATAGATGTAATTATGCTGCTGTAGGTTGCCACGGAATAGCGGCAATGCAGTAGGTCTAATGCTATAGGCCTGAATGCTGTAGGAATGAAAAACCAATAGCCTCGCAACTATTTGGTTAGGGCTTAGCTATAAGTAAATTGAAACTTTAGTTGCTCTTTGGTTACTTATTTGAGAGGGGGCACCCAATAAGTAAACCCTAACCCGACAGGGGGCTCGACTGATAAGGATGCGCAAGCAGGCTCGACTGTTAAGGCCGCCATCACCCTTTAGGGGGCTCGACTGATAAGGATGCGCAAGCAGGCTCGACTGTTAAGGCCGCCATCACCCTTTAGGGGGCTCGACCATAAGCCCCCCCACCAAATAAGTAAATTGAAGAGGAGAGGAAAGAATGTCAATTCAGAGATGACTGGCCAAGGATCTAGGGCAAGAACTTCAGAAAAGACTTTTGAACTGCCCAGGAATCTAATAATTGCAATGAAGTCCACAGGCTCTGCCTTTCCCTATCGAATAGGAAGGGATGCATAGCGAAGTGGTAGATCTGCGACTAGAAATGGCTATGCTCCTAGCTCTGACTTTGCTGCTTCAACCGCCTATGCTTATGGTAGGACTGACTATGCTGCTTTCACAAAGACTGCAGATAATCATTGCAATTGGAACTTCCCCCCCATCAATTGGCCCCGCACCCGTATCTTCATATGGATCTCCTACTAGGTCTTTGTGTCGACCAGTCACATTGAAAGCTCTCTTTTCTTCCCCGGTGTGAAGTTACCTTTGTATATACGAAGCTCTTTCTGGTCCCAACCTCCGTGGCATAGGGGGGTCTATTGAAATGGCTTTGCTGCAACCTTCACATTCCGCTATTCTTTCATACAGTACGGATAGACACCTAAGCGAGACATCACATCGGAGCCAGGCATACACCTTATGTGCATACTCCATATCGCGGGACAGGGCTTATACCGGGCATCTACCGGGTTTCAATCTTGGATGCTTCCTTATATACCATTACGCAGGGAGGGTTCGACCCACCTTCGTAACACCTGTGGCGATCGCATGCACATTTAGCATGGCTATATTTTCATTTTCACACGGGACATAAAATAGTAGATATTTGGACACACCCACCGCTGGCCGTATGACATATTGACAAATCACAAACTCATGCAATGGACTGAATGAGTGTCATGGAGGCGATCCGTTAAGGAAAGGATTAAGATACCTAATGGAGGGGGAAAAAGTGCTGGTTATTCATAAACGGTTCAAACTAGCGCTTCTTCGATTGGATCAGCGGAATAAGCTACTGGCTCTCGACCATCCGTATTTGGACTTGGATCTGAATCTAGGCGAGGGGGTGGTGCCTATACATTAAGGGACAAAGGCAGAGCCAATTGATTGATATCGAGCAGCTGTTTTTCGGGTTCCATAGCGTGCAGCACCCCTTTATATAATAGCTCCTTTTCCGGTCAGTCTCCCTGTTCCGAAATATGCCATTGTTCCAAGTAGTAAAGTTTCCCATTTGCGCGTGTGATGTTCCAGCATTGGCACGTGTTCCTAGATTATGTGTTCCAGGATTAGCACCTAGTAGTGTTGGAATGACATTTTTATGGCAAATCCATCAATAGCTACTTTTCTTCGTTCGGTTCCACGTATCACTCAATAAAATGAATCCATCCGTAGATCAGCTTTCCCTTTGTCCCTAAGATCTGGCTGGGTATCGTCGTGCTTCACCCCGCTATAGCATGCCTAACCAGGGCGGACTGGAGCTTGATTGCCCTACCCAACCGGTTTTCGTATCCAACCTGGGCCTAAGGGAGCAACACCCCCAAGAGCGGGAGAGTCAAGGGCATAGGTAGGAACAGAGTCAGCATCCCTCCCAGTTCAAAAGCCATCATATCGGGCCTAGCTAGCGTACCTTCCAGTAGTGCTAGTAGCGTACCTTCCAGTTAGAGAGCCCGCACCTTTTCCAACACCCCTTCCAGCACCACCAGGTAGAGATCCAGAGCCACCAGTAGCTTAGGTAGCTTTCCTTCCATTTCGAAGGCAACATCCCTTCCATTCATAGAGCCAGCAACATAGCCAGCAGCAGTAGTAGCTAGAGCTAAAGGTCCAGAAGCAGCCACTACTACCATAGCCAGTTATCGTTCTCGGCACCCACCACCATCTCACTAGCCAGCTTCCATTCGCACGGTTCCTTCTACCCCAAATCCCTATCAAAAGATCCGAATCCATAAGCAGCGGTCGGTTCTATTCGCATCAGAGCCAGAAGCAAAGCCGGGAAAGAAAGGAGCCGAGCCAGCTTTAACAACCAAGCAGCTTTATAAGATCTAGAGTAGTCTGCCCAGTAGAGGAGAGTAAGAAGCCAGGGTATAGGCACCAGCAGTTGATCCAGTTAAAGCAGCTGTGTTCTCCCAGCCTTCGTATTTGACCAGCTCACGTTTTATTTATTCGTAAAGCACAGTGTGTTCCTATTCATTCATTTCATTTGATATTATGGGAATTGAATTCCTATTCCTTGCACTAGGAAGCGCAAGCCCCTCCGGGACCTTCTTTTATTTATATTATGGTAAATGAAGCTTATATATTGAGATTTAGAAACCAACAACGTAATGACATATATAATGAATTAAATAGATTATATATGTCATTATGCATTTCAATTGACTTATTGGGTGGGGGCGTTGCTCAATATTGCAAACCTCCGCCAAGGGAATTAGCCATTTGACCGTGGCGGAGGTTTTGGAATATTGAGCAACGAATTATTTCATTTCCGACCAAGCCAAGAAGTAAGAGGCTTCCAGTCATGATGCGCAAGCAGGCTCGACCATAAGGGTGAGGTAACGTGTGAGGATAGGGTGTTAACGCTAACCATTCATATGGTTAGGAACAACTCTCTTTTGGGGGAGGGGCCCCCGCCATCAACTTGAAGAACAACAGGCCGCCATCGCTCTCAATATAAGGACCTTTAGGTGCTCGACCAAAAGGGAGAGGAGAGGATGCGTTCACCCCTTCCACTTCTTCTGACTAGTATAATGTAAAGTCCAAGGTGCGAAGCCGCTTGTCCCTCCGGGGGCAAGGTTGTTCCTGTGCTACCACCCACTTCAATTCATCATGTAGGCTGATCAAGTCAAGTCAATAGTCAAGGGTCTAAGTGCCTAGCAACAAAGGATTCATGAAGCAAGTGTTTAGGGCTAAGAGGTCTAGGTCTTCTGGTTGGTGAAGCAGGTGGGTGGTTTATAACAGTTCAGTAGTAGGCAGCAGAGTCAAGGGTTAATAGTCAAGGTTCAAAGTGCCCACCCAAGTATTTATAATGTAAGTAGTAAGGTGCGAAGCCGCTTGTCCCTCCGGGGGGCAAGGAGTTCCTAAATCCAAGCAGTTCCGACGATTCCAACAAAACTGGTGCTGTAGGTCCAATTGGCAGTCATCCATCCATCCAGTAGGCAGAGGTAATACTCAAGGTCTAAGATGCCTACCCCCTCCTTATTTTCAGGCAGAGTAAGGCAGTTCCTAAAACGATCCCACCCACGAGCTGCTATTCAACTCACTCTAGCAACACGTCTATCCATTCTCTCTAGGGTCTAATGAACCTCTAGGAAGGCAAATAAGGGTATAACAGATGCCCCCTAAAGTGTGAGGTCAGAAGAGAAACTGATGGCCGAAACACTTTACAATAATAAGAAATGCAAGGTCCCGGAGGGGCTTGCGCTTCCTAGTGCAAGGAAATGAATTGGAGGTCCAGGAGCTGGAGAGTACCTGCAATCAATCATCAACCAAGTATGTATATATCATCCCCGAGGTAGGCATACCCATGCTCGCAAAAAAGGAGTACAAAGCATGGCCGCCAAGAAAATACACTGCGGATCCATGTAATAGAATGCTAGATCATGGCCACGAATAGATACACTATGGATCCATGCTATCAATACAAGGTCATGGCCACGAGAAAGTACATTGTGGATCCATGCCATGTCTCATAAGTTCTGGCTGTTGAGAAACACTATCTGGCAGTTCACGACGTGCCTGCTGAAGTTCCAAGGATCTCCGCTAAAGGGGTTCTGGGAGTAGTGAAGTTATTAAGTAAGGAAGTCCCGACTCACTACACTAAGTGCATTCATTCATTTCATGGTCTAGGGCTACCAGGTCTAGTTCTTCAGGTGGGTAACTAGTTTGTGTGGAAACAAGGTAGAGGGAGTCAAGATCCTAGTGCTTACCCTCCTATTCTTGGCTGAAGCTATAGGTGGCAGGGTATAAGGGTTAGAAGGGACTAAGTCTCAGATCAATCTGTTCTTTTCTGACAGTAGTTCAAGAGGCAGTACCGAGGACCGACAGGGCTATCTATCCAAAAGAAAGTCAATGGTTGGTATCTAAAGGTAATACTGGTTTAAGCGCGCTGTACCCCATATTCCTGCCTGAAGCAAGGAAGGCACGGTGTGGGGGCATCCATAAAGAAATTGGGTAAGTGAGTATTAGGTAGGTAACTAGTATAGGTGGTTGGGGTATAAAAGGGTGCCTAGTTGGAAACACGTAAGTAAAGGGTAAGGGGGTAAAGGTAAATAGTCAGAGTGCCATACCTCCTAAGATGAATTCAGCGAGTGTGATAAACGAAGCATATCCTGCCTGGTTGTCTGGGCATATCCTATCCAATTTCTGAAGCCCGTCCCCATCCAAGGAGGTTGCTTCATTCTGATGGCCCATAATCAAGCTATCCGGCAGTTGTTCAACGCGACGATATCTGCCTAAAGTTTCTTTCGAGCTGTAATGAATCTAATCCGGGGCAGTTCAACGATCTCTCTCTGCTAAAGGGAGACCCTATCTATCGGGACCATCCGTCTGGTGTTGCTTCTAAGAGAAAGTCATGGGTTGGGCATCCATCACTCCATGCTCCCAGGGTTACGGGAAAAGGGAAGGGAAAGGAGATGAAAGAAACTCTACCACCGGGATATGATATTCAATCAACTCGACAAAAGGGACTCCAATCGCGCAGTTTACCCGAAACCAGAAGCAGTAGGAAGAAAGGCAGGAGATCCAGAGCCCTTAGTAGTAGGAGTAGATCTACCAGTAGCAAGAGAAGAAGTTTTTGTTTTGACTTAGAATCATTAGATCCCACGGAGTAACAAACAATGGCAGAGGCATAGAAGGATGGCTGGTTCTGGGTTTGCCAAAGTGGAGCCTAATCCTGACCCTGTACCCTTTCCCGTTCCTGGGGCTACTCTTTTCTCCGGGTATGGATTCGATCACGGGTGATGCAAATCCAATTATGGTTCCGTGTAAAGCAGTAGTAAAGTAAGCACCCACTCCCAGTTCCAAAGCTAGTTCTTGACCTTGTTTACTCTGCTGTAAATGACCCCATAGAAGCACAGCCAGTAGCAAAGGTAAAAGTAATGGACCCTGTACCTTAACTCAAAATACAGGATAGCCGGGAGGAGCTACTCGATGAAACGAGACTACCCTTTTGTTCTCTTGGCTGGCCTAACTAACTACCGGGCTCTTGGCTGGGTGGCTGGCCTAATTGTTTGGCTGTCATAAAGGTAAGTTCGTTTGCCGCTATCCCGACCTCGTTGAGCTTCTTTCCTTCCGGGAGGGAGTTCACTACCTTTCTCTTCCTCCTACCCGCACCCCCAACTAGTTCATTACCCCCGTTTCATCCTTCACCCTTCCATCCTTACTTCCTTCCGTGGGGTCATCACTGCCAGCCATGGAGTAAACCCCTTGCCCGGTCGGACAGTACTCAACTGAACTTCACCGGACAGTAGAGATAAAGTTCTCCTTGCCCTCACCCACGATCGAGGAGATAAAGTTAGGCATCCTCTTGCGGATCGAGAAATCCTCTCCCGTTGGTCGAGCCTGCTTACGCATTCAATTTACTTATTGGGTGGGGGGGTCTCGATGGCGGCGATGGCGGCCCTCTTCAATTTACTTATTGGCCCCTCAAATAAGTCAAAAAATGGTCGAGCACCTAAAGGTGATGGCGGCCTTATCAGTCGAGCCTGCTTGCGCATCCTTAACAGTCGAGCGAGAAATCCCTCACCATATGAATAGTGAGTGACCCCTCACCATCGGAATAGTGAGTGGCTCCGCCCCTAAAGAATATAGGGTGAGGTAACGTGTGAGGAGACGAACAACTCTCTTTTGGGGCCCCTCACCAAATAAGCACCCC
>Ga0115848_100586_pt1 | contig 14713 bp, 11 predicted proteins | sample InSIn3gowninarea_FD_83862 | JGI IMG/M metagenome (GOLD analysis project Ga0115848, IMG submission 83862) | reverse complement strand
TTCGAGGAAGGAGTGATAAATTTGGGTAGCAGCTAATTCCAGGTAAGGTTTGGAATTTTTCAATCACGGCAGTGTTACAAGGATGGCTAATAGGATCACTCTTCGGAACAGTTCCTCAAAACGGGGTAAACAATCAAATGGAGGTGAATGATCGGCCAAAACAGAGTGGAGGTGATGATGAGAACATGACCAAGGTTTCAGAGGCTGATGATAATGCATTCACGATGGTTATTTACCGGAAATTGGTTCATTTTTTAACGAATGAGCTTGGACTTTGGGGGAAACATTTGCTCATTGCTTATCTTTAATTTTTAACGAGCTTGAACTTCACAAAAAAACTGCTCAATCCAGTCGTATAATAAGGATGTCTCATTTAAGATGGCATTTTTTCAAAGCTTTTCCCTGCATCCTTTCTTTATGCAAGTTAGGAAACGACCAATCCTACGAGTTTAAAGGGTTAGAGGACCTATAAATCTAAAAAATAAATGGTCGCTCTTTGCTTGCGTGCCAAAAGGTTTACATGCCCCCAGGTAAGGCGAAAAATTTCCAAGTTACCAAGGATTGTTCTATCTACGCTCAGATAAAACACTTCTTCGACAATGTCTATCGAAATAGACAAAGGTGAGTGGCGAAGGCTGCCTCCACTCACATAACTTTGACATAGGAATCTTATTCTAGTCTAAACTCATAAACTAGTCATATATCCTTCACAGAAACCTACCCTATACCCAAGGTTTTCCTGTCGAAACAGACCAGGGTGCATGCCCCCTGGGTTTCAGTCATGTCCTCCTGAATCACTCATGCTCATTAGGTGGACGGATTAGGGATTGATGAGACATTCCTTGTGTGAAAAGACCATTTAGGGATGGCATTTGACTATTAGCTATGTGTGAGCCAGGAAACGACAACTGGTCTACGAGCTTGACCACTCTGCCTTCGTGCGAAAAACACATTACTCTAAAGAGTGAGGAGACAATGGCTCCCATGTTATAAATATAGTGGCGCCCAGGTAGTAGATTTTAATCTAGGGGTCCTTGGACTACCATTACGTTCATGTGAATGGTTTTCCTTCTCAACGTTATGGGCACATTGGGAAGGACCCCTAATGGTCGACTGGTTCCTTTGTTGAAGCCTGTCAGATTTCTCATCTTAGGCAGAAGCGATGGCAAACCAAGTGCTTCCCAAGCTATTGAGGAAAGGATACTCACAGACGCCCCTTCATCTATGATGGTACCGGCCATGACCATTTTGTATGCTTGTACAATGATTCGAAATGGTACGCTAGCCGGTAAACGGGGTCTGGTTACTAGATTCTAGTCGAAGGAAACAACTAGGTTGCTTGGAGGTGGACCGAATAGACGGCCGGATATGACTTTGACGAATTTCCTTCCTGCGGTAAAGGAACAGGTAGACTATCCCTATGTTCATTGGAGTCTGTGTTTACGAAGAGAATTTGAACTGTGTTGTTCTTATTTTCCTTGGTGATTGTATCATCCAAAGATGGATCTTCTAAAGGCAAGACCGGGTCAACTACCGTCTCAACCTTTTGACTTTTGTCTGGTATGGATTCAGAGGGTTCATCTTCAATGATAGATGTTTCAGCCGACCACAATGGCGTGTCAGCCGGATTTTCAACTAGTGACGGACTTGGCAAGAGTTTCTTATATCCAGGAGGAAGCTATAACAGTGAAACCGGGCAGTCGTTCGAAACTCTTTTAGCCTCGTCTAGGAAGGGACAACAGTGGACGGTGTGATCGCATTCACACAGTTTACAAGGAAATTTGCAGTTCCTTTTCTGTCCAGAGACTTCATTTTCACTAGTTGATGGTGTATTCTCAACATGATTGTCAGAGGTTGATGACACCGGATTGTGCAAACGAGGAGACCAGTCCCTTAAGATCTGAGGGATGCAAGGACAATCTCAATGATAGTGGTCTCCATTGCAAATGACACATGGCAATTTAGGCCTGGTCAGTGCAGTGTGTGGATTTTCACTAGATGATGCCTGGTTGCCCCTTTTCACCTTTGGCTCCTTCTTCTTCTCCTTCTTCTTCTCAGATACTTGATTTTTGGCTTTACCAGCTTCATCAAGCGAAAAGGAAGAAGGAGAGGGAGAATTGGACGAGGTAGAAGGTTAGGGGGTAACTCTGGTATCATTTAGTTGCTGACTTGATTGCTTAGGAATTACGGTATTCTGAACAACAAAAGTTGAGAAGAGCCATACAGGCAAGCCAATCGTCAATCCTGGAAGTGACAATGTGGCCATATGAGGTGCACCAACATCTCCCCAAGAGGAGAAAGGACTAGGATTTCCTCCGAGGGGAACCCCTTGGTTGGTGGACTCCATTTTTCTCAACCTAAGACCAACATAGGAAATGTGATATTTATTCCGATTAAAATAAATTTTAGATGCTTTGACACAACTTGTTTTTTCAATTTTTAAGAGTAGAGAAAAAACAAAAGATGACTCTAGTCGCCTTCTATTTTTAATGAGCTTGAAGTAACAAGTGCTCAGATGGACCTTTCCTTTTAAGGAGTCTGAAAAGGAACGAAAGAGACTACTCTGGAAGTCTAGACATAGGGATTACCAAACCAATCGCAAAACTGCAGAGTACTTTTTATGGTACAGCAGTCAATCTTCCCCGAATGTTGTGTTCAGTGCATGGCGATCGATAGGGCGGCAGACACGGCTTCCTACAGATAAAGGATATAGCCTATTATGGTCTCCCAATATATACTTGACGGTACATGGGAGGACAAGTCCGTATTGGCACTTATCATCTCAAAGTGGAGGAATCACCCAACCAAGAATGAAAACAACAGTTACCACGTTTTACGACGCCAGAACACGTCTCTAGCCTAGACTTCTAAATGTTGTGCATTAGGTTCCAAAGTGTTTTTAGATTCATTAAATTTATTTTATAGTTGATCTTGCTTAAGAAATTTTCCTTTCAGGTTCACCGCGTGATGTAGATATACAATTCCTAAAATGCAATCTAAGATGATAAACAATCGTTTAATCTTATTTTTGCAGTGAAAATCCTAGCTACGAAAGAAAGAGGGATGATTTTCTTTCAACATAGAGCAGAGAGCATGCACTATATGCACTGTCCTAAATCAAACCAACAAGCAGTCTAAATGAAAATGCACATGCATGTATTTGTTTTCAACCTTGTTAATGTATGGATGATGATAAGAAAGCTAAGTGCAAATCTGAATTATTTCCAAATCGACAATACTCAACAAATTTCTTTTGAAAATGAAGTGAAGGTAAGAGAGACACTTTGATATTTCGAAATGAAAATTTCTTTTCGACACTTTAAAACTACTAATTCAAATCATATACAATAGTAACTGTATAATCGACTATCAATAATGATAGGATTGTCTTCTATGATTGAAAACAACAGTTACGACACTTTCAGATCAAAGAACGACAGTTCGATTATGCCACTTTTTTGTAAAAGAGAACCAAAAATGATGCAAAATACATAAAACACTTATAGTTCTTTGCAATATGGAGGCGGAATAATGTAAGGGAAGGGGATTTTTACAGAGATACACTGACCACAGATAGCTAAACTCTAGAATAAGACTAAAAATAGTGAGGGAAAAACCAACGCCTGAAGGTAAAGTTAACCTTCTCTGATCATCGCACCTGTTACATAGTGAACTGAATATGCAGTGCACCTACTACACTCAGGAAGTGTGATGCATATAGACTGCCTTCAAGGCAGGGTGTGATGGTACCAGTACGAGACATTGAACATGTTTTTACTCACAATTTGCAATCCAGTTTGGGGATTTAAGCCAAGCAAGTGATGTTCAGTATATGCAAATCACAGAGGTAGATCTAAGGAGGTTACTAAAGCTATCACTTAGGGAAATTAGTCTATTTGTAGATCGATTGTTTAATTCATAAACAAAACCTGGAGATTGACTGAAGCAACATTGATCTATTTTGCATTCATAAAACAAACGCAGTTTGAAGGCTAGCTGGCTTGGCTTCAGGCTCCGTATGTAAGTTTATAAAAGAAACAAAGATAGGCTAACAAACAATCTAGTCACTCCCCAATGGAGTCGCAATTTTGTTACTGGGAAATCTAGTGTCTATGCAGAACTGCTAGTCCCACTAAGGGTGGTAACTACCTTAGAAACAAACAAAGTAAAGTCACTTTTGTTTTCCTTTATGATAAATAGATAAGAGGGGAACGAGGACACCAACCTCAATCTTACACTTGGTTCCTCACTTGATTCCTCTCCCTTTTGATAGTTCTTCTCCACTCACTTCCTTGTTAGCCCAGCTTCAAAGAGGACCTGTGGAATCAAAGTAACAAAATACTATCCAAGAACAGAGATCTACTAACATAAACAATATAGGACCAGATGTATATTGACCACACACAAAGATATATCATAAAACATGCAAGAATGTGGAGGAAAACTTGAATAGCTTTATTAATATCAAGAAAGAGAAAAGAGGATTACAACCAATTGTTCTAACCCAGCATCATCCTCTCAGCAGGAAGCCCTTCTTCACCTCATGAAAATCTTAGATCACCCAACACTATGATGTTACAATAAGAAACCAACAACACTTCCTCACAAGATACAAAATTCCAGCCTCTGGATCTCTGGGATGAGGGATCCATATATATATGTTTGCAAGGGGGATTAGTTATCTTATGGGATTTGATTAGTGTCCTCTCTCTGATAGTTCTTTATTCCACTTGGAGAATGATGATCTCTTACTCATCCGTGGGTGAATTCAAGGAGGCAAGTGTCACAGGAGAAGCTCTTGGAAGATTCCATGATTTTCCACCTTGCACACTGCCTCTGCCATTCATCAATTCTCACCCATCGCACCCCATAGAAGGGATTTTTAGTATGCATCACACCCTCTCTCTGTATTTAGGTGGGATGCATCACACTTTGTCCATGGAGCAGGTGAGATGGTCTAGTTTTGACAAGTTCTGAGTAGTTTTTCATGGAGAACTTCAGGGAGATCATGTAATAAGTTGACCTTGTCCTTTTAGGGAATAGAAAAACACTTTTAGGGACTTAGGATCCCTTGGTTTATGGATATATATGATTTGGGTTGTAGTGCCCAAAAATGTCTATAACACTCTCCTCTTTAAATACAAGCTATAATGCACAATTTAATCCTTGCTATCCACCCAAAATCACACCTAGTTGATGTGCATTCCATCATCATCTCCTCCTCAACATGCCTTTCCTCCTGTTCATCCATACCACCACCAATCTCCTTAATTGGGTTATAAATTATCATGGTGGATGCCTTAGGCAACCCAATCACCTGTTGTATGACTTGTCCTAGTCAACCACAATTACCCAAGAAAAGCTCTCTAGATAAACCACAATTTCCTCATTAGTCAAATCTAAACCCCCCAATAATAAGTATGAATGATCTATCTACAACGGTTTAAATCCTTATCCAACTTATGTTGTATAAATAAAATAAATTAACCTCAGGTTTACGAAATTACTTCTTAATGCTCACCCACCTTCTCCAATAGAGAATCCTAAAATAGAGAAGGGATATCCTACTCGCCAAGCCAATAAGCCTTCTTATTCTAAGAGGTCTATCCCTCTTAAAACACACACCACAGAAGAAGTTGAAATTTTGGGATAGCTAAAAAAACTACTTTTTCAAGATCCCCCTCTTAAAATCAATCAAATATGTTAATGTATATGAAATATTCCTCAAAGTGGAATGTATTAGAACAAAAGGAAAGAAAATGATATGATTTTGAATGTCATCATCCAAAAGGATTTAGATATGGGTAGCCCAGTAGCATACGTGCACATCAATGATGTTAGATTCCCCAACACTCTCATTGAATTAAGGGCTAAAATCAATACCATATCTCTAGAGACTATGATTAATCTTAATCTCCAAGGATCCCTAAGGAAAACCACCATGGTGTTACAACTTGTTGATAAATCCAAAGTAGCACCGAAAGGCATCATTGATGATGTCATGGTTTCTAATAATTCCTGGAAGCATCTTATATATTTCCTTATTCATATTCCAAGAACCAATTTTAATATATATCCTTATATCTTAGGAGGATATTGGATAGAGACTGTTGAAGCGTACATCGATTCGAGGGTTGGAAATATGAAAATAATATATATTTTTTGTAAAAAAACAACTTGTATTATATCCTCCTTCTCAACCCATCATTGAGCACACTTTTCTTTTTTGGGTAAAAGAGGAAGAATAAGAATACCTTTATCAATTATCATTATACCCATTCTATACCTTAGAAAACACCATTTGTTGTAGGGAATTAGATGGACATAGTATGAGTAACAATTTTCTCCAAAAGAAATATCCTTCTGCCACGAACATTGATGGCCTAAAATATGAATCTATAGAGTGGCATAACGTCTCTCAAGATAATTCATATTAATATTTAATAACTGCTACTTATAATGAATCCAATTTTAAAATATGTTGTCACTCACTGCAAAATTTATTTTCAGGTGACAAAAGTACATAGGAATAGAAAGGTTTTCATACATCTTCTAAGCCACTAAGCACTCATCACTAAATCATACCTCCTCTAAGGGATAATTATAGAATAAAATGCTTTAGGGTAAAATACTCTATAATTGTGATTAAAGGTCCTAAGGTGCACCGCATGGTACAATAGAAGCATTCCACTAATATATGACTATGATCCTGTAAATCAGAGATATCATACACTGATGATCTTGGATATTGAATGTCAATGGCATCAGAGCATCAAGAGATTAGCACATCGCAATCAACGATAAAGTAGGTCACACACTTTAAAAGTTGTGATATCGTATAACGTTTCGGTTGTGATTAAATTATGTGAAATTTGAGCCTGTAGCATTAAAGCATTGAGAATGCCTTGAAACATTGAACATCGTTGGATTAAATAAATGAAACATGCCTACACATGATTGGTTCCGATGAATGACACTATGAAAGATATGGTTGGTTCCAATAAGGGACATGGGGCAGATGACATCAACATGATGTGACGGTATGGTGGACATATGGCAGGCAAATTCAACATTTTGATAGGTCATAAATGGCTAAAACTTGCTGACCCGTGTCACCACTCACAATTTGAAACATAGTGATGTCACTTATCAAAGATTGAAGATTGAAGGTCGAAGTGTGTTGTGCATCAAAATGGAATCATTAATAGAAAACCTCTGATTTGGGGGCTTCTGATATGGGGCTTCCATATGGTCATGGGAAAATACAAAGAATTATTAGCTAAGAAGAAGAGTTGATCAGTGTTCAGAGACCGGAACCCCTGGAGGGTGTAACTAAAAGTAATGTTATGAAATCGTCGATTGCAATACCACAATATCATGGGCCAAAAGAAAGGTGGATAGGTGGGAAGAGGTGAATCATTTGGATATGTGTGTCATATGTATCATGACCAATTATGCAGTAAAAAATTTATTCAAGGAACCTATAACACAAAGAAAGTTTAATAAAGGTTCTTGTGTGTTTAAGCCCTCGCAAAGACCCTCCATTATTCTCTTTCCAACTCGGGCATACCACATTGCATATTGGATATCGCAATGTTGGGGAGGATGCATCAGAGGCATGCATTAGAAATCACCAATATGTGTATGTCCAATGTATCAAATCATCCTAGGCGCTCAAGTGTATGGTCCCCTGTGTTACACATGCAGATGATTTACAATGTAATAATCCAAAGAATCAACCTTGCTTCTGAGCCTCCTATGATGTAATTTCCACCTAAGTCATGAGATCAAAGGTGGATGTCAGGCCCCTATGCTACCAGGGCAACCTCCTTTACATTACATAAATGAACAATTCTTCGATCATACAATTGAAAAGACCTCCCTTCTATATATAGGAGTCTAAGGGGTCATAATATAATCAGAGCCAACATAACAATAATAATGTAAGGGCACAATAATAACATTGTGAGTTTCTATGGGTCCAGGATGATAAATATGAGCTCCTCGAGAATCATAATAATTAAACGGATCTTTAGGATCCAAATTCTGGGGAATTTGAAGAGATTGATCATATGCTCCCTGCTAGAATAGAACTAGAAGAAGGTGGGGCACTTAGACTAGGGTAAACAACCCCGGATATGGGTGCCGCAGGCCCACTGTGTGAAGGACCTGCCAAAGGTCTCGCAACAGTGGTCACCACTGAAGATGCATTGGCGGCACTAATAGCGGGGGCTGTGGAAGCCACACAAATGGTAGGCATAGTCGGGACAGACGTCACATTGTGAATCTGGGGAGTAAAGGATCTTGAAGTCGGAGTGACAGTACGAGACCACATGGAACTTGTAAGGGGAGACCTAGAATCCATGATATCAGCCAGAGCATTATAACGTAACGACAACGTGATACCAAGGGAGGTGACATGGAAGGGTGAAGTTTCCGTTGGGATAGGAATTTCACCACTCGTCACAAAGGACTCTTCATTCGTGATGGGGGATGTGTCATCCATGTTAGAAGAAGACATTAGGATCGAAACACTAGGAGAGGTAAGGGGAAAATCTTCTTCAAGAGGCTCCCAAATGGGGTTCCAACGAATATCGTAATACTCGTCTTCTGGAGTGCGAGAGTTAAGCGGTTGGGTACTTGGAATAATGGGGAGAGTATCACTAACAACTGGTACCTCAGGAGCGACAGAAGATGGGGATCCTTGGTCACTTGGAATGGGAGACGGGATCGGTGATTCCGCCAGAATGATTTAACTGAAAATCCCTGGGGATAACTAATCGAGTAAGGAGAAATAACCATACGCAAATTAAAACGCAACAAGATCTAACCGGGTAAGTGTGAACGTGGTCGAATAAATTTTAAGACAAAGGAACAGAACTTGACCTTTTCATCTTTAAAGAGTCGAGAAAAGGACAAAAAGATGACTCTAGTCGCCTTCAAGTATTTAATGAGCCTGAAGTGACAAGTGCTCAGATGGACCTTTTCTTTTAAGGAGTCTGAAAAGGAAAGAAAGTGACTACTCTGGAGAAACTAGGCAAAAGGTTTACCAAACATCTCGTAAAACTGCATATACACCTTGGCGATCATATGAAAACCAAGGATTTTCCGTACGATAGTCAATCTTCCCGAATGCTATGTTCAGTGCGTTATGGTTTGCAAGGCGGCAGACATAGCTTCCTAGGGATATAGGATGATAACCTAGTGGGGTCTCCCAACATATACTCGATGGTACTGGGAGCACAATTTCGTGCCAAACCACTACTGAGTCACAGAAGGAGGAATCACCCAACCTTGAGTGAAAGCAATAGCAACTAGGTTTAACGACGCTGGAGCACGTCTCTAGCCTAGACCTCTAAATAATGTGCGTTATGTTCCAATGCGCTGTTAAGTTCATTCAGTTCATTTTAGAGTTGATCTTGAATTATGTTTCAGTTTTCAAGCCTTACTGTATGTATACAACAAAACCTAGGATGCAGCTAGAATGAGTGAAATATCCTTTTTCTTCAATGAACACCCACTGACACGAGGGTAGAAAGATCATTCCCAAACCAAGAAAACCAAGACAAACCAAGAGACACAAAGCAAAAACACTTCAACCCTACAATGCACGAATACTACTAATGATAGATTTTATCATTTGCTTTCCAATATGTAAACTTGAAATGCAAATTTACTTTCACTTTCGTATACTAAATGAATGCAGTCTTTTGATTTTGATCGCTTTAAGTTTAAGAGAAACAAACAAGCAAACAAGTAAGTGTGAAAAAACCAATTGATCCAAATAGTTGTGATCTATGTTCGATAGTGAAAAGAAAATGAATTAATGCTACAGATTGGTTCAATACTTGTCACTAAAAAAAAATCAACCAAAAACAAGCAATGGAGAAGGCTCAAACAAACCAACAAGAAAGTTGCAAACGAATCTTGGGCAAACCAGCAAACCAAGCCAATTGATTCAATAACGAACTTGAAAGAACGAACTAGGTCACATGGGCCAAAATGCAAGATTCATTCAATAAATCTAAAAAAAAAGAGTGCCTTAACCATAAACAGTAAAAAACAAGCTACTGAGCAAGAGAAAAAGGGCAAGGGATCAACAAGACTGGTAAATTGAGGAGGTAGAATTGAAAAAAAAAAAAATCTACAGCAATCATCATGGGTACTACACAAGGAACTAGCGGAGATAAGCCAATGTCTGTAGCAATAGAGCGATGTTGTCGCAAGAGTACGTGTCTCTTCCACGACGGACCGATTTCAGAGTCGTCACGACTATGCAACGAGATTCAACGATGCATAGGACTTTACAAAAGAGTAAAGGTGACGTTGACGTGACTGTTAAGCTATTTTCTGTGATGACACTAAAAAACAATGATAAACGAACAAGAACTCCCAAACAAAAACCAGTCAATCCTTCTATCGATGTAGGGATCTCCCAGATCAACCTAGGTAACCCAAAGGACTTATAGTGTATCCCCAAAATTCAAAAGACACCAAACCAAAATCAAATCAAGAGCAAACAATAGAGGCAACATACAAAGGACTCCCTAGTGGAGTCGCCAACTTGTGATGTAGGAAAGTGTTCCCTCTGCGGACAGAGGCAACCCCTCTAGCCCTAGAGTGGGTCTAGTCACAGCAAGGACAAAACAACAATTGATTCCCTTAAATAGTCATCGTTGGAGGCCTACCTCAAACCGGTGGTTGATGAAATTCCGTTGCACTGCTCCAGCTTCCGTTTCCTTCTCCTTAGAGAGTAATGGACCTGAAACAACACAAGACAACGACAAAGCACATAACCAGGAAACAACAATGATCTATTTACTCACAAAGTCAAGGAGTCATGAGCTATCAAGTAAATTACATACAAGACATAGGAAATCACCATTGATTGTATTAATAATGAAAACGTCACAAGCCTTCTCAGAGGGTCCAACCAGTGTGTTTCTCCAAGCATTCACTCTCAAAGATGGGTCTCCCAAATAGCAATATATCTCTCTCTCTCTCTCATTCAAAAGTTTTACACAAGATTAAGGGCACTCCACACCTTCTTGCAAACTATAAAGCAATCCCACACTTGTCACACTCACACCAACTATCTATCAAACTCAAAATCAACAACAGCGCTATGCAACCAAAAGAACTAGCAGATGATAGCAATGGTGAGTGATTTTATAGGAGAAGGACTCTCCATGAAATGAGGGAGAGGGAGCTTATCCTCAAGACAAGCAGCACGAAAGATGGAACTACCATGCCAGAGGGTGGAAAGCGACCCAATCTGACCCAACAACTAGGTCCAGAGACATCCAGAAGGCCGACTGTTGAAACGAATTCGCCCAATCTGGATAGTCGCGAGTTTATAACTAAGATCTTGCACTGACATCGCTAGTAGGCAATATAAGCAGTCAAAATGTCATTAAAGATACCAAATAGATTTGCGCCGGAGCATGGAATCTAATCATCGTGGAAATTAGATGTAGTCCCGCATTGGAAGCGTGACTGTACCGATTATGACCGCTGTTCATCGCATGTATTTAGCTAATAGTCGTGATGAGGCAGAAAACTTAGGAAAAGTGGGTCAATTGGCAACATAAGAGAGCACTTGTCTAGTATGAGCATGGATGCATGACACAGTAGAAAGACTGGGTGAAGGCAGTGACAAATTACTGTGTAACAAGAACCAACCTCGACTGTGGAGCCAAGGGATAAAATTGGCAGCACCATAATGGGAGAAGAGGTACCACAATAGGTTGAGGTAGAATAAATTGTCGACATTACGATCGAGGTTTTCTCACAAGAACCAGCCTCGACTATGGAGCTAATGGAGGAAGATGGACCAAGACTAGAGGAGCTAGAGGCTGAACGAACCATGGGATAGGAAGAAGTCTCGACCCAGAGTGGAGCTGTTGCTGTTAGGTCCTTATACTACTAGTTTAACCCCTTATTGTTATTAGTACAACCCCCTTATTATATTGTTGTGCCCATGTAGTCCCCATATTGTTATTAGTGTGCCCCATAGAAGCCCACAATGTTATTATTGTGCCCTTACATTATTATTGTTATGTTGGCTCTGATTATATTATGACCCCTTAGACTCCTATATATAGAAAGGAGGTCTTGTCATTTGTATCATCCAAGAATTGTTCACTTGTGTAATGTAAAGGAGGTTTCCCCCTCGAAGAGGCTTATTCCTAAGGTGTTGATCTATCTTTTCTATCTTTTTGTGAGCTGGTTTCATAACATTTGGTATCAGAGCTTTGGATTCTAGGGTTTCGTTGCTCCAAACAGGACATCGTGGAATTTGCGCTATAACTTTTTTTCTGCGACGTTTCAAATGCTAAAACAAAAACCCATTTGGGCTGAAATCATCTAAAGCTCAGGTCTGAATTTCAGAGCTTTTTGTGCTATATTTATGGAGATATGATCTAAGGAATTTGGCCTTTTTCCTGACTCTCAAATTACATTCCAAATAGGTGACTTGGGAAAAATCATCATAACTTTTGTTTTGAGCATCAGATTGAAATTTCGTAGGCAGTTACAAAAAGAGGACAGACTATAGTTTCTTGTGTATATTTTTTAGATCCTAAGGTTAACACAGTGACACGTGGCACTTCATACAAGTTCACCCTTCTAAAAAGGTATATAATCAGGTCATCTTGGGAGATTGTGCATAACTCTTTCTTGGAGAATCTAAATTCAATCAGATTGGTGGCATTGGAAAGAGGATGCAAAGGGCTACTGCAGGTCGTAATTTCAGAACTAGAAGAACTGAAATTATAAAGTTATTGTCACTTCAAGATCGAGCTCCTAAAATCAAGAAAAGGCTATATGAGGAAGTTTGATGGCAAGGACCAGTAAATTGGATACTTCAGATGGAGCAATATTTTGATCTACATGGTGTACCACTGTTACAAAAGGTATGTATTGCATCTTCATATTTAGAACCGGATCAATTTTTATGGTATAAAGGGCTTTGTTCTCGTAAACAACTTGTTACTTGGTCAATTTTCACGGAGGAAATGATAGCACATTATGAGGATACAAAGAGCAACACCTTCTTTAGAGCAACACCACAACAATTGGAAAGAGAAAAAGGGATTTATTACAAAGTGGAAAGTAAAATTATGGTAATAAGGAAGTCTACCCCTCACAACTATAATAATGGAAGCGTTGTTTCTCCTAGCCTTCCACAACCTACAAGGGTTACACCACAATAATTGGAAGAAAAAAGAAAAAATGGGCTTTGTTACAATTGTGATAGCAAATGCACTAAAGGTCATAAGTGTGCTGAGAAGAAATTATTTTACATAGAGTATGAAGAGGAGGAAGAAAAGGATCAAGAAACACCAAAAGAAGAGGATATACGCTAGGATCCAACCCCAGAGAAAGAAGAAATGAATCCGACCATAACTTGTAAAGCATTGGCAAGAATTACCACTCCTCAAACTCTCAAGATAGAAGGACATATCAAGAAGAAGAAGGTCCAAACAGTGAAATATCATGAAGAAAAGTATCAAGAAACATCAAAAGAAAAGGATACTCACCAGGAACCAACCTTAGAGAAAGAAGAAATGAATCCAACCATATCTTGTAATGCATTCATTAGAATTACCATTGCTCAAACTGTAAAGATAGGACATATCAAGAAGAAAAAGGTAATAGTGTTGATTCATTCGGGTAGTACCCATAATTTTATTAATTGTAAGATAGCCAAGCACTTGAATTGCTTCCTAGATCCAGCACCAGAGTGTCAAGTGACAGTTGTAAGTGGAGGAACCATAAATTTCTCTATAAAGTGCCATAATATCAAGCTATCCATGGGAGAATATGTATTGAATAGCCCAATGTTTTTCGTTCCAATGGGTGGTGCTAATGTTGTACTAGGAGTCCAATGGTTACAATCCTTGGGCACAATAACTTTTAATTTTCAAGAACTTTTTATGAAATTTTCTTCGGAAGGAAAGAAAGTTGAATTAAGGGGTATCACAGGGAAACCAGGAAAGATAATCAACTCTGACGGAATGACAAAGCTTCTAAAGAAAGAAAAATGAGGCGTAATTGCACTATTATGTTCGCTAACTGTTTGCACATCGAAATCATGTATTTCGCCAGATCACCAAAAAGCCTTGGACAATCATTCCAAGGTATTTGAGACTCCCAAAGTTCTCATAGGTATTCATGATCATGATCATGCTATTCATTTTATTCAAGGATGTGTTCCTCCAAACATCAAGCCTTATATATATCCATATGCCCAAAGGAGTGAAATTGAACATATGGTTGCAGAAACGGTAGAGGTTGGTACAATTATCCAACCAAATTTGATAAACAAAGGAAGGCATGAATGGAAGAATGGCGAAGCAGGGTGGGAACTCATTCAAAAGCTGTCAAATATCCCAGTTCCAACAATATTTCCAGAACTTGACAAGGAAGGAAAAAGCATATTGGAACCTGAAGCATTTACAGAACCGAGAACCCGACAGCTACGAAATCGATCAATTTCAGAGTATCTCATCAAGTGGAAGAACTTACCCACTGAAGATTCCACATGGGAGGACAAGAATTTTATATAGAAGCATCGAGAACTACTCAAGCATTGAGGACAACACTTTTTGAAGGAGAGGGGCATGTTAGGTCCCTATACTACTAGTTTAACCCCTTATTATCATTAGTACAACCCCCTTATTATATTGTTGTGCCCATGTAGTCCCCCTTG
>Ga0115848_100585_pt1 | contig 14724 bp, 16 predicted proteins | sample InSIn3gowninarea_FD_83862 | JGI IMG/M metagenome (GOLD analysis project Ga0115848, IMG submission 83862) | reverse complement strand
TGGGATTTCAAAGCAAAATTGTAATCAAGCTGGAGATTAGCTTCAAATTAATGAAAGGATTCTGGATTTGCCTCAAATAGTTTGCCTCCTCATGAGTTTTTCTTCTGTGTTCATTTCATTATGTTTTTCTTCATGTATTTAAGCCTTATAGAGAAATTTGGGTAAGATCAAACTAAATATCAGTCCATCTTAAATCCCTTGTGAAGTTATAAACAATAATTAGAGATTAGTTTATAAAATTGTATATTATTATAAACTCCTCTATATCAATAAATTGTCACACCAATCTGCATTAGATTAAATACATTTTATTGACCAAGAAAACATTGTTTACCAGCATTCCTTCTTATAATCAATTAAATATTATGTTTGAATATTTAGTAAGCTGTAATTCCTTAAAACTATGTTATTCACTCAATTAAAATCAATTAACTATTTTTATACAAATAAACATCCCTTTCATTCTATTTGGCAAGTGTTAAAGTTTAAGCACATGTTTTCAAACTGTTCATAACATTGGTCATCCAAAAAACTTTAAAATAAACAAAACATTTTAGATGCTCTGGCATGATTAATTAACCTAGAATCATCTCAGAGGACAACACAACCAAGGCTTTCAGGACTAGTAACTCAACCCACCAAGGGCTTCCAGAGCGTTTTTCCATCCAAGGCTTCCAGAACTAGTAACTCAACCCAAGTTGTTATAGAGCTTCGAGAGAATTTGTCCAACCAGGGCTTCCAGGAACTAATAATGCAACCCATGCTAAGGAAACATGAGAACCAACCAAAACAAAACAAGGAAATAAACCCACAATCTCCATTGTTATCTGGGAAATGGAAAGGCTAGGTAATCTGCTGTCAATCCAAGAAATCTCCCATTCCAGTGACATATCATGACCAAAAATCCACATGCATATGCCATGCATGCCAAAACTAGTGAGGAACACATACATGCAACTCAATACCTACAAGAAAATCTTGTTGTAGTTGTTGATCCTGATTTTCTCTTGTGCTTTCTTTCTCTTCATTTTCCTTCTTGCTCCAAAAATCCAAGTATGCCACACTCTCCGAGAGTTCTCCAAGAAAACTCTAATTATCCAAGAGTATGAGAGAGAGAGAGAGAGAGAATAATGAGAGAGATCCAAAACTGAACTGACAAAAGTTTACCAACTGATCCTCAGAAGCCTTTTTATGAATGAGGCCTCTATTTTCTTCATTTTCCATTATTTTCCTTCATTTTTCTCCTTACATGCAACCTGTGACCTTTCACCTCCCTTTTCTCCTAATTTCCATTATCTTCATAAATAAATATGCCAAAAATTCCATTTTTCGTTTCCAAAGCCTTCACCATTGCCTTTGCTAATTTCCTTAGCCATTAAACAATCACAAGTAATCCCCATCACTAGGATTTTACCCAACATTTAGCTTGGAATAAGTGTCCCATCAACCGTGGTTATTATTTTTCCTTTATTAACTTTTATTACATGGAATTTTCACTAGGGTTGTTACAGAGTCCTCATCTAGTTGTCTTATGCCTCCTCTCTTTTTGATTAGATATTTTATGATGTTGAAATCTCCTCCCGTTATCTAGTATTATTCTTCTATTATGTTGTTCAGCAAGTGCAAGGAATCAAAAAATTACCCTTTTATCCCCTTGTGATTGGACCATTAACATTGGCAACATAATTGGATATTGTTGAGCCAATTAGCTAGATTGTGATGGTTAGGGTTCTTTTTTGTGGCAAAGGATTCATTTACCAGGATTTTGGAAGGGTTCCAAATGATTGTCTCCTACAATTCCTACTATGTCATTCACTACCTACCTACTACTAGGCCATAATTTTTTGAAGATTATTTCTAAGGATTTCAATTTAAATTTAGTTTCTTGAAGCATAACAAAATTGGGTTGTTCTATCATTATTCTGTTTTTGAGAATCCTCTATTTTTATTTTCCATTGAGATATCTTATGTTCCATGATGTAATCATCATGACATGTTATTGGGGGAGTGATGGAATGTTTCTATCATGAGATAAACCCTACTTGAGCTAACCAAAAGTCTTCCAATTCCCAAATCAATTGTTTTTTGTTTTTCATTGCTTTTTTTTTCTCTCCTTTTCCTAGATTTTCATTCTAATCCAGGTGGATATTGGTGGCCACCCACCTATTCCACTTGGACCCCCAACACTGTCTCTTTCAGTTTTTCGGTTTCCTTAATTGTAGCATAGTTTACTATTTTTGGCACTTTTTCAAGTCTTGAACTTCTGGAACCATTTTGAGGCCCCAAATGACGTTTTTAGGGGAAATAGAGAGACCAAAAACATCTAGAATTGGCTTGTCGGTTTGTTTTCGGCCTTCTCATCGAGATCTTAAAAACAAGGTATTATGATACGAAGATTGTATGTCAAAGTTACAACCCCGAGAAGTTAATGTACCAGTTTACCCAAACAAGGCCTGTAGCTTTGGTGCTTCATCTCCTAGGGTTAGGTTTTTGGATGTTTAGGGTTTTCCATTGTTTCTCAATAATAAATAGGCCTTTGAGCCTCATTGTAACACAATTTAGAGGCATGTAGCCACCATATGTCTTCTTAGAGATAAGCTACCATTGACCGAGCTATCTTCTTTCCATTCTGTTTGTAAGCATAGTTCAACATTTTTCTATTAATGAAATGAAGTGTTCTTCTACTGCATCTCTGTATTTATGTTTATATCTATAAGTTGTTGCGTTCATGTTTAAGTTCAGATCAATGGTATTAGAGCAGTCTTCTCTTTCTCTGTTTTTCTTTGCATGCCCCCAACGAGGTTAGGGTATAAGGAGTTAGGGCTCAATCTGGTTGAACCGTTGCAAGATCAACCTCACAAAACCCTAAGACATCCCATGGCGGAAGAAAATAAGGACGAGGGGGCAAGAGATCCTTTCAAAATGTTGCTTGAGGAAGCCCTTGAGTGATAGAGGGATATGATGATGGATAACTTTGCCCAGATCCTTCGACGGCTACCCATAGGCGATGCATCTTCACCTAGCAGCCACTCTGGAGGCGCCACTCCTTTTAAGGTACATGTTAACTTTGATATTCCCATATTAAAAGTTTTGGTACATGCAAACGTCGTAGATAAATGGTTAAATCTGTCAAAAGGATATTTTTCAGTACATGACTTTTCCAACAAGGAAAAGATTACTTTTTCACTTCTCAAAGATGCCCCACGCATCAAGAACTAGTGGGAAACATACTGTGAACAAAAGGACAAGAGTGAACGCTTGTTGTTTTTAGCCACACCCACTTGGGATTCTTTCCGTGACATCATCAAGGAACAATATTACCCTGTCGGGAGCTATGAAGATAAATACATAAAGTGGACCATGCTACGACAGGGAAGGGACCAAGATGTGCCGAAGTTCACAAATATTTTCCATACCCTTTAAGCTGGGTATGAAGGATACTAAGCGGCATTTGGTGCTCAAGTATCGTGGCTGCCTACACAAGTACATCCAAGATGAGATGGAGTTCCTGGAAATTTCCTCGCTCAACACGGCGTACCGGTATGCTGTCAAGATTGAACAAAAGTTTAAACAAAAGAAGCGGGACTTTGGGTCTGCGAATCCAAAGCAAGGAAAAGGAACCCCCAAACCACATAACAAAGGACCAAGCTGAGGCGAGGCTACCCAAGATAGCCCGCCGAAGCTGCAAGCAAAGAACAACACGATGAAGACAAAGAAGGACATGGGAAAATGGTGTGAGTTCCATAAGAGATCCACTCACAATACAAGTGAGTGTTGAGCCAAATAGTTACTGGTGGTCACACTTAAGGATTCTGAATCAGATGCATGTTCTGACTCTGAATCAGAACCCGATAAGGGAACTGACAAAGGGAAGCAACTCATTGATGCGGAGCCCAGTGCCACAGTGGCCACCACCAAGATCCAGAAGATTGAACTTGGAGATCCAGAGGAGGGGAAACACCTCTTCCACTCAAAGATGTGGGTGAAGGGTTCTCCTTTGCAGTTCATTGTCGATAGCGGGAGCCAAAAGAACCTCATTTCAACAGAGGTCATGAAGCGGCTGGGTTTAAAGACTACAACACATCCACAGCTTGACACCATCAAGTGGCTTCATCAAGGACGAGATCTTTGTGTTAGCCAGCAATGCCTCCTTCCCTACAGCATCAAGCCCTTCAAGGATGAGGTAGTGTGTGATGTTGCTCCTCTTGAAGTTTGTGATGTATTTTTAGGACAACCATGCTTGTGGAAGTGACATCTTGTATATGAATCTAGACTTCGCTCTATGATTATTACCTTGGCCAACAAGTTGTATAGGATACCAGAGGTAGCCCTGCCTACCACTATCTCTTTGGTCACTACAAAGCAATGCAGTAAGATCATTTCCTAGACCAGGAAATTTGTTTTCCTTATGATTCGCCCTTAGGGAAAGAATAAGGTTGTGGCCACGACTTCCAAGCAAGGCTCCTCTGCACAACAACAGCAGATGGACAAGGTTGTGGAGCAGTACAGGGATATTTTCATCTCACTTACAAGGCTACCTCTACACTGTCAGGTCAAGCACTCCATCGATCTGACCCTGATGGTGTCGCTACCCAATGGGCCGATCTATCGATGCTCTGTTCTGGAGAACGATGAGATCAAGAGGCAGATTCAGGAACTATTGTAGAAAGAGCATATCAAGCCAAGCTCGTCACCATGTGGGAGCCTGATTGTATTGGTACAGAAGAAGGATGGGACCTAGAGGCTCTGTATTGACTACCAGGTGTTGAACAAGATCACCGTACGGAATAGGTTCCCAATCCTGCAGATTGATGGCCTTCTTGACCAACACAAGGGGGCCAAATATTTCAGCAAGATTGACTTGAAGTCAAGTTATCACCAAGTACCTATCGAACCCTCTTATGTGTGGAAGATTTCCTTCAAATCCAAGGAGGGCCTTTTCGAATGGTTGGTCATGTCGTTTAGATTGACGAACGACCCTGCAACCTTCATGATAATGATGGACGCATCTTGCAACCCTTCACCAATGCATTCGTGGTGTTCTATTTAGATGACATCTTGATCTTCAAGCAGAGTTGAGACGAGCACCTCCACCATATTTGACAGGTCCTTCAAACCCTGTGACAACACAAGCTGTGTGCTAACTTGGAGAAATGCACCTTTGGCCTGACCCAGGTTCAATATTTTGGGTACATAATTAATGAGGGGGGTGTACATGTGGACCCATCCAAGATACAAGTCATTCAGGATTGGCTAGCCCCAACCACTCTAACAAAGCTCTGTAACTTTTTGGGCCTTGCCAACTTCTACCATAGGTTCATGTTGGGGTTCTCTCATATCACTTGGCCTTTAAGTCAAGTCACCAAGGGCGGAGCAAAAGAAAAGTTTTTTTATCTGAAACCCAACAACAAGTGTTCTCTAAGTTGAAGAATCACCTTTGGTTTGCCCCAATTCTCACATTACCAGACCTGCAACAACCATTTGAGATTGAGACAGATGCCTCCAACTATGCTATTGGTGTGCTTCTTACTCAGCATGGGCATCCAGTGGTTTGCCACAGTGAGACACTTTCAGACACAGTGCGAAAGTACCCCACTTACGACAAAAAAACGTATTCCATTATGCAAGCATGTTGTCAATGGAAGAATTACATGCTGGGGAAGGAAATGGTCATCCACATAGACCACCGACCTCTACAGTTCATACAAACACAAGGGAAGTTGCAGAATGATCGCCATCAGAAATGGTCCACCTACCTACAATAGTTCCATTTGAAAATTAAGTATAAAAAGGCCAGCACCAATAATGTCGTTGATTGCCTCAGCCGACCATCGGTCATGGTGCTGATCACTGTGCTCAACTCCTGTGGGCAGGAGACATTGGGGTGGCCACATCTTTACAAGAGTGATCCAGAATTCGGCAGCACATACCAAACACTCCTGGAAGGGAAGCAAGTTCCAAATTTTCACCTTCAGGATGCACTATTATGCCACCTGGGACACATCTGTGTTCCTTCAAGCGAGTGTGCCAAGATGATTTGGGAGGCATACTACAGTTGGGTCACTGGACATTTCGGAGTAGAGAAAACAATTAGCATATTGCAAAAGTATTTTTATTGGCCGAAACTTCGTCAAGATGTTGGGAAGTACATTAGGTCATGCACCGCCTACGGCAATGCCAAACCAACCATCAAGAAACAAGGCATGTATACTCCTCTACATAATCCTAGTCAGCCTTGGGAATCTGTCTCCATGGATTACATGTCGGGCCTTCCTTCTACTAAGCACGGCAACGATTGAATTTTCGTGGTCGTCAACAAATTCTCTAGGATGGCCATCATGGTAGTCCGCAAGAAGAGTATCATAGCAGAGGTCGCTACTAAGTTCTTCTTTGAGTGTGTATGGGTACACTTTAGGATCCCGCAGTCCATTGTCTCAGATTGGGACAGTATATTCCTGAGTGCATTTTGGTCAAGTCTCTGATCGATGTTGAATACAAAACTTACTAAGTCCATGGCTTTCCATCCCCAAACTGATGGCCAAACAGAGGTTTTCAACAGGATGATCGTACACATTCTACGCATGTACAACTCGAAGCATCCACGCACATGGAATGAAAGCCTTCCCTATGTCCAGCACAACTACAACAGAGCTCTCCACAGCTCCATGGGCCATAGCCCCTTTGAGGTAGGGCTCGGATTTCAGCCATTATGTCCCATTGATGTGGCCATACCAATTGCAGCGACTCAGGTAGATTCAGCTAATGTATTGAATGGACTTCATTGAGTGCATTCAATACATCCGCCAACAAGTCCATGATCTATTGGGCAGAGCTAATGCTAAGTACAAGTAGCACCATGATCAACATCGGGTGTCGCACAAGTTCTAGGTGGGCTACAAATTTTGGCTACATTTGCAAAAGGAGTGCCTCGCTAGACTCCACTGCAAGCTTCGCCCGCTCCGATATGGGCCATACACCATCACCAAGGCTGTAGGGGACAATGCCTTCGAGCTTAGCATTCCATTGTTCCTTTGTCTGCACCCAGTGTTCAATGTAAACTACCTCCGGCCATACTTTCGACCATTGTTGAACACATCTGACGTTGCAAAATAGCTCACACCAATAGAGCTAAGCCCAGACTGCATGGAATAGGCCACCACAAATCAGATCATGGACACACAGATCAAGAACACTCGCCAGCAAAATGTCCAACTATATCGGGTTGTCAAAGTTGTCCAACTCTTTCACCAAGGCAAGTGGCTTACTAGGGACCAAGTTCAACAGAAGTTTCCCCATCTCATGGAGGCACTCAATGCAATGGGGACCATTGCTTCCTAAGGGGGGAGGAATGATCCAGGTGGATATTGGTGGCCACCTGCCTATTCCACTTGGACCCCCAACACTGTCTCTTTCAGTTTTTCGGTTTCCTTAATTGTAGCACAGTTTACTGTTTTGGGCAGTTTTTCGAGTCCTAGACTTCCGAAACCGTTTTGAGGCCCTAAACGGCATTTTTAGGCGAAACAGAGAGACCAAAAATGCCTCCAAATTGCTTACTAATTTGTTTTTGGCCTTCTCTTCAAGATCTTCGAAACGAGGTATTATGATAGCCAAACGGAGATTGTATACCAAAGTTACGACCGCAGGAAGTTGATGTACCAATTTACCCAAACAAGGTCGACAGTTTTGACGCTTCATCTCCTAGGGTTAGGTTTTTGGATGTTTATGGTTTTCCATTGTTTCTCAATAATAAATAGGCCTTTAAGCCTCATTGTAGCACAATTCAGAGGCATGTAGCCGCAATATATCTTCTCAGAGATAAGCTACCATCGCCCGATCTATCTTCTTTCCATTTTGTTTGTAAGCATTGTTCAGCATTTTTCTATTAATGAAATGAAGTGTTTTTCTACTACATCTCTATATTTATGATTATATCTGTAAGTTGTTGCGTTCCTGTTCAAGTTCAGATCAGGTTCTCTTTCACATTGCAAGATGTTGTATTAGAAGAGAAAGTAGGGGATTCAAAGGGTTACCTTGGTGCTAAATATGTATGGCTTCTTGCATTATGATGTACACCCTAGTTATCAATTATTCTTCATCTTTCGAAATTGTAGTAGGATATTTCTCTTTCCATTATGAAGCCAAAGTACTTAGGTCCATATTTCCCAGTTCTTCAAAGTGCTCTTCTATCTTTTCTTGGTCTTTTTTCATTCCTTTTGTCATTTCAATTTCAAATATTTGTTGACAATATACATTTGGATTTGGAATAACTTTCTCTTCTTTGTGCTCCATATGTTTCTCTAAATTCTACTTTTGGCTCTTTTCTTTGCCTTCCACTGGGGCTTCATCCTCTAAGTTTTTCAGGGTTAAAAAACAATTTTTATTTTGATAATCTCCTCCTTTATTTATACCTATCGTTTCCCTAGGGATATTCCTTCTATTTGTTACCAGAGTGTACCCTTCTTGACGTGTCTTTGGAGCCATTTCAAGCCTAATTATTTATTGTTTAAATGGAATTCTCTAAATAGATTTTCATATTCATGACATCACCTACATCTAAAGGGTACTTTTTCACAATAAATTGGTTGGATCCATATATTATCTTGGTAGCTAAGTTGAATGTAGGATGGCAAGGGTTTTGAGATACCCATATACGTGCATAAATGAGCCTAGGATGTGTAACACTCTGGCTATGTGGTCTCAGATAACATGCATAAATTTCATACTATGTTCCCTGTCCTTTCCAAGATCTTTGGGTCCTAAAATTCATGAGATAAAGAGTATAGGCTAATCTAGAGTAGGGCTGAAGAGAATTTGTATGTTTCAGGATAAGATATTTCAATCCAAGGTTTTATATATAGACCTACAGAATTAACAAAGTATGAGCCAACTTGGAAGATTCAATCTCTATCCTCCACATTATTAAAAATGGCTACAAAACACATCTTAATCCAAGCTTTAGTTCCATATCTCCTTTGAGAGTCCATGTTTTTCTAATTCAGCTTATTAAGATCCTTTCAAAAGGCCAAATACCTACAAATTTGTAGATCAGTGCATGATCTTGCATATAGTGTATCTTCACTCTAATCTTGGTAGTGGGGACTTCATAAAGTGGTGGTTTTGTTTAATGGGGGAAACAGGAACTAGAGGACCTACATCCTTTGTCTTGGGGGATCAGGATTTTTTTCTACATATCCATTGCTTTCTTAGACGAGGTCATGGTCTTTCCATTGTATTGCAATATGGAGTTAGACCATTGTTCTAGGCAAGGTCCCCTGCTAGTTAGAATGTTGTAGTAGGAGGAGTCCCTACCACTCCCCCTCCCCCACTGCCTGAGGCCATTCTACAAAAGTAAACCCTATGTGCATGTTATAATCTTAGGTCAAGTCAAGTTGTAGGTCTTGTTTGAAATCTTGATAATAATTTGATGATGAATTTATAGTTTAACTACTTGAACATTGAAACTTTATCTTGTAACTGATACTTTATGCTAAGATTTTATGTCAACCCAACTTGAGTCATGGATGGTTTTGACTAAATTTTAAGAAAATCTTAAGTTGCATTTGTTTTCTTGTTATTATGCAATAAATACTTAATCACAACTATTCTCTAAATGGGGGAAAAGCAAGTTTATATGAAGAGGATTGGATTAAATGCATTATGTTTAACTTTAAAATTATAAGTTATAAAACAGTTTTAGATTTTCTTTATCCTTCTCCATGATTCACCATATAAAATAAAACTAATGGCAAGAGTTTGCAATAAAAGTTTCTTCTTATTCCAAAGTCACTTTCATTTATCATTTATAATGGCATTCAAATTTATGATGAAACTCTATCATGAAATATTTAAAAGAAATCATCTTCTTGGCAAATTATTAAATAACTCTAGTTTATAATTATTAATCTACATTATTTATTATATCACTTAAAATAAATAATTATTGATAATTGTATCAATTAATTGATAAAGAATATAAGTTTAAATAATTGAGAAAAAAAATAGTTATTCAAATTTGTGATGAAAAATCAATAATTGCTCATAGGACAACTCAACTAGTGATTGATGTGTTATGAAGCACTTTGTAAACCATAAGATTCAAATTTCAAATCCTTGTGGATAAGCCATCATTAAAATGAATTACTTTCTCTTAATTGTTAAATAAATTCAGTTGCTCCACATTAAAAGGAATTACTTTCTCCAAATTGTTAGATAAATTCAATTTCTCCAAATTGTTAAATAAATTTTGTTTATAATTTATAAGTATTAATTCATAATATATATTACATCACTTAAATATATAATAATAATTATTAATTATATCATTTAATTGATAAAGAATATTGATTTTTGTTAGTTTAATTTAAATAATTGAGAAAAGAGTTGTTATCTTTTCTTTCGAATTTTTTTTTTTGTGTGTTTATCAAGTTGTCGAACTCCAGAGATTACATTAGGTTTGACTTGTGGCTTGAAAAACCTCAAAATCACTAGAAGATTGCACCTGGCTTGGGCCACACTAGCTCTTAACATGGTTAGATGTTTTCCCACTAAATTTTGATCAGGTGACCTTCACATCACAAAGTAACTTAACAATACACTTCATCAATGTCTATTCTACACCCCATGAGCTTTTTCCTTCAAAACTTAAATCTTATTTCCAACCTATTATTTTATGAATTAATTGTTAATTAAATTTTAGTAAAATCATTTATTAATTAATGTAACAAATTACTTATTAGTGATTTAAAATAAATATATCAAAATATCAAAATTAATATATATATATGAATGATAATTAATCTATACGTATAATATAAATTAATGATGAAACATTTAATCGATTAAAAAACGATATCAATATACAAATTTTGAATAAGTTTAACGGTTTATCTTTTTTTTAAGTTTAAATTAAAATTTAGATGGAAATAAAATATCTATACTTTTGTTAATTTTAGTAATTAAATATTTAAGTGAATAACAAATTTAATTATTAATTATTAATTTTTCTACAATGAATAATAATAAACACTAAGTTCGGCCTGGAGTATGCCGTAAAACTGCTTCTGCTTGGCTAAGAGCTCGTCTTCCTCGGACGTAAGGAAACAGGTTAACGGCCCAAGACCCAGAGGCATCTGGCAGGAGTGATAGCCTGCTCCCTTACGGACCACCAGCGGGTTATTTCAGGTGGCGTGGTTTTCCTTGATAACAGTGATGCGTACAAACTGACAGTTGCGGATAGCAGCCAGAGATGGCTGTCCTCACTATTGGTTTGTCAACTGAGTTTGATGGGTTTTTCCACCTTTTGAAAAAAAGAAAAAAAAACACTACGTTATCTTTTCCCAATAAACCAGTCATTTTACTTAAAAAGGTCATAATCACATCTCCATCTTAATGACAATCATGACGGCTGTTCCTCCATTCGGGGCTTATTTTACTCCTATCATTTCGCTCATTCACGATATCCATGTTGACTTTGTTGTCGGAAAATGCCATCCTCATTTTACCATTTCAATTATTATGACAACTATTTTTACCATTCCTCTTATTTTTACCATTTCAATTATTATGACATCTAATTATTATTTTCAACCCCACTCAACCTTTCATTTTCCTCCTTCAAATCACGTTTACATTGGTTAACAGTAAATTAACAATAAATTTAGTAACCATAAATCCCTTAAAAATTGGTTAACAGGAAATTAATCTAATGGAACAATTTCGTTTGTTTTTTACCATAAAAAGGAAGAGGAGGAAAGTCGCAGCAACCTCAAGAACTTTAACAATATTTGATATTGTCAAATTATATATCATGAAATCTTAATATATAAGCGACTACTTGATGGTTGTGTCTCACCATCCATCTACTAATTAACTTCAATGATCTTCTAAGCTGGTCAAATTCGACTTCTCACTTATTGCGATTGTGACCTTTGTAACATAAGCTTCCAACCAAAAAATTAATGTCATAGGAAGACTCTTGAGATTCTATTTCTTACTTCTTTCCCAACCCCTCAAGTAATATATATATTCATATTTATATTTTTATATTTTGATTTAATCAATCACAGTAATATATATATAAAATTAGTACAATCATATTCATAAATGTGGTTGATATATGTCATTAAATTTAATATGCTAAATTAATATATTAATATATTGAATTTAAGATTAATATCAAAAATTCTAAGATTATAAAATTAAGGAAAGATAAACCTGATGGATTATTAATATTGTAAACCCAAGGGAATTAAAAGAGAAGAAAATACGCTAGGGTTTCTACAGTTCTAGGGTTTTAAGGCCTATATTGAATCCTTACTGCCAAATCAGTTTTCTTTCAGCTTTTAGACACTACAGTTTGCTTTGAAGTTGGCTGCAGGCTCATTGGGCACATGTCAGTTCCCCCTAGAGGAGGGGGATAGCCCCCTCCTTTAAGAATATTGTTACTAGAGCTCGGTGTACTGCATCTAGCATGTTCGACAAGACATGGCAACAGAAAGGAAAGAAATCGCAATCACCAGAGTTGGGAGCTCAATGGCAGTCTAGGATGAAGGGTTGTTGCCTCCCAAAGACAGCTAAAAACCCCCACATGTTGATCCCAAATTATCAGTTGAAACAATCTCGCTAGTACATGCAAGATCATGCGATAATATACAAATTCATGGGTATTTGGCCTAAGGAGTCAAATATCCTCAGATAGATCGAGCTATCACCAAACAACGAATATTTTTGTCCTACGCCAGGATCTGTGTTTACATGAACATCCCTCAACCCTTGCCAGAGTCTGTGGAAATTGAATACCAAGACAAAGTTTGGTCCCAGCTGTTGGATTACGAGCATGTCCCATTCAAATGCATAATATATCATGAATATGGTCACCTATTTCATGATTGTCCTCAACGGCAGAAAGGGACTCCCGCCAAATTCGGTAAGTCCTTCTCAAGATGGCTTCCAGGAAGTGTCGAGTCGGTGCTCTTCAGGGATCAGGGGTCCTCCTAGCCATGCTTCTCCACCACCCCCATAAGCGACCTCAAATCGTCAAGTGGGGAATCGCTTTGCACTTCTGGAAGAACCAACGGAGAACAAAAATAAAAAAGAGCTAGAAATTGTCAGCCAACCCCAACAAGCAATGGAAGTGGAAGCGAGTCCTGAAAACCTTAAGAGAAATTAGCCAAGTAAAAGGAAATCTTTGGAGGAGCTTTCAGTCGATAAAGAGATCCAACAAGTCCTTGCTCAAGCTCAGCAGGCCCTAGAGCATGAAGTCAAAATGGATCAACTCAATTATGACGAGAGGATTTTGGTAGCATTTCTACGAAACTGGGAAAAGGTTGGATCTGGAGATATACCTCAGGAGCAACTCGAACAATTTCACTAGATCTACAAGGAATGGAAACAACGTCAAGAACCTCAAGATTCTTCCCCTCACTCATCCATGGTGATCTAAGACGAGGAGGCATCCAAAGTCTAGTTCAGGGTTCAAAAGAAGAAAGAAGGGTAGAAAACCAACTAGTGAGGTGATCCATGAAGCCAAGGCTATCCTAGACAACTCAGGACAAGCCAATGTCCTCACGGAGTACTACCAATGAACCCTACCCCTTCCTCAAAGAAAGTAGTCTCTTGGAATATAATGGGCCTCAACTCGAAAGGTAAGTTGAGGTACTTACGAGATAGGATTCAACAAGGAAAATTGGATATCATTGTATTACAGGAAACCAAGGTGACGTAGGAGAAGCTAAGCGAAATCAAGAGAAGGATTTAGCCATCAGAGGAATGTATGGCATTGGACACGAAGGGTAGTGTAGGAGGTTTAGGGATCATCTGAGACACTAGATCTATCTCCTTTGGGTCTTGGATTTCCTTCCCCGACTCTCTTTTAGGAAAATTCGAATGTATACGCTCCTCTATGAAGGTCTGGTTAATAGGGGTTTACGACCTGACTCTCCCAAGGGGAAAGTCGAGCTTCCTTAGTAGTTTACAAAAGTTAAGAGAAATTATGGGTGAGGGCAGTTGGATCCTTGCAGGAGACTTCAACATGATCAAGGACTTAGGAGAAAAGAAAGGAGGAGTTTGTCGGCTTGATCCTATTTCTCATTCTTTTCAGGAAACTATCCAAGATAAAAGAAGTTGAAGATATAGAATTCATTAATGGTATGTTCACTTGGAACAATCATCGAGGAGGTAAGCACCAGATAGCGTCACATCTGGATTGCTTCCTTATCTCGGGTGATATTCTCCAGCAAGATCATTATCTTCAATCTTTTATTCTCCCATGTTTGGGTTCAGATCATTGGCCCATATGTCTATAAATAAACCTGATAATGGCCCCAAGGAACATGAATTTCTGCTTTGAGGCATTCTAGCTCGAAAGGTCTTATTTCATAACAAAGTTAGAGGAATGGTGGAAGGACATCATGGTATCTGGGCAAAGCCATATGGAAATTTTCCAACCAAAGTTGAAGGAACTCAAGAAAAGGATAAAAGATTGGAATCACTCTGATTTTGGCAATATTCATAAAGAAAAACATGCGTTGGAGGGTGAAATGTGGGAAATACAATATATTATCTTATAAGGACGAATGGAGACCCTTTTGGCAATATTCCTTATGCAGTGTGATGTGCTCTTACGATCCACCACATTGCCTGTTGGTGGCTAGAATTGTTTCAACTGATAATTTGGGATCAACATGTGGGGGTTTTTAGCTGTCTTTGGGAGGCAACAACCCTTCA
>Ga0115848_100584_pt1 | contig 14725 bp, 15 predicted proteins | sample InSIn3gowninarea_FD_83862 | JGI IMG/M metagenome (GOLD analysis project Ga0115848, IMG submission 83862) | reverse complement strand
AGCGCATGCTCTTGTCGGCTTCGCGGCTAGCCTGGGATGCGGCGCTCTCACTGCCAGAGGTGACGCCCGAAGAGCGGAGAGGGCGGGTTGCGCGGAACGCAGCGCGACCGATGATGGAGGCCATTGTGTTTCTGTGGTGGATTGGGTGAGGTTTGGGGAGTTGAGAGGCAGCGAGCTTGGCTGTGTCTATACTGAGGTGTTGTAGAGTGACGTTCGGGCGGAAAAGGCAAGTTCCGCCGTCTGCTCTGTTCCGCTCTTGGCGCGTTTCGGAGCTCTACCGGATCACCGCATGCAGGTACCGCTGTTTTCTCGACCATGCGCAATATAAAACAAAAAGTACAATAGAAGCGCGATTAGAACTAAGCTCTCTTCACTTCTGCCACGTAGTCGAGCATAGTGTACTCGCGAACTTCTCTGTTGTGACGCTTTCCAAGTTCATAGCTTCTACCGATGACGCGATCAATTCGAGCTGCATCAAGTCGAGCTGCATCTTTAGCCCGCGTTAAAACATCCTCAAAGCACTTTTGCAACATGGACATTCTAGCAGAGTCCAACTCGTAGCTAGAGTTAGTGCGACAGAAGCGATATTGTGGTCATTTGAAAGACCAGACTAGTCATATCTTGGCATCGGGACGGATTGAAGCCAAAGGGAGCCGGATCATTGTGACAGACTCAACGGTGCCGCATCTCGGCCGTCGCAGCAACCAGACGTTTTCCCTACAAACAACCGACTTGGGAAACACTGGTGCACATATCGCCAAAGCCATTGTGCAACCCGACAACTCCGATTGGAGCGCACAAGGGGGGAGGGGACAGAGGCTATGCAAGACCAGTCATCAACAAAAAACATTATTAGCTCACAATGGAGGGAAACACTGAATCCGCTCAACTCGAAAACCCGACCTTCGTCACACCTCCGACCTCGAATGAGCAATCCGAACGACTCTTCAATACCGCAACCGCAATACCCACCCGCCAGCAGTCGGCCATCCCTTCCACCACAGGCGCTGTAGGAGAGGCAGGTCTTCCACCCTCTCGTCCCGTTTCGCGAACCGGACTCAGATCTGCTACGCCTGGTCGTCGTCGACTTGCTGCACTTTCAGCCGGCGCGCGCGGCAGCTTCCAAAGCGATGGTTCACGTCCGACCACAGCGGCGAGTAGGACACATGTACCGAACCTGGTCTCCACTGCTTTTTCAGGACCACTCAGTTCTCGGCACACGCAAGAGCAAGTCACGACGGTTGCAGTTGCGGTCCCAAATGCCAGACCTAGTGTCGAGAGCGGACGCAAGAGTCACAGACACCGGAACAGCAACGCATCTATTGTCACCATAGATCAACAGCAGAGACCACTGATTGATCCCGATGCTCCACCTCTACCAACCTCACGAGGCACTGCTACAACCGCGCCAGGCTCACAAACCGACAACTACACCACTGACAACGCAAAGAGCGACGAGGAGAGCGTGCCCCTACAAGCGTTGTTGAGGGAAGATGGAAAGAGAAGATCCGCCGCATCTATGCAACCACAGAGATCCCTGAAATCTCCGAGATCGCTTTCAGCCACTTGGACCCGACACAGCCCGATTGGTAGAGCCAGCGGAGCAGGTGGTCCAATGGAAGGTCACCAAAAACTCGAATCCGGCCCACCCTCTCCTCGATTTTCACGCGAACACGCAAGTAAGAGGCCCCACAAGACGGATCTTGGAAGGAACTACGAATATTTTGTTGGGAACACCCTGTTTTTTCTTCATGGCCGACTAATTAATGCGCGGCGACGACCGCTTAATCTCCTTACTGGGCTGCTAGCAATCTTACCTGGCGCCCTTTTCTTTGGCTTTTCGTGAGTTGTCTGACCTGTACCGACACTTGACGCGTTTGCTGACAAGGACGCGAAAGTGCGCCATGGCTCTGGCATAATATTTCTCCAGCGATACCCATACTTTTTGCTTACGTTTTCTTCATCTGTATATCTTCTTACTTTCACGCTTCTTTTACAGAACCTGGAGTGAGTGTTGGACATTATTTTTCTTTCCGAACCAAGTCTAACGTTGGGCAGATTCTCCCCCGTAATTTACATCCTCACCCTCCGACGTCTGAAAGCGAAGATCCCCTCGCTCTCGGGCCGCCCACCACGGAATGGGTCACTGTTCGCACCTACGGCTCCTCTGCAGAGACGGCCATGGAAGTGCCCGTCAAATACTGCAAATCTTGCAACATCTGGAGACCTCCGAGAGCTCATCATTGTCGGGTATGCGACTCCTGTATTGAGACTCAAGACCATCATTGTGTCTGGCTCAACAACTGCGTTGGTCGCAGAAACTACCGCTATTTCTTCACCTTTGTCGCCACCGGCACTCTCGTAAGCCTTTTCCTCCTGGGCGCTAGTCTAGCGCATATTCTCGTATGGATGAAACGGAACAACACAGACTTTGCTCACGCCATCAACGTCTGGCGGGTTCCATGGGCTATGTGTATCTATGCCATTCTTATCTTCCCCTATCCGGCCAGTTTAACGGGCTATCATCTCTTTCTCATGGCCCGTGGTGAGACGACGAGGGAGTACTTGAACGGTCACAAGTTCCAACCGAAGGATCGTCACAGACCGTTCAGCCAACACTCGTTTGTTCGAAACTGGATTACTATCTTGATGAGGCCGCAGCCGCCAACATATATGCAGTTCAAGAGGCATTACGTCCAAGGCGATCAGCGACTCGGAGAGAAACGAAGATCAAAAGCCGATAGGAGATTGGAAAAGAAACTCGACAACGAGAAAGGCGTGGAGATGACAGAGATGGGTGGGGGTAATGCACCGCCGAGCACAGTAGGATTCCAGGGCCCAAGAGGGCGCGGAATGATTAACAATACGCCGAGAAGTGAAGGGTAGTGAGCTATGCCTTTTTTTTTTCTTTTTTGTACAACCATACATTTTGTAATTCATCGTCTTGCTGAACTCTGGCGTTTGGATTTGGGAGATGGACCATGGATACCCCGAATCGGAGAGTTTGCTTGAGGTTCATACATTTCAAGGACATCCGTTGCTCTGGCGAACTTAGGAATGCTTGTGATTCTGACGCGTCGGCGGAACGCCAATCGGTTTGATTGCCATCCTGTAAAGTATGTATATGATCGCATGAACTAACAAACAAACACGTCTTGTGCAGCTTGTTGCATTCCGTGACTTTTGATAAAAAGTAATCGCTAGATCAATTGATGTTAAAGCTTTGTGTTTCGTACTGTATTCATCGACAATGCAGCCGTTGATTCACTCTCGGCTGTTCAACGCGTCCAGCCCCCTCGCGTCTCGTCACTTGATCACAGCTTCACCATCCAACACCAACTTCCTCTCGTGTTCCCACAACACTCCAGGCACCATGGCGAGGAAGAGTGGAGTGAGTTTCACGCGTGCGATATCAGCAGCCTCGTCGTCGTCTGCAGAGTCTTGCATTCATGTCGGCGGTCCACGTTTGACACGCTCCGCCTCTACTTCGTCGGCCGTCTCGCATGCCTCGACACCACCCACCAGTCTTCCCGAAGAGAGCGTTTCTGAACAAGCCACACACGAACATGTCACAGCACAGCCGTCGACGCGTCGTGACTTGCGTCGCAAATCTGGACCAGCCACATACAATCTCAAGGCTACCTCAAGCGCGACCTCGACTGCCAACGACACACGCGATTTCTCCGGTGCAACACTGGTCGATGTTGCTTCTGCATCCACTACCAACACCCCGCAGCGGAAACTGCTCGACGATAGCGTCAAGGCTCTTGATCTCGACTGGGAGATTGACTCTATGCCTGCCGAGCTACCTCACACCGTTCCTCTCTCCAAACCGCAAAGGCGGAACAGCGTTCACGTCCATCGACTGGTAAAAAGAGCCGCCAGCGCAGTGGACAAAGTGAAGAGTGTTTTGGGGAAGAGGGACAGGGCTCCTGAGGAAACTGGGAAAGATGCTTCCCGCAGGCAAAGTCGACGCCTCGTCGCGCTCGAGCAAGAGAAGACCCAAGTGTCCCAGTCGTCGTCTGAAGCTGTGGAGACGGAAGAGACAGTGGAGCGTCCAAGCAAGCTGGCCCGCTTGTCTTCCATGTTCAGTCTCACTTCCGCGGCCTCTGCTCCCGCGATCCCAAAGCCGACTGTGTGTGAAAGATCCGTCAAGCGCTACCAACGTCAAGGACTCTACGTTGGTCAGGACAACGGCAGCTCGGACAAGACGGACAAGCCAAAGAAAAGAAAGTCGACTGCATCCACCACATCTCTCAAGCAAGAAGCTATGCCACTTCCCATGTGGGGCTATGCAGAGAAAGAAAGATCCTTCATGCTTCCATTCGACGTCTTCGCCCCGGCCTACCGCGCACGAGGTGACGAAAAACCAAAAGACTGGGGCAAGATTGGCAAGAACAGGCTTGTTGGAGACGCAAAAGCGATATGGCGCAACACACGGCTCGAACGCTCTGTCTGTGCCTGTGTAACCCCCGCCTCCGGGTCTTTGGAGCCAGGATGTAGTGACTGTCTGAACCGACACATGCACTACGAATGCGACGACGACAACTGCAATCTTGGCGATGAATGCAGTAACCGCGACTTTGCAGGTCTTGCTGCACGAACCGAGCGTGCGAGCAAGTGCGACAAAAAAGGCCTCGCGCATGTGTATCATGCAGGTGTTGAAGTCATCAGGACTTCGGATCGTGGCTTTGGTGTTAGAGCCGTCAGGTCTTTCAGTCCGGGCGAGATCATCACGGAATATATCGGTGAGATCATCACCCCAGAGGAAGCCGAGCGCAGAATCAGGGAGGAATACAAAGGAAAGGGCGTAAGTTTCACTCCCGAGCGCATTGCATGATGTCTAGCTAATGGGGTTTCTTCCAGGACTATTATCAGATGGAGTTTGATCAGGGAATGATTCTTGACGCGACAAAGGGATCTGTTGCACGCTTCGTCAACCACTCCTGCGAGCCCAATTGTAAGATGGAGAAGCGCTTCGTTGCAGGTCAACCACGCATGGCGCTTTTCGCAGGCGACGGCGGTGTTTTGACTGGCCAAGAGCTTACCTATGATTACAACTTTGAGTAAGTGCAGTGTCTTTTCTTTTGGTTGCAACACTGACGTTGAGTAGCAACTACAATGCGTTCAACGTCCAGCAATGTCGCTGTGGCGCCGTCAACTGCCGCGGCGTTCTCGGACCGCGACCCAAAGACGCCAAGAAGCCAGCTACCAAATTGGAAAAGGACAATGCTGCCGCCAGTCTGAAACGGAAGGCACCCGAGGTTCTAGACACTCCTTCCGATGCTGATCTGCTCCGGAGTCTTCTCACGAAAAAGCGCAAGGTGAGACAGTTCTCAAAGGGCTGGGTCTATGTGGATTCGAATATGGAGGCAGCCAGACAGGAGGAAGCAGCTCTTGACAAGGAGATTGCAAGGCTGAAGCGAGAGGGAGTGTTTGATCAGGTCACGACCGAAATACCAAAGAAGCAAACGACGAGCAAGGCAAAAGCAAAGGAGGTTGTTGAGAAGCTGGAGGAAAAGATCAAGAGCAAGATGAGCAAGACAAAGGAAAAGATGGTCCACCAAGACGATGAGCCAAAGGAAAGTAGGAGGTCCTCTATCTACAGCCGCCTCTCTGGTTCCGTGAAGGATGGAGAGAAGAGAAAGTCGATTGCTAGTCTGCGTCAGAGCACTCTAAGCTTCCACCGACTGAGCAATGCAGATATGACCGAAGAGCAGGAAATGTTGCTCGAAAGGCCTGCAACCTCGAGCAGTATTGGACGGACACTCAGCAATGCGAAGAACAGCCTCATAGGCCGGAAGACTTCAAACAGGATCAAGGCGACTGCAAGGAACAGCACTTTGGTTAGTGGTTGATTGATTACATTGCATTGCATCGCGTTCGGCAAGCGTTTTTTGGGATAATACAAAGGCGTATTTGGAGAAGGGCGTTTCTTATTATCATATTCTTGCATAGCATAGCGTCTTTTATTCTTAATTTGATACAATCATTCTATATCTTGATGTGCTGATGACTTGAAGCTTTTCGAAGATCTCCCATGTCTTGGCATCCCCGGCAAGTCCGAAAAGGCCGAGAATGCTCCAAAGGAACTTCTACTTTCACATGACGCGCGAGGGCGAGGCCTCAGTTATCAATCTTGCGACATCACATTGAAGACATTGAACAGGACACTTGAATTATACGCAGTGAGTATTTTTCTCTGCACACGTTCGACTGCGCCTCCGCCTCGCCACATACTCTAGCCTCTACCACTCGTTCATCTCCGCTGATTCGCCCGCAGCAGTACTGTAATCTCACCACCACCACCACCTCATACCCACGATCTACAAACAGCCCCTCCACACACGATGAGCTCAACAGCCTTCGAAGTCCGATCACTGGTACGCAAAGAACAACCCCTCTCACCTGATCACTCTCGCCCCTTCCAAAACACACACAAGAAACCTCCCAGCGCATCCCATTGGCAAGACCAATGAAGGACAGTCCCCGGCTGACTTCAGGATCACAGTATCGCAGTCTCTTGCGCACATCACGCCAGTTCGCGCTGTACAACTTCCGCGAGTACGCGGGGAGGCGCACGCGCGACGCGTTCAGGCAGCATGTGGGGATCGCGGATGAGAGGAGGGTGCAGGAGCTTGTGCAGAGTGGGATAAGGGAGTTGCAAGTTTTGAAGGTGAGAGTTGTTCTTTTTTTTGGGTGGGATGGGAGAGGGATGTGAGAGGGATGTGAGAGGGATGAGAGAGAGATGGGAGAGAGATGGGAGAGGGAGTGGGTTGAAGATGACGGGTCTTGGATGGTTGTTTGAGAGTAGGAATGGAAATACGCTGGGATAATTTGCGTTGGAACACGTTTACTGATATTGTGGATTCATCACAGAGACAAACGGTCGTCAGTCAGTTCTTCCAGCTTGACAGGTTAGTTGTCGAGGGTGGCAAGGAGGGAAGGCAGACGGATGGGAACGACATTGTGCGGATGAAGGACCAGGGGTAAGTTTTTGACAACGAACGAGTCTTGTCGGAATGTCAAGAGCTAACTCTTGCAACAAAGATGGGATTAGTTGGGTTCTTCGTGGTAGAGGTTGTGGATGTATGCATATTGCGGAAATGGGAGTTTCGGACTTAGGAAGTAGTTCTACAAAATATCGGTCTTCTGCGCAGTACAATACCATTCCACTCGTGAATTTGTCCTCTTTCCTACGATACTCTCTTGTCTTGGCTCACTTGAACATCAACTCTTCCATTTGAAATTGGTATAGACTTGACCGAAGATTATCCGAGCGCGCGTCCAATAACTCCACTCTCTCGAACACGCGCTTCACGTCCTCCCCATTACATTACAACATTGAACAGATCTAACACTGGATGCCTCGCTAGTATTTATTTCCTCTCTTTTGTAGCTTCGAGATCATAATACGACGCGTTGGTGGCCGTCATACTTACTTCTACCTTGACGTTCGTTGATATTTACTATCCAACCAGTTAATATCCAACCAATTGATATCAGAGAACCACTATCTACTTTTTGGAGATCCGTGTTTATCTTGCAGTAACGCGGACATCGCCATGGCTCCTGTACGTGCAACACTTCTTCGTGCTTTCCTTACCATCTGCATATCCAAGCTGTTACATGTATTTTCCTTCCGATTTCTCTCCTACACCACACAAAATAAGCATCTCTTCCCAGCAGAAAGGCAGTGAGCAAAGACTCTGCGATCAAAGACGAAGAGCAGAAGCCTGATCCAGAAGTGCTCGCGGCCCATATCTTGATGAACATTTATTACGAATGCGTTTCTATTGCTCAACACCGTATCCATTAATCATCATGGATACTCCCATCACACGAAACAAAGATGTACCAAAACAATTCTTCAAAGTCACAGATGTCCTGAAAACTTTTATTCTCAGAAACATTATAACATGACAAACATGAGCCTACGCTGACGGATCGATAGTTCCGCCCATCAGGACGTAGCAACCGCTCTGGCCGCTCCCAAGCCGATCATGATGTCTTCGAAGGTCTTCCAGTCCGTCAATGGCGTCAATCAGAGGCAACTCTCGGCATGCCCCCAGCAATGGAAGAACCCAAGACCGGAGGCAATGCATGGCCTGAACTGCCTATGCCTCGTGATTCGCATTTATTGGCGCCTTGGACTCAACAGCTACTTCGTGAAGCACGGAGACCACGACTGGCGAAGCGAACGCAGGAATTCGTCGAAGTGGACAAGGGCGAGGAAGAAGAGGAAGGCGAGCGTGACATTACTCAAACGGGATTCACGGCGAAAAGGTGGTCACAGCTCCTAACGCATCTGGAAGAACCCGAGCGGGAGTACTTGGCGAAGCGCAGAAAAGGTCTCCCGAGTTTGCACGCCTTCCAAACGATAGCCGCTATCGCGTCGAATGCTCCGACTAGGAAGACCAAGGTAATCAAAGCAGATGCTGACGGCAATACGACCATCTATGAAGTGTTGGTCCCCGAAGGTCAGAAGGTAGAAGGCGAGGTCACGGAGGACGTTGCCATGCCGGATATTCTGCCCGAAAAGGCAGCTCCTGGAACAATCATCGAGGGTGTCGGTATCGCCAATGCCGAGGGATTGATTGTGGCGCACGATCTGCTTGCACCTGTTAGACGCAGGAACATTCCTCCCAAACGAGTGAAGAAAGGCGGACCGGGACGAGGAAGGAAGAAAGTCATGTTCCAACGCAGCGACGCCCATGATAGAGCAGCAGCAACATCAGACGGTATCAAATCGACTGGCCAGGGTGCGAGCATGGACCCTATGGATGTTGACACGCCAACTCGTGGGGAAGACGAAGATGCACATGGTCAGATCGGCCAAGGAGAAGAAGATGACGGCGATGAAGGCGATGAAGGCGATGAAGGGGACGACGATGACGATCGTGAGGAAGGCGAGATTTCCGAGGGTGAAACGTCATCAATGCCGGAGAAATCGACAATGCCGCCGTCTCAGCTCGAGCTGCCAATGGATTTTTCCGAGCCGCTTGCAGCAGAACCGTCTCCATCGGATACTGGAGATACAAAAGCGGCCGACCTGACGATGCAGCCGTCGAGCGTCTTGCCCACTTCAGAGATTTCGGACGAAGCAACATACGCCACAGCCCCAACATCGGACAGCTTGCCTCCGCCACTAGTCAAAGAACGAGACCCGTCGAGCTCGCCCGATATGCCTCTGGCGGGTTCATCGCACAGTCGTCAAGGATCGTTCGGAGAGCCAGCAGCCGCATTGCAGACCAACACGACGAGCCCGCCACCAGCAGACGTCAAGGGGCTCGATCTCCTGCGCAAGTTCGAACAAGACCTTGACGAGCACGAACGAGATGCTTTGATGGAATCCGAACCGCAAGATTCATAGGTTGAATCACATGTCTCGCCTCAACACACGTCGGCATGGGATGGAAGGGAAGATGACGTCGAGTCTCCTGACCCGCTGCACGACCTTTTTTAAAATTTCGCTTTTTGGATGGAGTTCTTCAGCGCTTCAGACCAGTCAGGACGTTAGATCGTATTGCAACTATGGAACTGATTTATCCTACTCGTTGCCGTCATGAACTCTTGATACAACATATGAAAGTCATAATCGAAAAATCACGTGTATCTGAGAAGGGACGCATACAAGCAAATTGAGCACTACTCTTCGGCCTATTGTTGCTTTTGCAGCCTTCTCGTGTTACTTATGTTCCCTGTTACACATACTATACCTACTAAGGCACAACGGAAAGATATAGAGATGCCGAGATTTAGCTGGAGTTTAGCTGAATATTGAAATCTGGCTTCGAGGCCACGGGCAAGGCTATTTGTAATATGCGCTGTTCTTAGAGGGATAGTCGCGTCTGAGAATAGAGTTCGCTGAGCTTGATTGCAAGTCAGATAGCTAGAGCTCTATATACTACAGTCTGCAGCAAGTACCATCTCAAATCTAGCCTTGTTGTTTGTTCACGTAACATGACGCATTGCCTAACGTAGGTGTCTCAAGCAATAGATGAAATACATTGAAATATAGACAACATCCTCCTAGAAAGCAGGTAGTTCTTTTCAGATTCCTTAGCAACTTACAGCCCTAGATGTCTTACAAGTCTCGACGTATGCAGCCAGCCACAGCGCTGACGATCTCAGCCTAGAGTCAGACTTAAAAGTTATAACCGTAAACAACTTCGACATCTGGGTTTACCACGTTGAAATAGCCAGGGTCGTTGTTGGGGTCATAATACTGAACGCACTCCCAGACCGCCTCGCTTGCCAGATAATGCAGATCGAAAGAATCATAAATATCAGGGTCGCCACTTGCCATGTTTGCGCACTGCTGAGCAGCATCGCATGCGTTTAGAGAGCCTGGCAGACTGGATGAAATGGGTGGGTAGTTTGACCGATCGTTGCCGGGATTATCGGGGGACTCGGTAACAGCTGAGCCTTGGAAGTATCGAGTGTAGAATTCTATATTGGCGGGAGGATCTAATTGGACAGTTTGCGTCGGGATTACAGTGGTAGTCGGGGTAATAGTCACTGTTGCGGTTATCTGTCCGGCACATTAATTGTTGAGGTTCTTAACAGGTTTGACCATTGTGCCTACAGTATTCGTCGTTGTGCTCAACGTACTTATGACACTGAGACTAGTGGCCACGGTGCTTGAGACAATCGTTGTGGGTGTCACCAATACTGTTGCAACGACTTTAGTCGTCGATGGGATGGTGGTGGTCATCGTCACCGTGCTTGTAAATGTTGAAGTTGGTGTGGTCACAATACATCTACATGCTGAGGAGACCACGCTACTTGCCAAGGATGACAATGCCGACGGTAGCGTGATCGAAGTTACGCCGCGTTTGACTTTTAGCGTTGGCGAAGGTACTGGCGAGAAGCAGCTGGTAACAATGACCGGGGCGCTACCTTTGTCAGCGTCAATGGATCGAATAGATGGGCAGAGAAAGTACCCTGAGGTAGTGACCGTCGCGCCAGTGACGGTAACGACGGTACTAACAGTCACTGTGGACACTGTCGTCGTGGTAGCGATTGTTACAGCGGTCCTGCTGCGAATCAGTAATAGAGTCGTTATAGAGACATGCGTCACTCACAGTGAGACGATTGACGTAACTGCTTGAGCCGTTGCAGTGACCGTGCCGGTAGTGGTGGTCAGTGTTGGGCGAGTAGTCCTTTGTTTTGTTAGGTTCTGACTGCCAAGCAGTGACAGCTGGAGAGAGCTTACACGGTCGTGGTGTAGGGTGTCGTAGTGGTATAAGTCGATATGGAGAGAAAGGATGAACAGAACTGGCTTGCTGTGCTCAGCGCTTTGACTTTACTAACGATTGAAGTCACCAGAGGGCAGTAGCTCGGTGTCGTGGTTGCTCTCTTCACGGGCTGTGCAGGCGAGGCCTGTGCCAGGGCAAAGGCTCCGAACAGCGTGAGCATGTATGTGAAACGCATCATAGAATATTCCAATGGAAGGAAGAAGTGACGAAAGGAGAATTATTGTTCAGACAGATACCTAGTATATATCACAAAAGTGAGTTCTCACATCATGCACCCTTCACCACTACGGCAGGTAAGCCACGAAAGCATAACAGCTCATCAGCTCGCTCCCACAACGTTCTCTACATACGAGGAGTTTTCTACAATCTAATTGAGGTCAGCTGACTGGATTGCTAGCAAATTTGGTGTGGGGGCCATCAACCAATTTCTGGTGATACCCTCGTTCATGTATGCAGCCACGAAGCTCTTTCAGCTGAGACAAATCGCGCCACATGTCGATCAGGAGTCTGAACGAATAGGCAACAAGGGTGTGTTTGCCAAGTCTGCAGTCTAGATGGTGAAAGGCTTGATTTTGAGCCGAATCTACAACGTGAGGTTCGCTTATCTCAAGCTTTGATTGGGTCTCTAGTGTCGGGAGCGGCGCATTTCGGTAGCTACCCCATGAGGTGTTTTCGTGGACTTGCGCTAAAGATGCGTTCCCTGACTCTGCTCGTTCAGGTAATCGCTAAACTTCTTCAGGTAATCCGAAAGGCCTTTTTTTGGTGGAAGCCTACCAAATAGGATTCCACGCTAGGCTCGGCCTAAAAGGCATTCAATTCTGCAGACGCGGCATGGGATGGAACACGTACTCACTTTAATATTCCCAACCTGTACAATGTATGGCACATCTACATGTAGAGTTGAGAGGAAACTTAGCACTCTAGATCTCCATATGGCAACACGGACTCGGATAGACTCACAGATCCAAATGCTGTTCTATGCAGCAATCTATGGAAAACCTTCCAGTCCAACGCACGTACGGCACGTCAATTCGATTCTCGAGTCGGTAACATTTGGGGTCCTGAACTGACAAGGCCAAGAGATCCGAACAACCCTGCACATGTGCCGCAGAAGTACTGTATGTAGCATGCGCATTAAAACGCTTCCCCTTGCATGCCGAACGATTCCATTGGCGTGCTTCCCCGCAGCCTTCTGTCATGCGAACTCCTCGAGCATCAGCTGTCTATCCAGTAGCCACTCACCAACTTGTTCGCACGTCCACTCTCAATGATAACGTTGACGATCGTAGCTCTCTCTAGCTCAGCAGTGTTCCGCACAAGGAAGCCCTTTCCGCTGCACATCTCGGCCATCTTCTCGTACCCGACTTTGTAACCCAAGCTAGTACTGTAGAGTACTGCGTAGAGCGCCCTTCTCGCGTGGAATATCCAAAGATTCCCTTCGGGCCTCCCGCTTCTATTCTGGCGTGGTTGCGCTTGTCTTTTTTTCGTGGGGAATTCCATGTCCAGAGCAACACCGGTGCCTTTCGTATAGGGCACTAATACGGGATTTCGAATGAGAGAATTCACTCACCATGGCTCCGAATAGATGTGACATAACAAATTGAAACATTCCCTTTTGGGAGGAAAGACACCCTCCCGAGAGCTTACCCAACTCCCGTCCGCATACCTTATGAACCGAGATAGAACGTTTGTTGTACGCCTAGCTAGCGGCAGGGGAGAATAGGATGGTCGGGTTAGATCGTATTGCAACCACTCGTACGTGATGAACTTCTTATACAATATACGAAAGTCGTAATCAAAAAATCACAAGTATCTGAAAGGGGACGCATTCAAGCAAGCGGAGTTTCCCTTTTGGGAAAGACACCCCCGAGATCTTCCCCAACTCCGCATAAATCATGATCTGGACATTTTAATCATTTTCCACGCAATTAATTCCACCAAGACAGCGAAGATGAGCAAGAAGAAAAGAAAAAACACGGCCCCGCACAAGCCAACACCACATCCAGCCGCGCGTCGACACGTCTCGTACGAAGATATTGAGACAGCGCCCGCGCCGCCGGTCCCACGACAGCAGGTCTCATACGCCAGCGATGAAGACATAGACGAGGACAAGGACGCCACAATGTCAACAGAGCACAAAGACGCGGCGCTCAAGAACGGCAATAGCACGACGACAAGCGACGATCCACGGCCCAGAGTCGACATCACGTACGGTCAACTCGGCGCATTTCCGGGTCTGGATGGATATGACACCGAGCCATTTTATGGGCCTGCGAATGACGGCCTGGACTACCTGCGCATGGTGCGGTCCGAGGCGCGCGGCATCCCCCACGTCGTGACGGCGCAAAAAGAGACAGTCGCAACGAACGGAGAAGAAGAAGGCGATGACACAGACGTATACGACGTACATGCAACGAACACGGACGCACACGGCTACTATGAAGACGGCGCCTACGTCGCCCGAACCCCCTCCAGCATCCCTGCCGACACACCCGCCTCCGCCGACCCCCAACAAGCCTACCACGCCTCCCTCACAGCGCGCTTCCGGCATCTCCGAACGCGCCTTCACACCACCCCCTCCGCCCCCGCCGTCGCAGCCCTCGACGAAGCCCACCCGATTTCCTTCCCACCAGGCAACAAGTACGCCGCGCGCGAATGGAAGCGGCTGGTGCACACGACGACCCCGTTGCCCGCGCAGCTGACGTCGATGGATTCGCCGACGGTGCTACGGTTGTTGAAGCTCGTCGAAGGGAGGCTGGTGCAGTGTCGCCAAAGGCGCGTAAATGTGTCGCGGGAGCTTGGTTGCTGGATTTGGGCGCTGTTGGCGAGGTTGGATGAGGTTTGGGCGCTGCAGACGAGGGATGTTGCTGCTGTTAGGGAGTTGGCCAAATTGGCGATTTGGGTGGGAGGGGGATTAAGAGGGGAGGGGAGGGAATTGAATGGCGGGCTTGGGGATGAAGAGAAAGAAGAAGACGAAGAGGAGGATGATCAGGACGAAGAGGAAGAGGAAGAAATGGGCAAGGAACATGATGAGAATGTGGAAGACGATGAGAATGTGGAAGATACTGCTCAGCACGGCTCTGGAGACGACCGGACCATCGATGCGGAGGGCGACGCTTTTATGCCATCAGACCTATCACAACATCTCTCCGACCTGGTAGCTGCCAAGAAAAAGGAATTTCTGGGCGACAAGACGATGGCGACCGCTCCGACCGAAGAGGTGCCAGACGCAAACACCTCCGCAACCCTCGACATGATCATCACAGTCGCCGGCGAACTCTACGGCCAACGCGACCTTCTCGACTCGAGGCCGAAGTGGCAATATACCGGAGACTGAACTTGACAGTGTTGCCGAACGTCGAGTCGACAAAGACATTCTATCCGTTCCAGACAGGAATCGTTCGGCATGCAAGGGGAAGCGTTTTAATGCGCATGCTACATACAGTACTTCTGCGGCACATGTG
>Ga0115848_100583_pt1 | contig 14728 bp, 8 predicted proteins | sample InSIn3gowninarea_FD_83862 | JGI IMG/M metagenome (GOLD analysis project Ga0115848, IMG submission 83862) | reverse complement strand
AAGCGAAAATATCTGGAATCTTACGTTTTCGCCGGTAACCACTTATGTACTCAATGCAACCCTGATTGATACCTTAAAAGCGAGAAACGATCCGCGGCTTTCTTACAATCAGCCCATTACACTGGAAGAAGTATCAAAGCTTGCTTATATGACACCGCAGGCTTTTTGCCGTTATTTTAAAAAACATACGCATCACACATTGGTGTCTTTTGTAAACCAGGTGCGCATTAATGAAGCGTGTAAAAAACTGGTAGATAAAAAATATGACAGCATTGCTTCGGTGGCTTACAACACCGGCTTTAATAGCATTACCAACTTTAATAGAGTATTTAAAAGTGTGGTAAAAAAATCGCCGAAAGAATATATCGACAGTTACTTTCACAATGTTAACCTACCGGCTAATGTAGCATAAGCAAATGCAACGTATAAAATAAAAAAGCCTCTTTCAAACAAATGAAAGAGGCTTTTTTATTTATATCAACATATAACATTCCTGCCGCTTTATTGCGCATCCCACCATACTCTATCTGTCAGTTTCGCGGATTGCTGCGGCTGTGCATTGGTAATAATTTCGCTTTGCGGATACAATAACCGGCGCGGAATGGCAGATAAAGCGCCTTCTACCGGCGTCAATTGGGGATAACCGGTGCGACGCCAATCATTGTATGTTTCAAAGTTGAACAAATTGGCAATTGCTTTTTCTTCCATAATCAACTGCAATGCGTTTTCTGCAGTTAAAGTCCGGCTGTTTACATAAGCAATCGCGGCTGCCGAAGTGGTATCAATACCCAACTTAGCCATGTTGGAATTGATACCATTTACATACACCGGCTGCGCAGCAGCAACACCTTGTGTACGATAGAGCGCTTCTGCTCTTATAAACAATGCTTCGGAGTAGGTAAAAATATAGTTGGAAGAGGCAGTACCGCCATAAAAATTATTTGGGTAAGAATAATCTTCCAGTTCAGCCGTGGGTGTACCTATTTTTCTTCCGGTGTACAAGCCTGTATTTGGCGCCGGCCTGGCGATGTAAGAAAGCCGCGGATCGTTTCTCGCTTTTAAGGTATCAATCAGGGTTGCATTGAGTACATAAGTGGTTACCGGCGAAAACGTAAGATTCCAGATATTTTCGCTTCCGGTATTACCTTCATAATCAAATTTTAAATCATCGCTGTTTGCCATCATGCCGTTTTGCAAAGCAACTAAGGCACTATCCGACTGCACCGTAGCCGAATAGCCCGGCGCTTTGGTAAGATGAATAAAATAACGTGCTTTTAATGACCAGGCAGCTTTGCGCCATTCCGCCATATCACCGTTGTAAAAATAATCGTCGCTGCCGGGTGTAATGCTGCTGTTTTTATCAATGTCCGCAATGGCATTGCTCAATAATGATTGTACTGTTTTATATATTTCTTCCTGGCTGTCGTAAGCAACTAAATAATTAGTTCTGTCAAATGCCTTTGAGTAAGGAATATCACCCCAAAAATCGGTGGCTGTACCCAATGTGTAAGCCGTTAAGATTTTGGCGACAGCCGCATAGTTCCAGCTTTCTTTACCTTCTGCCTTTTCGTTTAAAATCTTTAAGTTATTCAGACAAACTACATAAAAGTTATACCAGTCACCATCATAGTCCACATTGAACGATTGATAATTCCACAAGCCCGGATTGGGCTGATTGGGTGCTATATTTTGCACAAAATTTTGTACAATAATACTGGCATTGCCACCCTGCACATTATCAGAAATATTTTGCTCGATAGGCGCCAGCAGCAGCGCTTCCTGCACGTCGGTAGGATTGTTGGGATTTTTATTTACATCCAGAAATTTCTTACATCCGGTTGTAAACAAACCGGCAATGGCTATTATAATAAAAATGGATTGTTTCATTGTACGAGTAATGTTAGGCATGATTAAAAACTAAGTTTCAGCGATACGAAAAACGAGCGGGCTGTAGGCGTGGAGAAAGCATAAATACCCTGTGCCGCATTGCCGCTGCCATAAGAACTTACTTCGGGATCGGCACCTGTAAAATGCGGGCTGTATATCCACAGGTTTCTGCCGCTTAAAGTAATTGTAGCCGCTTTAAACGGCGTTTTGTTTAGTGCGGAAGGATTTACGTTATAAGACAGGTTTACATTGCGGAGTTTGATGTACGTTCCATCCTGAATAATGGATTCGTATTGCCTGCTTTGCCAGTACGTTTGCGCATTTACTGCCACTGTGTTGGGCTTGTTATCCACTTCGCTGATGCCCGGCACTACGATAGGCTCGCGGTTTTCGGTTTGCTTGGAAGATCCATAGATAAATCCATAGCTATCCACACCGTTTTCTATATCGCCACCTTTCTTCATATCAAAAAAGAAAGAGAGCGAAAGCTGTTTGTAACGTAGTGTATTTTCCAGGCCGGCAAGCCAATCCGGAGTGGCATTACCAACAATTCCCTGGTCGCCTACTACCGGCAAACCACTGGCATCAATCAACAATTGTCCATCGGCTGTACGCTGGTACCTGGTACCATAAAAAACATTATAAGGCTGACCAACTATAATTCTTCCAAGTTGTGTTATACCCGGATACAGCGCCAATACTTTGTTAGTGATTTTAGTAAAATTAAACGTGAGGTTCCAGCTAAAATTCTTTGCTCTTACAGGTTCGGCACTTAATAATAATTCCACGCCTTTATTTTCGATGCTGGCGGTATTTACGGTGGTGCCGCTAAAGCCGGTAGCATTGGAAATGCTCACACCCGGAATAATACCCTCGTGCGTTTTACGGTAAAAATAGGAGCCTTCAAAAGAGATTCTGTTTTGCAGGAAACGGAGTTCCAAACCCGCTTCATACTCATCCAAGCGTTCATTTTTAAGATTCAGATTGCCTAATGTTGAACTTAATAGAAAGCCCGGCTGCCCCTGGAAAGGATATAAGAAATAGCCTGCATTGGTATTTCTTCCTGCCTGCACATAGGGCGTATTTAACGCATACGGGCCAACAGCATCATTACCTACGGTTGCAGCCGAAAATCTTATTTTACCAAAGCTTAATGTGTGGCTTATATTACTACCCTTTAATAATTCGGAAAAGATAAAGCTGGCAGCCGCAGAGCCATACGGATAAAAAGTATGTTCTTTGGAAAGTACAGAACTGCCATCGTACCTGCCGGTTAATGATAGATTGAGCAGGCGGTTATATTCGATATTTGCCTGTGCATAAAAGCCTACTTTTCTTTGCAAATAATGAGATTCAGAAGAAGTGATCGTGCTGCCGGCAGAAGTATTGTAAAACTCATCTATCGTAAGTCCGTTACCGGTAAGATTAACGCCCTGGGAATAGGAAGAAAAAATATTATTTCCCAGCAGCAGGTTCACATTGAAGCGACCTAAAGTTTGTTGCGCACTAATAATAAGGTCGTTGTTGAACTGCCGGAAATTGGTATTGTTATCTACTACTTTTCCATTTAAACCAATAGCCGGTTGCGGATTTTCGTAGTATTTATTCTGCTCCATATACATATCAGCACCCAGCCGTTCGGTAATAGTAAGCCATTTTGCAGGCGTAATATTTACAGTAAAAACAGGCAAAAACCGGTTTACAACGTCTGTATTTTTCATGTTATCCAAGGTCCATAGCGGCGCATTCCTGGAGAAACGGTATAGCCGCATGTTGCCGCTGGAATCCAGCACCGGATAGGGATTCCACGAAACCGGCTGTCCAAACAATACAAACAACGGCCCGTTGCTGGCACCTTCGGGCAAACGGTCTTGTTTGGAATTGCTGTAACCAAGCTGGAATGTGGTATTTACATAATTACCCATTTTGGTGTTGTATTTTGCAAAAAAGGAATGGCGTATAAAATCGTTGCCCGGCATTACACTTTTCTGGTCGTAATAAGAGTAACTTACAAAGTAGCTTGAATTGGTACCACCACCTGCTACGGAGATAGTAGAATTGCTGGTAACACCGGTACGGAAGAAATCATACGGATTGTACTTTTTGGCAGGCTGCCCGTTTATCTTTAATGTATCCATGCGCGGCCCCCACGAAGCACTTGTTTTCTGGTCTTCGCCATTATAATAAATACCATTACTACCCTGTGCATAGGTGGTCTGCCGCTCAGGCAGCAATGGTTTTTCAAAAGATAAATCGGATGAGATGGTGAATACCGGCTTTTTATCCATAGCACCACTTTTAGTGGTAATCAACACCACTCCGCGCGCACCTGAAGAACCGTACAATGCGGTAGCTGCCGCACCTTTCAGCACGTTGATGCTTTCGATGGTAGAAGGATCAATATCAATGGCGCGGTTAACTCCGGAGCCGGCTGCATTACCGCCGCCAGTGCCGGTTTCATCGTTGTTGATGGGTACGCCATCTACTACAAACAGCGCCTGATTGTCTCCCAGCGGCGATGCATTGCCACGTATCACAATACGCGACGAAGCGCCTGCTGTACCCGAAGAACTGGTGATTTGCACACCGGCTACTTTGCCAGCCATTGCATTGACGAGGTTAGGCTCACGCGTTTTGGTAAGCTCATCCCCACTTAATTGCTGGGTGCTATACGTCAAGTTTCTTTTCTCGCGCCGTACCCCTAAAGCAGTTACCACTACTTCATTTAAGGAAGCGGTAGAGGCACTTAGTGTAATGATGATGTTTGTTTGATTACCAACAAACACTTCCTTATCGGCATAGCCTACGCTGGAAACAACAATAGTGCTGTTGCTGCGAACAGGTAATGTAAAGCTGCCGTTTGCATCGGTAACAGCCGATGCATTAGCATTCCTGACTTTTATGGTAACGCCAGCTAAGGGATTTCCCAGTGAGTCAACCACTTTGCCTTGTAGTTGTTGCTGTGCAAAAACAGGTAAGGCAAAAAAGATTAATATGCACATAGCCAGTAAGGAACGTACTGCAGAAAATTTAGGTGAATACAACATAGATACATTTTAAAATATAAAGGGACTGATAATCCTTAACGAAGCTATTTTTTATTGTACAGCAGCAGTTCAAGCATATTGATAAAAACTTTACTGATATTAGCAGGGATGTAGCGGAAACAAGCATAAACCGGTTAATCTATACTTGATATAACAATTTTATGCGCAATCAAAATGGTAAGCTGATGCAAAAGGTTCAGCAATGCTTTCCATATTTTATCATACGGTATTGTAAACTCAGGTAAAAGTGTTGGAAGAGCCTATAAAGTACATTATCCTTCGTTCATCTTTCGCTTTTGTACTATAGTCAGGTAAATGTGAAAGGAAATAATAAGGTAGCAAACGCACATGCGTATATGGAGATATAAATATAACGGCTTTACCCAAACCGCTCTACTTCAAATGCCTTTAAATCTACACTTGGCTGTTGCTCATTCACCAGCTCACTCACCAGTTTGCCAGTGCCTGCACCAAGACTTAAGCCCAGCATAGCATGACCTGTTGCCACCGTTACATTTTTATACTTTTTAATACGGCCAATATAAGGCACGCCATCGGCAGAGGTAGGACGGAAGCCATACCAGATTTTATCCTGCGCCGGCATTTCAATTTTAAACTCCGGCAGAAAATCTTTGATCGCTTTTACGATGCCTTCTACGCGGTGATAACGTGGCGGTGTACTGGTACTCACCACTTCCATGGTGCCGCCATAGCGCATCTTGTTGCCATCCATTGGTGCAATGGCTACCCTGCCTTCGGTAAGAATTGCCGGACGGTTTAATTTATAAGGAGAATTTTCTAACGTAAAAGAATAACCTCTTCCAGGCATTAATGGAATGTTGGTATCGAGCATGGCAGCAACTTCGCGACTCCACGAGCCGGTGGCAATTACTACTTCTTCCGCTTCGTAGGCTTTATCTGCCGTGAGTACTTTCGTAATTTTTCCAGTAGCCTTTTCAAAACGGGTTACTTCTCCTTTTATTAGTTGCACACCATTTTGGCGCAACACATTTTTGAGCGAAGCCATTAACTTATCGGGATACAAATGCGAATCGCACTCGAAATAAATGGCTCCTTTAGCGTTGATTGTTGTTTGCGGCTCTAACTGCTGCAATCCTTTTTCATCTATCAGTGCTACATCCAGCCCCAATTTTTTACCAACCTCTACGGTTTGGGCAGCATGATGACCCACCTTTTCTGTTTGAAAAATCTCCAGCATGCCCTTGCGTTCAAAAGCAAAATCGAAACCGGGTAGCTTTTCCCATTTACTGTATTCTTGTTGGCTGAAAACCGCAATATCTTTCAATGGTACCGCCGATGCCTCTACATGCTTTTTGGTAGCGCTGCGCATGAATTTCAATCCCCAATCTATCAGCGACAAATTGAGTGAAGGCTGTACATAAAACGGGCTTTTACTATTAAGCATCCATTTCAATCCCTGCCATATAATACCTGGCGCAGCAAGTGGTATAAAATGGCTGGGGCATACATATCCTAAATTGCCATAAGAACAATTATCAGTAAAACCAGCTTTATCCAAAACCGTTACGTTGTGCCCGGATTGCTGCAGATACCAGGCACTGCTTAAACCAATTACACCACCACCAATTACCAATACATTTTTCATTGTTGTTTTACTTAACTGTTTGCTTTTATTCCTCACTTATTTGTGTTAAGTAAGTGAACATTGTCTGTCAATCGTGCTCAACTACTTACTTTATAATTTTAAAGCTTATAAAACTTCCAGTTAGTAGTAAAGTCTTTTGCAGGCGGTTTGTTTTCCAAAATGGCACGTTCCATTTCTATCGGCATCATGTTTTGCTGCAAAAAAGCATCATGAAATTGTTTATAAGTCATCTTACCACTATCTACCAATTCTCTTTTTAAAGACATAATCTGCAAACCGCCAATCATATATGCAATCTGGTACAATGGGTCGTAACCGCCAACAAAGGAACGGCGCACTTCGCCTTCGGCATTGGCACGCTCATGCCCTACCCTGTCCACCAAAAAGTCTATACATTGTTGCGGTGTCCATTTGCCGGTATGATAATTCAGCGAAAAAATGATTCTTGCGCAACGGTGCATGCGCCAAAACAACATGCCAATGCGGTCTTCGGGTGTTTGCGCAAAACCTTCATCCCACAACAGCATCTCCCAGTACAGCGACCAGCCTTCTATCCAGAACGGCGTTTCAAAATGACGATAGGTTTTGTAGCGGTTCATCATATAGAATTCCAGTCCATGACCTGCTATCAGTTCGTGGTGCACCGTAGCACGCGAGAAGTGCGGATTGTTGCCACGCATACTCATCAGTTTGTCTTCTTCGCTCATGGTGTTGGTAGGGTAAGAAATACTAAACTCTTCGCCACCGGTAAAAAATGGATTGACTAATTGTTGCTCCGGCGTCATCATACGCATGCGCCAGGTTTCTTCTGCCAGCGGCGGAATGGTAATCAAGTCGTGCTGTTTAATAAAATCAACCGATTCGTTGTACAATTTCAGCATAGCGGTTGGTTGCTCGCCGGGCGGTACATACGTGTTTTTCACTTTTTCCAAAGCGGCTTTCCAGTTATCACCAAAGCCCATTTCGCGGCTGGCTTTCAGCATTTCTTTATCGCACCAGGCAAATTCTTTATTGGCAATTGCCACGAGTTCTTCAGGCGTGTAAGGAATCATTTCATACTTAAGCCGGCGCTCTATTTCTGCTGTGCCAATGGGATTACCCACAATGCCGCTGCCATCGTCTTTTTGCGGCGTAATGCTCTTTTCTTTTACTTTAATAGAATCGGCATACACAACCAGCATACTATCCAGTTGATGATACGGCTGTGGCACCCACCAGGTAAATAAAGGGTCGTAGCCATTATAAAAAATAAACGTGCTTTTAAGCGCATCGCGCAAGCCATCTATAGCGCCTTCAGCACGTTTGCCCAGTTCAAAAGAAATAGCACTTTCTTTATTGAATTGCTGCTGCAGTTCTTTTACCTTTTTACTAATGTCCGTCAATTGAAAAGCTATTTGCTGCGCATCGGGCACCGCACCGCGGCGGCGTGCCTTTTCAATAGCATAAATCGTATCGGCAAAAGGAATCCATTGCCTGATGGCATTGTATTCTTTTTCTTCTTTTTGCAAATTATACTGCGTTTCGTGCAGGTCGCGGTTAAAGAGTAAGTAATCTACTTTGGTGCCTGTATTCAGTTTATCAAAATCTAATTTGTTCAATGTATCAATGTATGCTTTTACTGTTGCGAGCAAACGTACTCTCCGTTCGGGCGAATTTTGAACAACATAAAAGCGGGACAGGTTGCCATAATCTGCATCGTACTGCACCATAATGTTGTTCACTTCGCTCGTTTGCTCGTATAAAGGCGAAACTTTTTCGGGCTGCGCAAATACATGCATCAAAGTGGTAAATGGTAAAAAGCATAAGAACAAAAGTGTTCTCCTAATAGCAGTTCTTACAGGCATTATCAATTGATTATTTATTAATTATTAAGTATCTCGTCAGCATTATGTTTGATTGATTTTAAACCACAGATTCCGCACAAAGCGCCCGCTAATCGTAACGCTGCTACCGCTTGATAACGCATCATTATTTCTTCGTGCGAAGGATTATATGGTGATAGCAATTGTGTTTGAGCAGCAGCTATGTACGTGCTTGCAATAGCTATAGCAACAAGCAATGATTTTAGCTTATATAATGGTAACATTAATCAAAAAATAAATTAAAAATAAGGGCATGAAAGTATAACAGAAATAAAGATAGCAGTTACCGGTTATTAACCCCTTCTTACTGATAATTGATTGTTTCAGGCAATAACATAAAGTCAATTGGTTGTATGTAAACAATTGAACACAGTTAATATTAAATAGGCAGATATAGTTTAAGGCATCACTTCATGCCGGAGGTAATGACGTGCTGTATTACTTTTAATTTACCCGATGCACTTATCTGATTGCAAAAGCTTAATTTTATTTTCAGACATAACCAATTCATCACTGTGAATAGTATTCAGGCAAACGCGGCTACCGCTACAAAAGAGCTGCAATGGTTTTCATCCGTTGTTACTGCCCGTGGTGCTATTTCTTTTAACAACGATACCAGTCAACAGCCGGTGGAAACGATTTTGCCACCTGACATTGCAGACGATCCTTCCCCTTATGCCGCCGTTATCAGGCAATTCAATATGTCTCCTGCCGAACGGTTTGTGCTGCTTTTATCACTGGTGCCGCACCTGCAACCCGAATTACTGGATATGCTGCTGATGAAAAACGAACATACCGGTCACCCGTTTACGCAACTGGGCGGGCAAAAAGGTGCACATGGCGTGCATTTGCCTACCGGCGAAACGGCTGTTTTTCTTTTAGCCGGCAACAACCTGCAGCAGCGTTACAGCCTGCTCCACCTGTTTGATGATACGCATTTTTTTGCTGCGCAAAACATGGTGCACCTGCAGCCGGTAGCTGCCCACGAGCCACGCCTAAGCGGGCTGCTCACACCTTCAGCAGAATACCTGACACTGCTTACTACAGGCGGGCATTTTAAGCCCCACTTCTCTACGCACTTTCCGGCAAAGCGGCTGACAACGGGTTTGGAATGGAGCGATTTGGTAGTATCCGGCGAGGTAATGCACGGACTGGAAGAGATAAAAAGCTGGCTGCAGCATGGCAATACGGTGCTGTACGATTGGGGTTTTAGCAATAAGATAAAACCCGGCTTCCGGGTGCTTTTTTCCGGCGTTCCGGGAACGGGTAAAACACTTACGGCTGCCCTGCTGGGCAAATGGGCTAATATGGATGTATATCGCATAGACCTTTCGATGGTAGTATCCAAATACATTGGCGAAACAGAGAAGAACTTAGCTGGCGTGTTCAACATGGCGGAAAACAAAAACTGGATATTATTTTTCGATGAAGCGGATGCCTTGTTTGGCAAGCGTACTGCTACTACTGATGCACACGACCGCTATGCCAACCAAGAAGTATCGTACCTGTTGCAGCGCATTGAAGATTATGCCGGGTTGGTGATATTGGCTACTAATCAGAAAAGCAATATTGACGAAGCCTTTGCCCGCCGCTTCCAGGTGATGATTGATTTTCAGAAACCCGACGAACACCAGCGGCTGCAACTGTGGAAAAATGCTTTTACACCACCCTGCCGGCTGGCGCCGGATGTAAGCTTGTCCAGGCTGGCAGCCGAGCACGCCATCACCGGCGCTGCTATTATGAATGTGCTGCGCTATTGCAGCCTGCAGGCATTGAGCCGCGGCAATACAGAGATTACATTACCAGACATAAAATATGGCATTCGCAAAGAAATGCACAAGGAAGGAAAAGTAGTATTCTGATGAAGGCTGTTGTTTTTTGATTTGCATCTTAATAAAAAATAAAGTTGTAGTTTGCTATTTTTCCTGATTGCCTGTCGCTCCTTTAACCGTAAATTTGGTTGCTCTCTCTTGAATAAATTCATTTTATGAAAGCTGCCGCACCATTGCAACACGAAGCACCAACAACCGCTGTTGCCACTTCAGCCAGTAAAGCTACCCTTAATCCACTGCAATTAAAAACAGAAGTAACAGCAGCGCCTTTGCACACAACACATAACCCTTTAGCGGCAATTAATTCTGCTCAAAATCCATTGCAGTTATTGAGTAAAAAACAGTCACAGTCAGGTGATAATAATCCGCTGCAATTAAAAGCAAACAAGACTGGCTTGCCCGACCAACTAAAAGCAGGCGTTGAATCGCTTTCGGGCTATAGCATGGATGATGTAAGAGTGCATTACAACTCTGGCAAACCGGCACAGTTGCAAGCCTTAGCTTATGCACAGGGAACAGATATACATGTGGCACCCGGGCAGGAAAAGCATTTGCCGCATGAAGCCTGGCATGTAGTGCAGCAAAAGCAGGGAAGGGTACAACCAACATTACAAATCCTAAACATAAATTTAAACAATGATGAAAAACTGGAAAGTGAAGCAAATAGATTTCAGAGCAGTTTTAGGCAAATTAATCCAGAAAAAACTCTAACTATTCTTTCAAAAGTGCCAAATAATAGTACTTCAACATCATATGTTGTTCAGCTGGTTGGAAAACAACAAGGTCAGGGAAAGAAACAAGCCAAACCTAAAAAAAGAAAATTGGAAGAAGATGATAATCTATCTGAAACAGAAGTAAACCAACCACAAAAAAAGAAAAAAGTGGAGCATGAAGGTTTAAAATCTGAAGATGTAAGCAAATTAGATGAAATTCTTGTGTTAAGAGGAGCACAACAGCAGGGGCGTATCAGTAAACCGCAGGGTAAGCAGTACGTAGGCCCTGAAACATTTACTAAAAAGAGGGCAATGCAGGTTACTCGTCATATTACAAATCTGATTCTGAACCGTTTGACAAATGAGCAGGTAAAACAAGATGGTAAAAAGCCTGTAGAAATTCAGATGAGTTCTGTTGGTGGAGTACTTTTGCTTAGTACTAATCAACGGGAGGCATCCAAGGCTCTTTATGAGTCAATGAAAAATGAAAGAGGGGTGTTCAACTACATTAATAACGTAAATGCATTTACTCCAATCGCCGGCGATGCTGATGAAGCGCGTCCAAAATCCAATTTTGCTAAAATTGAAGCTGCAAGTAAACGTGGTCGGCACTGGCAAGAAGAGGGAAATCTAAAGGAAGATAAGACTGACGTAAACAGAGCAGATGCTATCCTTAAAGCTATTATTACAGAAGAAGTTGGTTTGCTTGATCCCGATAATAAACAACAGTTCGAAGACAACTTGAAAAATTTTGGAAAACATAAGGTGTATGTTGTGCTTCATAGTTCTACAAGAAATATAAAGGGAGAGCATGCGGAACGCGTTCAATCTGAAATTCGTGTTAACCATCTTAAAGAATATGAGAATGATCTTTCCACTCCTCCGGGTGGTCCAAAGACTACTTGTTTGGGGTGTGCCTCTGAACATGAAGCTAAGTATTCTGAATTAGGCCTAGAATCTAAATATAATGGGGCATATTTTGAAAAAACATCTCCGGCGATAGGGAAAGCAGAAGATATTGCGGTTAGATTGGTCAATACTCGACCTTCAACAGGCTCGATAAGTAAAGAGGGATATATGAGAAATTCTGATTATCCAGACTCGGATACAGATAATGAAGGCAACCTTGTGTTCCCGCGCCCTCTAGGATTTAGAGTGGCTCACGATGAGGATAATCCCACAGAGATGGAGTGGTACACTGCGGAAGATGAGATAAAATCTTTTGCCCCTCGTTTAAAGCGGAATAAGATAATTGAAAGAGAACAAAGACTAAAACGAAGCAAACAAAGGAAACAAGAACGAGACAAACAAAAGAAAAAAGAACGAAGCAAACATAAGTAAGAATAATCATCGCTATAAACTTATGTTCCTTTGGTTACTGCGTTTTTCCATTTTTTTAATTAGCAGCCCTTCGTTGTATCGATCGTTGACAGTTAGAGACCAAAACGGGTGCATTTCAAATTTTTGCTGGTAATAAGATATTACCCGACATGTATGTCGGGGATAATCAGAAAAGAGAATCATCCGGCTTTAGCCAAAAGGATGCGGTTTGGCTACGAGCCGCTTATCCGCTCTCATTTATAACCCTTACATAAATGTAGGGGCTATTATGCGACAATCTGAAATGCACGCACCTAAACCTCTTGAAGCAAAATTTTTCGGTATGGTCGTAATTTGCTGCTGAATACAAAAATTATTATGCTTATAATAGGAAGTTCGAAACAGTACAAGTGTAAGACAAACTTCGCCTAAACGGGTTGCCACTCCACAAATACTAGCCGTTCCATCCACGGCAATTTTACTACCTGTATTGTCCACGGCAGGCGATCAATCAATACATCATACGTTTCACGTTTTACCTGCAACAGCCAGTTACCATCTCTGCCGCTGATGATGCCTTCGCGGTTAAGATATGCCTGTCGCAAACTATCAACAGATAAATTTTTCCATCCCGCACCGCCATTTTGTATTACGGCAAGCAGAAAGTTTTCAGCTATTGCTTTTTCTTCATCGCCGATGCTCCATTGGGTATTCACCGGTTGCAGCAGCGGAATGCCGCAAAGTATTTTGTTGAGGGGCAGTTGTGCTTCCAATAGTTCTTCGGTGCTGCCGGTTACAAGATATTGGAGCATAAGGCAGGCTTGTTCTGCATTACTTTCGTTTGTAAATGTTTTATCGTCTGCAAAGCCTGTATTTTGAAAGAAACGATTCAAAAACGGCCACAACAATATCAGTCCTGCATTTTGAATGTATATCTTATCTACATCAGGAGGCAATTTTAGAAAAGATTTGGGGTGGTTTATAAAAGAAGATTTTTTATTTTCCGATTCTAAAGATGGCGGATGTGTTTTACCCGCGCGCGCTGAAAATCGTTCATCATCTGTCTTTTCAGCTTTGGCGGGTGAACCTGATGAAGATTCAATTTCTACCTGCTTGCTTTGTAAAGATGAGGCTTTAGCTTCATCATTGCTACGGAATGCTTTGTTCTCTGTATTACGGGAAGTTTTTTCCTCCGCTCTCTTTTGCAATTTATTCTTTGCTTCATTTGTAAAGCCGGCTATCTTTTCTAAAATTCCCCCTGTTGTTCTGTCATTTTGCAGAAACTGAAGCAGGTTTGTATGGCTGCTTTTTTGCGCAGCCAAATGCACAAAAAAGCTACCTGCGTTTTCAAACAACTCTTTTGCAGAATGAATGTGTGTAGCAGTAATGGTTTGATACACACTCACCCACCAATACTCCCGTAATTGTTGCGCACTTAAGTGGTTTGTAAAAACATCAAAAAGCTGCTCCTTTTGCGGAGAAATAGCAGCTATATCGTTGCTAATCAATTGTCCGGCTATCTGCTCCAGCACTTCATCGCTGAAGGTAAAAATCAGTCTTTTTACTGCTGTATTATTTTGCAAAAGGGTTATAAACAGGTCTCTGAAATCAGTACTGTTTTTCTTTTGATGAAGAAAAGCCTGCAAAGCTTTTTCCATGTAAGCATACGTAGTTTCCTGCACCCACCAGGGAAATAAGCCGGTTTGCAAAAAGTAAATTATCAGTTCTGCATCTGAATGACTTTCCTGATGAGAAATAGTGGCTTTTACTATCGTAGCGGTTTTCCCGGTTGCAGGTGGTGGCGTTTTAATTTTATCTAAACTTTCCTGCAGTGCCTTACTTATTTTTTCTGCCAGTGCCGCTTCCAGCCTGTCTGCCGGTATGCGCCCGATATTGATTTCGAGGCGATCTATGATAAGCGTGGATGAAGCACTTTTATTACTAAGCAACTTATCTAACAGCGGAACAATTTCGTACCGGTAAATGCGCGACACACGGTTTTGGATGTCTGTTCTGTCAAGGCTTTGCGCCATTTCCAGTTTTATTACCTGCTTTTGTATAATGTGTTTTGCGGCCACTTCTATCCTTTTATCTCAACAGTGATATTCCCTATTTCTACCTGCAGCCCGGTTGTGTCTTTGGTTGCCAGCACATTGAAAGTAGTAGTTTGGTCAATATTGCCGGTGGGCAGCAATACCGTGTCGCCGGTGAAGGTGCCCACCACAAAATCTGTCCCTATATGCGCCTGTCCAATGCTGCGGTTTCTGTGGTGATATACGGGATTACCAATGTTGGTATAGGTGTTATTGCTATTCACTTTACGTAATTGGTAAAAAACGCCGGCTTGCGTATGGCTTACCTGTATAGTTGCAGTACCGCCAGATTTAATATCTTTTTCTACTATACTCATTTTCAGCTTTACAGGAATAAATAGTAATTC
>Ga0115848_100582_pt1 | contig 14734 bp, 15 predicted proteins | sample InSIn3gowninarea_FD_83862 | JGI IMG/M metagenome (GOLD analysis project Ga0115848, IMG submission 83862) | reverse complement strand
TTTTGTGTGTGTTTTTTTTTTTTATCCTTTTTTTTTTTCATTTGTTTTTTGGGAAGATTTTTTTTTTTAAAAAAAATCCCCCCCCCCCCCCCCCAATCGTTCTCAATTAACATTTAGAATTTATTGCAACTTACCTATATTGCTATTGTAGCGTTCATATGTTGGACTTTGATTCTTGCGTCGAATGGTCTTGTGCCACCTAGGCCAGGCCCATGTGATTTTCACATAGCCTGTTGTACTCTCCTCCCTTCTATGGTTGGATTTGATGCGTGTTCATCCGATAGATACTATGGTTTCTCCTTATCTTACGAAGTTTCCTATCTTGCTTTGTGGTGTTGGCTCTTATAACACTGCCATGATGGGGAAAGAGACACTTGTAGCTGGGTTTCTGTCCAGGTGTTGTGGCATCCACTAGGGATCCTGTGCCTCTAGTGCTCACTGAAGCAGGTAAGTTTCTCGACAAAGATAGGTTTTCAAAATCATCTAAATGCCTTGATTTGGTATACATCTGAATGCTCACTGGGAGTTTTTTGCCTTGTCTATATCCCTACAAGAACTCAAATGGATTGTCTCTCTCATCTCGTGAATTCAACCAGGATTGGCTTAACTCTATCTCTTAGTCTTATCTTGGTAGGTCTTTTTTTACCTGGTTTGGCTTACATGGATCCCCATAGTGATTTATCAAGTTTTCCAAGGTTATATGTACAATCTATTGTGTTTTCTAATTTTGACAATTCTACTCCTATTTTTCATTATACAAAAATTTGGTTAATCCTTCTAGACACTCTTCCTAGTGTTGGCTCAACGTGGAACCAGTATTCTATTTTTAGTAAGCTTATTCACCTCAGTTTTGGTATGCATTCTTTGTTTTTTCCGACGTTATAGAGTAGTTGTATTCGAAATACTAGAGTGAAGCATGCCATAATATAATGGCAGACAATTCCCCACCAACCATTACAGTTGGAGAAGAATTATATGTTGAGTTGGGAAATGAAAGTATCCCACAAACCTCTCAGTTTATGGAGGTTATCAGAAACTTGAAACAAGAGTTGACTTACGTTAGAAACAACAATGAATGCTTGATAAAGGCTAGTGAGGAACAAGAGAGGATGATAAGAGAGTTGAATGAAAAGTCTAGCCATAGAAGCATAGAACTAGAAGGGTTAAAGAGGAAAGAGGTGGAACTAGAATCAAAGAAATTTGAAAGTGGAGGTGAATCAGATAGGATGTATTCGAAATCACAGAAAAAAGAAGAAAATGGACTTACAAGGAGAGTTTAGAAAAATCAAACCCCCTACTTTTTATGGAGAAAAGGAAGAAGATGCGGAAGCATGGCTTCTTAACATGATAAAATATTTTCAGGTATATGACTACGAAAGTAATTTGAAGGCCATATTGACTATGTACCATCTATAGGGAGAAGCTATTCTCTAGTGGGAAGAGGCCAAAAGTGTACACCTATTGGAAGAGAAGACAATTTCTTGGGAGGAATTCTAGAAACAGTTTAATTCGTGGAACCTGAGTGAACGATACTATGATGATAGTGCTAAGGAATTCCATGAATTAAGGCTGGGACAATTAACTATGGATGTGTTTGTAGAAAAATTTACAAACTTATTACACTATGTTCCATATATTAAAGAAGAGAAATCCAAGGTACAACGATTTTTGAACTATTTACTAGCCCCTTACAAAAAAAGGATTGAATTAGACAATCCTAAGTTAATGGACGAGGCACTAACGAAAGCCATATTGTGCTATTAGTAGTTCAAGAATAGAAGTGAAGGCTGAAAACCATGTAAAAGTAAGGACATAACCAAGTCTATAATGAGTACAAAAAAAAAGAAAACTCCTTATCTTAAGAAGTTTGGAAAGGATCATTAGAGGAAGAAATTCAACAAGGGAAATGTAAATCAACCTGCACAGTCTCAGACTAGGTCAAAACCCATGGCACTGAACAATAAAAAGAGCAGCAGGGTCAAGGAAAGAGAACCTATGAAGTGTTGGGGTTGTGGCAAACCACACGTATTAAGAGATTGTTTTCATAATCCATGATCTATTTAGATTATTCAAGTGGTTCATGAAGCAACAACTGTGAATGATGTTGCTAGAAATATTCCCAAGATCAATGTGGCACTAGAGGACATACATGCTGAGCATCAATATACCATAAGTGAGGTTGAAGGTACCATTTTAAACTAATCTGTTTCTGTTTTAGTAGATCAAGTGGCTAGTTTAAGTTACATTAGTCCCAAAATTGCGGAAAAATGTACATTAAAACCTGAAAAATTCAAGAATGCATGGTTGGTACAGTTAGCAACTAGTATAAAAAGGAAGGTAACCAGTCAAATAAGACAGTATCTCATTGACTTAAATGGTTATTCCACAAAAGTAGATTTAAACATTCTTCCTTTAGGATCCTATGATATATTAATAAGCATGGACTCATTAGAAAAACATGGAGTTGTTATAAATTGTTTGGAGAAAACAATGAGTTGTGTGAGTCAAGATGGGCAAACCCAATTAATTAGAGGAAAACCAAAAGAAATATCAGTCTGATAAATTTCATCTTTACAACTACAAAGGAATGCCAGGAAAGGATGACAGATATACATCGTGCAGGTGTAAACAGATAAACAACAAACAAAAAAGGAAAATTTAGAGACTTTTCCAGTTATCAGTGAATTCCAAGATGTTTTTCCAAAGGAAATCCCAAGTTTACCTCCCCGAAGAGACATAGATTTCTCCATTGATTTAGTACCAGGTGCCATCCCAGTGTCTAGATCTCCTTACTGAATGAGTATACCAGAGTTACTAGAACTGAAAATGCAGTTATAGCAACTATTAGATAAAGGTTACATTAGACCCAATGTCTCACCATGGGGAGTCCCTATACTATATGTTAAGAAAAAGGATGACACATTTAGAATGTGCATCGATGATCAGGAATTAGATAAGTTAACTGTCAAAAATAAATACCCGCTACCCAGAATTGATGATATGTTCGATCAAGTGAGGGGAGCAACTAACTTTTCAAAGATTGATTTAAGGACCTTCTATCACCAACCGTGGATAAAAGATGAAGATATTCATAAAAGAACTTTTAGAACTAGATATGGTCACTATGAGTTCGTAGTGTTACCTTTGGTCTCACTAATGCACCAATATCCTTTATGTGTTTAATGAACAATGTACTCCACAAATATCTTGATAGGTTTATGCTAGTATTCATAGATGAAATTTTAGTTTATTCTAGAAATGAAGAAGAACACAAAGAACATATGAAATTGGTATTACAAACTTTAAGAGAACATCAAATATATGCTAAACTTAGAAAATATGAGTTTTACAAAGACAAAATACAATATTTGGGTCATGTCAATTCCAAGGAAGGACTGTCTATTGATCCTAAAAAGGTTAGGGCTATTATGAATTGGCCCATGCCTAAGGATGTGTAAGAAATTCTCCCATTTATGGGAATCACAGGATATTATCAAAGATTTATAGAGGGCTTCTGAAAATTAGCTTATCCCATTACTTCCTTATAGAAGAAAGGAACAAAATTTGAATGGAAAACCAAATGCCAGGAAAGCTTTGACAAGTTAAAACAACTTCTGATAGTAGCTCCTATACTAAAAATTGCAGACCCAAATAAGGAATTCACTATTTGTACTGATGCTTTTTTGAAAGGTCTTGGGGGAGTGTTGGTGTAGGAAAATGCTATAGTATCCTATGAGTCTAGGAAACTGAAAACAAACGAGAAGAGTTATGATATATATGATTTAGAATTGTTTGCAGTGATACATGCTTTAAAGATGTGGAGACACTATATGTTAGGAATTTTTTTTACCTTGGTGACAAATCATATCAATTTGAAATATTTTTTCAACCAACTTGATCTAAATTCTAAACAAGCAAGGTGGATAACTTTCCTTAGTGAGTTTGAATTTGATATTAACACATAAAAGGCAAAGAAAACAAAATAACATATGCTTTAAGAAGGCATGCACATAGTTTGATGGGAGTATATGTTAGCAAAATTAGTACAAATTTTGTGGAACATATTAAAAAGTCAATAAAACAAGATCATAAATATCTAGAAATCCAATAGAAATTACAACAAGTGGAAGTTCGAGGATGTGGTGAAAAATTGCTAACCTACTAAAATAGATTGTATATTCCTAATGTGGATATTTCAAAACAAATGATACTTGATGAATATCACAAGAAACCATATGCAGGCCATCCAAGATACAAAAATATGATAACAACATTAATGAAATGATTATTTTGGCCAGGCATGACGAGGGAAGTGGCATAATACTTAGCAAAATATATAGAATGTCAACAAGTAAAGGTGAAACGCCAACACCCTTCTGGATTGCTAAACCCACTGCCCATTTCTGAATGGAAGTGGGAAGTGATTTCATTGGATTTTATTACTCGATTACCAAGGACAAAAATAAAACATGACTCCATCATGGTGGTGGTGAACACTTTGTGTAAAACAATACATTTTATATCGATGTAGTCTACTTATGGAACAACACATGTTACCAATATTTTCATGAAATAAATTTTCCCACTGCATGGGGTACCAAATATGGTAGTGTCAGACAAAGATTCTAATTTTACCTCCAAGTTTTGAAAAGCTCTGTAAGGGGGCATGGGAACTTAGTTAAATTTTAGCATTGCATATAATCCTCGAACAGATGGAAAAACATAAAGGACCAATTAGATGTTGGGGGATATGCTGTGAATGTACGTCATGGACATGACTACTAAATGGGAGGATTTTCTGCATTTTGTAGAAGTTTCATCTAATAATAACTACCAAATTTCCATAAAAATGAGTCCCTTTGAAGCTTTATATGGCAGAAAATGTCATACACCACCCAGTTGGTGTCAACAGGTGGTACGAAAGATTAACAAAACATCAAAAATACACAAGACATTTATAAAAGTTATGCAGATAAGAAAATAAGCCATAAAGAGACCTTGCTCCATAATCAAGTGACACAGGGTTACCCCTACTTACACCCACAGTATGCATGTAAAATGAATAAGCACATTTGTCCTAGGAATTTAACTCACAAACGAGTTAAATCTTCACATATCTAAGGTTTAAGGCCCCTTTTATACATCTTATGTTGAATGATTTATCAACACTCAATCACAGTCCAACCCTTATAAAATAATCCATTATCAGGACTTTAATCAACCCTTAACCTTCATTAATGTTAATATCAGGACTTATTCACTCTTATAAATTTTCGCTAACCCTTAACTGCATATATATAACCTTTCCACTCTTTATGCTTTGGTTACATATAGAAGTTAACACATGAACCCCTTATATCCTTCGGTAACATTGGACTTATATATAAACCTCATATATCTGAGCTTAATCCATTGTAAACCATTTACAAAGGAAATATGCATAAACATACCTTTTCCACCTTTTATATGGCCTCTGTATAGTTATCAAGATACACCTTTATCACTAATCGCAATCGCTCTTCCGCAGTCATATTACACAGGCCTCTATTCACATTCGATATGCAATTAACGCAATATCGGATTTCAAAACATATACAACTGCACCTATAACGATATCGGGTCCGCCATATCACCTTTCCACAGTGCTGCACTCCGATCTCCGAAACCTCGATTGCCGATACCTACGATCGCTGATCGCACTTTATTGCTATCGGCGTATCGGCTCATTGCACATTGCTATCACAACCTCCATTACCACGAGCCCTTTGGCCTCACCAATATCCGATTTGCGATTAAATCATGACCGTCGATCTGGTTCCGATCCAACGGTCCATGAGCAATCGACAGTCGTTCATTGCAACTGTCCAAGGCTCGATTCCGATATCTCCGCAGGATTTCTGCCGATGCAACTTAATCTTGGCCGTTGATCATAAAGATCCAACAACTACGGTGTGGTGATACTTCATTTCTTCGCTCTTCTTCTTTACTTGGGTTTTTTTTTCCATTTTCAATGTTTTCTATGGTTTTAGGGTTCTTCAAAGTTTCCCATCCTTTTGTTATTCTGCTGCGCACTCTTTCTTGAGCTTAATTCTGCATGTTCCTTTGATCACTGTCCTCTTGGACTTTACTTGATCCCTCGAATGGATTCAACGATCCATTACGAACCTCTGTCTCGTTCTTCTCCTCTATGCTCTGCCTAGACTTTGCCAACATATATTTATATTATGCAAATCTCTGATAAACACATAATTCATCACTCCATATTCAAAACACACACTTATACATGTTTGAATCAATCTCTATATGCATAAATATAAAAACAAATGATTACATATTAAGGCTCTGTATTTCTGGCCTGATTCTTCTAAGTTGTGGCCTCTTTTCACACTTTGCGTGTAGGCTTACAATCAACCTATCTAACCGATCTAACTTATCTAACCTCTGTCTTTGCCTTTTAGGCTTACATTTATACAAATGGATTCTAAAACCAATTCCTAGTTTAGATCCATAGATTTCTCAACAAAATCCTAAAATCTCTTCCTCATCCCTAAGGATCCTCTCTAATCCATAAAATCATGAACTAACTCCTAATCTCAGATTTACAATTAATTCTCAATCCTCTTATCAATCAACTATCCTAAATCTCTCATGTCCTCCTACATTCGAAAACATTTACAATTATGCCTCACAATATTCAATTAAATCCCTATTCTATCTTCTCTCATTAAAATCACTCAAAACATTAATAATTACATTTAATTCACACTTAGGAAAACAACTTCCTTGAAAGCACAATATCCCTATGTCTACTAAAATACAATGATTTTTCTTGAGCTGAATGCTCTTGCATCATCAAGTCATCGCTTAGGTTAAAGTGTAGTGGAGGCGCTTTACACTTGAGCAGGCTACTTGGGAGTGGGAGGATACAATGAAAGAATATTACCTAACATTGTTAAATAAATAAGAAAATGAACAAAAAACATTGAGGAGAATGTTAATTCAATGTCAAATCACTTAGTTGTAGAAAAACACTGAGTAAGGGTGAATAAAGAGCCGCAATAGAGAAAAATGGGCTTCAAAGAAAAAGGAAAAACATTTTTTTTTTTTTTTTTGAAAAAAGAAGGAAAGCCTAGGCTAGTTGGTTGACAGACCCATAAAAGACAGGACATTGCTAAGGAAAAATCTGCTAGGGAAGTAATGTATAATAAATTACCTGGAATCACAAGAGGTTTTTGATTCCTTGACAAGCACATCTCAACTTAGGGGGAAGTGGAGGCTTCAGTTCAAGGTAGGGAGGAAAGTGGTTCACCCAAGTGCACTTCTAGTTCTAGAAACGGTTAAAATTCTGAAGGATCATTACCTGTTGGTTTACGAAAATTGCGAGCATATTGTTTATTTTCTAAGCATGCAGTAGAATTTATAATACTCGTACATGTTCTAGTAGATTTATATTTTTATACAAAATTGGTTATGGACATGACAGTACAAGGAAGTAGGGGGTGGCTTTAGAATTGTGTGGAATTATATGTTTACGAAAAATAAATAAATTCAGTAAAAATATATAAATACTTGGTTGTGAGTGCTTACATGAGCATGTTTTAATTTAGAGAGATTCTAGAAGAGGAGACAATGCAATGGGGCAAAATTTTTTGATGCCTCGGGAAAATCTGATTTTGATTACTATTCTCAGGAACTGTCTTTAATTTATATTGAATTTCTAGATGCCTCTGCATGCACAAACCAAATTGGGATGTAGCCTAGTTCACATAATTTTTCTCTCTTGGAATAGTAGGATTCACTAAACAAATCGTGGAATTATTCAAATTGTTCATAATTATAAATGAAGTGTTAACTTGAGAGTTATAGGAAACGTCACTCAATTATGAACTGACACTTAGAGGATTTTCTGTGAGTATTTGTTCATTCATGACTATACAGTTAGACTATGAAAAAAAGACTTGCCAGAGGCAAACCAGAACCCTCAAAAATAGATACGGTGGAAAACTTGATTCTCGATTTCGAGTTGTAGAGCGTGTTAGTGTCCATTAGTTCCAGTGATCAAATGTACTCTTTCCATGTGGTTGATAGGGTAATTAGGTCAAATTGTTATATTTTCAAATAAAATTTGATACCTCTTGGTTGTTAAATGGTCATTGGTTATTGTCTAGGTCATTGCTACTCCCTCCACTTGCTCAAGGTCACCATCACCCATTATGTTCATGTCATCATCCCCTATCCTAGGTCATCAAAAGAGTTAATGTGTCATCATATAGGTCATGGTCTAGGGTTCACCTTTGATTGTCATTATTATATCAGTCATCAAAACTAAACAAGGGAGTCATGCCATCATTTTGATCACCATCATGGGAGTTAGAAAATTAAGGAATAAAGTCAAACAAGGTAACATTTCCTTTTGAAGAAATTATGTTGCAGTCACATCAGTCAATAGTCATTATTTCAAAAGTACATATGATGTCATGAGACAAAATCAATTTTGTAAGATATAGAGGAGAATTAAAAAATTTTAAGACTTCATTCTATCATTCCAAGTCTTCAAGAGCTCCTCTCAACCATTATGAGACTTGCCACAACCATCAGAAGTTCAAATTCCATCACAAATTGCTCAGTTTGTCAGTCTGATGCATTTCTTGCAGGGTTGCCACGCTTTTGGTTTGAAGGTCAAAGGGAGAAAAAAAAGGGATCATTTTTCACTCTACAAGCTTCAAATAATCTTGAGAAAGAAAGTAAAGCCTTCACCAACTCATTGATGCAGTCATTTATTTAAAAAAGCGATTAAATCCCTCTCCTAGGGTTTTGTTGTGCTTTTCATTTTATGGGATTTTGCTTTACTTGACATAGGAATTCTTTTGTTTATAAGCTTATAAATCCCTAAAAACCCTCATTTATAATTCCCCGATCATTTCCCACACCAATTTCCCTTATTCCACCATCTCTCCCCCCCCCCGCCCAAAAACCCAAGGTGTTGTTGCACTTTTGCTATGTTTCTAGGTTGTGATTGTGTTTTCCACTTTTTACCCTTTTTGTCCCACCCATTCTTAGATATTCCACCACTAATGTGTCCCTAACATCTACCCCTACCCCCTAAAATTTTCCTATAATTTTCCTTAACTTCGCTCCCCTTCATCCCCTTCCCTAAACTTGTTGCTTTTTTCCCCTGTTTTGCAGTTTAAATCCCTTATCCCATCTCTTTCCAAACTAGGGTTTTATGTTGAGTAAATCCAAAAGCATGGACAGTGAAAGTAAGAAGTTAAAGTGGGGAGAGATCTCAAAATATGAGCCAACTCATATGCAAGAGATCAATGCATCAAAATTCATCAAAAGATCATTTGAGTAGGTAGGCTGCCTAGGGTTTTGTAAGAAAGTGTAGGAGGTGGGGTATAATCACGACCTAACAAGTTTATTTGCCATAAATTTCAAAGGAGATCATATCACAATTGCAGGGGTGATTTTTATGGTTTTAGCAAATATTATAGCTTTAGAAACTGGTATCCCTAACCAAGGTGAGTTTTGGTTCATGGGGATGGATTTAGACATAGAGAACTACAGTGTGTTTTTGAAACCACAGTACAAGGAGTCCCATTCTCATATTTTTCCTAGTAGAAAGTTGTTGGAAAAATACAACCCCTTGATGAAGATGATCATGAAATACTTCACTTGTGAGGGAAGGTTTAACAGGTTATATCAGTATCACATTAGGTTGTTGATGCATTTCACTTCTCAAAATCCTTTAAACCTACCTAATTACTTGTTTAGAAGCTTGGTGAAAATGACTAAGAAGGTTCAAAAAAAGGGAAGAGATCATCAAGCAAGTTTATTTCATCATGCTCTAATAAAAATCATGGTTCTCCACAAGTTGGTACAGGTCAACATGTCATGGGAAGCATTCTTGAAAGAAACTGCTCTCTTACCTATCTCCCACTAGTCAAAGAGCCTAAATACTCCTACATCATCCACGCCACAGAGACCTAAACCATCAAGCATACCATCAGTGATAAGAACTCATCGTAGAGCAAAAATTTTAAAAACATACAACAGAGGTAAGAGGTTAGTTTTTTCCCCTGAGATAGAAAGGGAGATGCTTAGTCCTAAACCTAGAACTAGGTATCAGGCTAAAAGACTACCTAAGGAGGCTGTTAGTGAAAAACAAGTGCAGATTGAAGCCATGATAGAATTACATAGAGATAGAGATGATTCACCTTTCCAACATCATGAAGAGGTACCTCTGGGAATAGAGATGGCTGACCTAGGAGAATAACATGGAGACAAGGCAAAAGAAGACATAATCAAAGAGAAAGAGGCACATAATCAAAGAAAACCATAAGAAGATCATCTATCATCCAACAAGGTAGATGTTTTGGTAGCTAAAGACAAAGGTAAGGCTATCATTGATGTGGAGCAGTTTGAAGGCAAAGACATCTAGGTACAACAAAGGAGACCCAAAACTAGATCCATGACAAGAAAGGAAAAGCTTGTGAAAGAGCCATCTCCTCCTCAAGCCCAAAAAGACATAGATGAGTCCATAACTGCTAAAATTGAAGAGAACAAGAAGTATTTGTTTGAGAAGGTGGATGTGCACCTAGAGAAACCATTGAAGAAGGAAAACAGAGACACTGCCATGCATAGGCATATGACAAGGCACTATTACACAAGAAACATGGTGTGCAAGATTAGAGTTAAGAACATGAAGAAAAAGCTTAAGAAGACCCTAGAGAAGCTCAAAAAGAAGGATAACATTCAATTTTTTTCTAAATCATCTCTGGTGGTCTCATGCAGGACAAAGAGAAAAATAGAATAAGCAATTTTTTGAAATTTTGGAGTTTTTATGTGCACTCACAAAAAGCATCCTATAGAAACACAATGAGTGTTCGTTGTGCTTTTTCTCAGGAGGTCTAAATGAAAATTTGCAAGAATGTGGAGATAGATAATGATGTAAGGATGTCAGAAAAATACTTTGGGAGGCTTGGAGATGCATAAATTGTTAGGAAATAACAAAATAATGCATATTTTTGACCTTTTTGCCACTATTTCAGACCACTCGCTGTGCTTCTAGGAAAGTTTGACTTCAAGGTAGTTTTTTATGGGTTTGGAGCAAAGTTTTCCAGTTCTTGATGACTCCATGGTGTATTAGACATCTTCATCTTTCCAACCATACCCATTTTCAGCAAAACATTCCTCTGAGAAGGCCTCCAAATCACCCTCCAAACTTCTACTGAATTAGTGTGTTTTTGTGAAATTCACTGTTTTATTGTTGGTGATGTTAAAAGGTAAAACTTGAGTGATGTAAATGGTTACTTCATGAAATAATCTTATTTAATTAAGATTTTTAGTAGTTAAATAGTAAAAGAATCTTGCAATTAAGGCTTGGAGAAACAAACTTATGCAATTAATGTAAAGGAGGAAAGTGGTTTCTAACCCCCAATGATGTGGTAGTGGTTAGGTAGGATTAGGTAATCAGTTCCTAGGAAGTAGGATTTGACCCCTTAGAGGGGAATTTGGTTTTTCATCAATATGTAGTCAGAATGAACAGATAGAGACGATTGGATATTGGAAACTCATGCTCTTGAACTAGTGTTCTTGATATTAGCAGAAATATATGCAGTTGCAACTATTTTTATGGGATTCTTGTGTTGTGATAGTGGCTTTGTTTTTTCTTTTGTTTTCTTATATATTTGATTATTAGTAGCCATCTACTTTATTCTTATGCTTTATCTCATGAGTTTAAACATAAATCATTATTTTAATGCTTTGTTTTGTTTGGGATTAGCATTCAATGTTTTCCTTCTGGATAAGTGAATTCATGCTTTTTCTCACTTAGATCCTACTACATTCCTCACTAAACTAAAATGAAAAATCATTTTGAGTCACTGGTTGCACCTACCTTTCCCCATCTTATGTCTACAACTGATCTTTAGAATTTCTTGACCTAGTTATGAGACCTAGTGCTCTTTATCCAACAAACCCTAATAAAACCCTACTGAGCTGATACCTAACCTAAAATCTACATATTCTCCAGTCACTTCCATTGGATGTGAGGTTGATTTAGAAAGGGCCATCTTTGATTTGGTAGGGTTAGCTACCAAGTTGAAAGTTGGTTTGAGGTTACCTCTTTGGTTTCCTTTCTCAGCCCCTGGAAACTAAGGAGTGCTAACAAGACGATCTGAAACTCTACAAATTTTATTGGGGAATACTTAATTCTGTACGACCTAAAGGTTACTTCAAGCAACATGGTCTCATATGACTGCAACATAAGAATAATCTTAATAATTTATTAGTAGTGGTATACCCAACTGAATCAAACTAATAATATACAATAAGAGAGATTAAAGAAAAATAAAATAAAATATATCGCTTAACATAAACAACATTAAACTTAGGAATAGGAATTTTACAAATAGGAATATAAATAAATAACTTGGAAGAGGATTTTTTTTTTCCGCAAGTGTGTGATAGAGATCAAGAAGGCAGAGAGAAAGCTACTATACAATTCTTTTGATGTAAATGTCAAATTCTTTCTTCAAGATGAAGAAAGGATTGATATAAAGATCTAATCAATGCAGAGGAGTTATCTTAGTGCAACGTTAGCATCAACACCATACAAGGTTGTGGAGGATGGTAAAATAAAATCAAAACCACAACAGACTCGACACAAATTGCTGGGAATAAAAAAGATAAAAATAAAAAAACATAAATAGAAATATTGTTATTGTGTGTATATATATATATATATATATATATATATATATATATATATATATATATATATATATATATATATATATATATATATATCTATTCTTCGATTAAGTATGGAAAAAAACTGGAAACCAGACTATACATTTCCTAGTTCAACATAATTGACTGGAACAGTGAGATTTACTATTTATTATGTGTGTACATGTGTATAAAGAAAAGGGGCAAATTTTACACTAGTAGCAGTAAACACTATTTCTAGATTGAATTTAAAAATTTGCAACAGTTTCACCATAATCCATCTCTGGACATATTATCCAAGAAAAATTCAAAACAGAGAAAAAATATTGAAATCACATGATAGGAGTACACAAGAAAGAATCTTCCATAATACAAGAAATTAAGGATCTATATTCATATAATCATAATTACGTAATAAATATGAGATTTCATCTCTTGAAAGAATTAAATTGACTGAGACTTTCTAGTGGAAGTATGAGTCCTCTTCTAGTCAAAGGTGTAATTCCATCTTAATCTTTACATACATGAAGTAGATAAAAACAAACCAAATAATAATAAAGGGTTTCAATTTTTGAATCTGTGGCCAGACCGAAAAGAACCAAAGGAAACCAATAATGACCCTGGCACAGAAGAAACTACAACGAACATAAGAAAGAACACCATTATCTCCTTAGGCGTGAAACACTCTGTTGTGAAGCAGAGGTTATTCCAGATAACCACACTGGGCGTGAGTAAGAGAAGTTAGCTAAGAATGACAACATATGAGCCATCATTGGAAACTTGCATAAGAAAAAAAACCCTTTAACCTACAGGTGTTGGAGATACCTACAGAAGAGTAACCTAGGATTAGTGCCGACCCTGCTGGAGAAACAGAGTAATAAAATTAGGAAGAAAAAAAGAAACAAAAACCTCCAAAACAAATTGGTTACCTACTAAAGGACAATCCTGCGTTGTGGTCCAATGACTGAAGGACAATCTACCGTCGTGAGGCCATTATCTTCCCTGGAACTTGCAGTGTAGGAAGAAGAAAAAAAAGAAAATTGTTATTTTGAATGCAACTACTCTATAATGTCAGAGAAAAACCAAGAATGCATATTGAAAAAGAGGTGAATAAACTTACTAAAAATAAAGTACCGGTGCCATGATGAGCCAACACCAGGAAGTGCGCCTAGCAGGATTAACCAATTTTCTGCATAATGAAAAATAGGGGTAGAATGGTCAAAATTCGAAAAGATAATAGATTGTACATGTAACCTTGAAAAAATTAATAAATCATTATGGGGATCCTTGTAATCCTAACTAGGAAAGAAATAGACCTACTGAGATTAGACTAAGAGATAAGAGTTAAGCTAATCCTGGTTGAATTCGCGAGATGAGAGAGAGAATCCATCTGAGTTCTTGTAGGGACATAGATAAGGCAGAAAAACCCCCAGTGAGCATTTAGCTGTAGGCCAAATGAGGGAATTTAAATGAATTTGAAAACCTATTCAGTGAGCGGTGGAAGCGTAGGAGCCATGGTGGATGTCACAACACTTTGGACAAAAACCCAACTATGAATGTCTCTTTCCCCATCATGGCGGTGTTATAGGAGCCGACACCATAGAGAAAGATAGGAAACTTCTCGAAGGAGGCAAGTTACAAACCCTATCGCTATCGCTAGGTTAAGATAAGGATAAACCATAGTACCCATTAGATGAATGTGCATCAAATCCAACCGGTTTAGGGAGGAGAGTACAATTTTCACATGGGCCGGGCCTAGGTGGTGCAAGACTATTCGACGCAAGAATCAAAGTCAAACATTTGAACGTTGCAATAACAAGATGTGTAAATTGCAATAAAGTTGTTAATTGAGAGGGGCCGGGGGGAGGTACTTCTATCGATATGACTATACTCTCTTAATACCTGGTTAAAAGCACCAAGGTTAAAAGTCACATCGCCCACCCAACTACACATAGAAAAATTACAATAACATTCATACCTCATCATGTATATTCAGGTCATC
>Ga0115848_100581_pt1 | contig 14735 bp, 8 predicted proteins | sample InSIn3gowninarea_FD_83862 | JGI IMG/M metagenome (GOLD analysis project Ga0115848, IMG submission 83862) | reverse complement strand
GGTTGGATCAAGATATTAGGTGGAACATTGCAAAATGATCTATCTTATGCTATTGTCCCAGTTTTGGAGATGAGAGTAGGAGATTATACAGAGAAGCTCAGTTGGCTTATATCATCGGTGATAAAAGGAATCCCACTAATCATCCCATCTATGTTGTCGACACTAACTTTGGAGCCTGTATTCTTCAGATTGAAGAATCCCATTTGACCTCCATGCAGCTTAGGAAGCCGGTTTGCTAGATCACAGAGGAAGAAGGACGACAAATTTGGGACATGTTCTTTGATGGAGCTTGCTCTAAGGAAGCTGCAAGTGCAGGTGTAGTCCTTGTGTCCCCCACACAAGAATGCATTCATTTATCTTTCAAGTTAACTTTTCAGGTCACAAATAACATAGCGGAGTATGAAGCCTTGATATTGGGCTTAAACATTGCTAAAGAAATGGGCATCAAAGGTATAAAGGTGTTTGGAGATGTAGAGCTTATCATTCAATAGGTGAACAAAACTTTCCAAGTAAAGCATCCAAGGCTGAAAGCATATAGAGATGAGGTATGGAAGCTCAAGGGTTCTTTTAATAGTTTCAGCATTTCTTACATCCCTAGAATGAAGAACCATCTTGTTGATTCCCTCACTGTGTCTGCTAGCACGTTTATCCCTCCTTTGCCTCCTAAATTGATTTATGAAGTTCAAGTGAAACATAGACCATCTCTACCTGACATTGATAAATTATTATATTAGTTGAAAAATGTTGTCTATTTTGCAAAATTGGATTTGCGTAGTGGATATCACCAGGTTAGAGTTGTAGAACAAGACATTGGGAAGACTACATGAAAAAACAAGCAGGGGTTGTTCGAATGGATGGTGATGCCATTCAGATTGTGTAATGCTCCAACCACGTTTATGAGGGTAATGAATGATTTGTTTAGGCCTTTTATTGATAATTTTGTTCTTGTATATCTAGATGATATTCTTGTTTATAGTAGGACATGGGATGAACATGTATGTCATATGAAGAAAGTTCTTGAGGTTCTGAAAAATGAAAAATTGTATGTAAAACTATCAAAGTGTGAGTTAGGGAAGACCTATCTGGTTTATTTAGGGCACATAGTTGGTAATGGGAAATTGAAAATCGATCCCTCTAAAGTAGACACGATTATGAAGTGGCTTGAGCCCACAAACTTTACAGAAGTCCAATGCTTTTTGGGTGCAGTATAGTATTAGAGTGTTAGGAAACCAACTCACAAAAAGATAGAAAAGATAGATCAATGCCTTACAATTCAGCCTCTTTGAGGGGGGAACATCCTTTACATTACACAAATGAACAATTCTTCAATGATGCAAATGACAAGACCTCCTTTCTATATATAGGAGTCTAAGGGGTCATAATATAATTAGAGATGACATAACAATAATAATGTAAGGGCACAATAATAAAAATATGGGGAATACATGGGCACAACAATATAATAAGGGGGTTGTACTAATAACAATAAGGGGTTATACTAGTAGTATAGGGACCTAACATGCCTCCCTCTTTCAAAAAGTGTTGTCCTCAATGCTTGAGTATTTATTGATGCTTCTGTATAAATTTTCATCCTTCCATGTGGAATCTTCAATAGGTAAGGTCTTCCACTTGATGAGATACTCTGAAATTGATTGATTTCATCGTTGACGACTTCTTGGTTCTATATGAATGCTTCAAGTTCCAATGTGATTTTTCCTTCCTTGTCAAGTTCTGGCAATATTGTTGGAACTCGGATCTTCGGTAACTTTTGAATGAGTTCCCACCCTGCTTCACCATTCTTCCATTCATCCCTTGCTTTGTTTGTCAAATTTGGTTGGATAATTATACCAACCTATACCATTTATGCAACCATATGTTTAATTTCACTCCTTTGGGCATATGGATATCTATAAGGCCTGATGTTTAGAGGAACACATCCTGGAATGGCATGATCATGATCACGAATACGTGGGAGACCTTTCGGAGTCTCAAATACCTTGGAGATCTGGAGAAATAGATGATTTCGATGTGGGAACCATTAGCGAACATAATTGTGCATTTATGCCTCATTGTTATTTCTTTAGAAGCTTTGTTATTCCGTTAGAGTTGATAATCTTTTCTGATTTCCCTGTGATACCCCTTAATTCAACTTCCTTTCCTTCCGAAGAAAATTTCATGAAAAGTTCTCGAAAATTAAAATCTATTGTACCCAAGGATTGTAGCCATTGGAATCCTAGTACAACATTGTAGAAATTTTGAATAATATAACATTTATTCACAGATATTATCTTGATTATACACTATTTGCAGAATGCATGCATAATACATAACCTCCTCTACCATTGATCATCAATTTGCAGTATTCAGAAACAATCGCATGCGCACATTGAAGCATCAATCACACATATCAACACAGTATATTACGGGGAAAGCATACAACTAAAAACCCCCAACTATCTGTATATTATATTGATTTAGAACATGTAACAATACATAGTACAATACTCCTCACAAGTACTCAGTACTATCTCCACCTGTTACACACAAACTAGCTCAAATCTGAATCAATCATAGGTTCAAATCTCCTCCGCTGCTTGCCTGCCTCCACTGTGCAATCCTGCATGAGAATAGATGAGAATGGCTGATCCAAACTCGTATTTCCCTTGGCTGAACCATGCAATCCTCATTGGCAATACTCAATCCATTGATTGTGCAAATCTCATGCACAACTATAGTCACAACTAACAGCTATCTTGCCCTTTCACTCACCTCTAACACTTGTCTCCACTGAACTATCCATGCACTGAGTTAACTGATGTATTCTTTAGTTAATTTATGAGTTAATAATTAGTGAATTAATTAAAAATTAATTTACATCACTCATCACTAGTGTATTTGCAGTTAAACTAAATACAACTAGTTCAACCAAGTCAAACTAAACACAACTCCATCAACTCCTTAACCAACTCCACCAAACTCAATCACTTGAGTTCTAACTAAAGTCCATCATGCAATAGCTCAACTAACTCATAAGAAAAGCGTATTTCCTTCTGACAGTTGCATGTGCCACATCTATAGCTCAAACTGAAGTGCTCCAAGAGGATAAGATAATGTTTATAGTCAAAATATTATTAAGAGCTAATAATATTCGACTGTTCTATTTTTAGCCTAGCAGTCTAAAAATAGACTCCACCCATATGTCTAAAGTAGAAGTCCATATATTTTTACCAACATGACCAATCATCCACAAATATCATCCTGCAACTCATAGACCATGATCCATATGTCTAAAATAGACTCTGCGCCAAAAATAACCTGCGGGCCCACTTAGTGAAGGCAACTCTTTTCCACTAAGCTCCATCATCTTGTTGCATTTTCAATGCTCCCTCTCAACAAGATGTGGATTATCTGCAACCCCTATCCTATAACTCTGGAATGTTTTTCATGCAACACATTTGCCCGGTCCACTTGCTTCAGCAACACTTGGAACAAAAAACACTCCCAACTGACCACTCTATTGGGCTAGGAACATACTTTGATGCTGAAGCTCTACCTGTTGCTGACAAGTGCTCCCTCTTTGACATTTGCGCTACTGCAACACCTCCATGCATCTCGCACCATTGCACACTTCTTTGTGGCACCTAGCACTGTGAAAAACACTTGTGCCTCTCGCATTGCTGCAGCCTGCTAGCTATTCCCTGCATTGTCGCTCTCTCTGCCGCTCCATCTGCATATGTCTCTACCCAATATATCAGTTCCTGCTACTCCACATTGAGGCTCCTGTAGCAAGGTCTCATCCAAGAGGTTGGGTACCTCAAGGATCCTACCCCTCCTCCTTGGGACGATCACTTTATATCACCCCACCTCCTACCTAGAGGTATCGCTGCATGTGATCCCTCAGCCCACCTAGCTCGAAGTTTCCCCCTACTAGAGGTCTCTGCATGAGTAGATGTTGTTAGCTACCTATACCAATAGGTTTCATATTTCATGATTGGCAAATTCAAATGCCAAATATGCTCTGCTTTGATGATGCAAAGATCCCATATTTCCAAAAGTAAACAAGGTGTGTACATAGTTTCATGCTTACTAAATTTTGATGGATGGTCCAACAGCCTAATCTGGATCATGCCATGTTTCAATTTTTGTTGTAGAATAGAGAATGGGGTCTGTCCAAACTGTTTAATCTTGGCACACCAATAGTTTAGGTAGAGAACTAAAGTTCCCAACTGCCTAATCTGGGACCTTGGAAGCAATAAGGATAGTTCTAGATAGAAAATCAAAAGAAAAAGCCAAAAGAAAAGAAAAGGTACATCAGGGTTTGCAAGTCCAAGTGCCCCCTCCATGAAGAAACAAAAATGCTAGGAAAATAGATGGGTAGGCAGATGGGGTTGCAGAAATGTTATTCCTTTCAAAGGAGTTCTGTTGATCTAATACAAAGGAAACATCACTGGATAAAGAATGGTCCTCTTCTCCATCATGTTGCAGCAAAGCAAAGGAGCATGACTAACTTCCTTTTCCACTCTTTCACATTCATTACTAACATCCCCTCATCAATTGTGTTCATGAAAGAATTTGAGGTTTTATGTTGGTTCTTATTCCTTTAAAGGCCACATTTCTTATCCATAATTCTTTTCATTTTGATCTACTCCCTAAGCTAAGTTATTTTCAATAAACTTAGTGATTATCACCTCCATTCATCTTTTCCACTCATATTAACCCCTAACACTTATTATCTAATTCCCCTATATTACCCTTCCCCTACTATTATAACACTATAGTGTATAAACCCCAAACATTGTATAAATATCCCTCCCCTTGGCATTATAGCCATATGTTCACTATTGGGAATTAATTTGACAGCTGGTCAAGTTAATAACCCTAAGTCTTACCCCTCTTTCCCCTCTTATTCCTAACTTGCACTAAAAACCCCTTCATTTCACCGAAATCCTCGAAATAATTTAAAAGAAAAACCCAAAAAACCTTTGAAATCCACCAATACCCCTTTGCCGCTTTATTCTGGTTAAAAACATTGTATAAAACCCAAAAAACCTTTGAGCCGCGCAATTGCCACATTTCACATAGCAAACCCACTTTTTTCATATTTCTAAAGGTTCAGTGTAATGCGCAATTTTGGCCAAAAACACATGGAAAACCTTCCAAAACCGCCCGAAGTCCTGAGGGTCCCGCCAGGCGCTGTTTTCAAAAGAATTATTATTTTATTCCGCCCTCCGCCCGTATCGTCCGCACACATCAACTCTCCGTCGACCGTCCGATCGGGCTCTGTCCATCCAACGGCTCTCGTGGATATCGGACCGGCCCCGACGTCCGACAGATACCGTCCGATATCTGTCAGAGCATGACGTCAGGCCTCCGCCACGTGCCCTCCCCACAACACATCGGAGGTACTACTGACAATACCACCTCCGTATCAAAAGCGGTGCGATACGAGACCGCTTACCACTGCCGGTTTCGGCGTACTCGCCTGCCAGCGTCACTGCTACGTCATCGCCCCGTCAGCGCCCCCGTCCGCCAGGGCGCTGACTTGCCTGCCACCTCATCATCCCCGTGGACCAATCGTAAGCCGCCACGTCACCCGATGACGTCATGCTGACGTCATCCGACCTTGACCCCCACCTGATGACGTCATGCTGACGTCATCCAAAAAGCGCGCCAAAAAACCAAATTCTCCATATTTTTGCCAAAATTTCGCGTTTTTCTCACTTTTTGCCAAAAAAACCATTCTGCGCCCTGCATGCATTTTACGATCATTCAGCCACCAACCTGCAGAATTCAAACCAGAGACAGTGGGCGCCCTGAACGCATTTCCAATTGCCATTTCCGACAGGAGTTACCAGGTATTTATCCGTAGTTCCCCTCTGAGTTTATTTCGTCTCTGTAATTCACCAAAAAAACAAGAAAAGAGAGGGGAAATGAACTGTAATCGCTCATAAATCCTCCATAACTGCCTTTATTCTCCAAAGGAAAAGAGTGAATTCATCCACGAAGGCCCTGGTCAAGCCAAAATTCCATAATTCCCCAGTTTGTTTGCGCATTCGCAAACTAAGAACCTCTGTGCCGAATTTACCTAGAAACGGCTCCTAACTCCCGGCGTTTGCTCACTAAATCTCCCTCAGGGTATTATTGATTCATCTATGCCCTAATCTGCCCTCTTTGCTCTACCTAATTCGCCTTGTTATTGAACAATTCACTGATCTATGTCACCGTGGCCGCAAAAACCCTGTCAAATCATAAGTCAAAGTGTCAAAACCATGGACCCTCCAGTAGCTCCAATTGCCTTGAATGTAGCTCCCCTAAATGCCCCTCAAAGAGAATTGGAATGGAAGCCCCTAGCAGACCTGGATTATCAAATAACAGAGGAAAACCTGATGTCCAGCAAGCACCATATTCACTTGCTGAATGAGTTGAAGATTAAATATGAGAGTGGGAAAGATATATTGGGCATTTGGGACTCTTCCCTTCCAATCTTCAAGCTCCCACAGGTCAGACAATTCCCTGATCTCATTCACCTGTGTGCTATATGTTATGATGCCACTCAGAGGGCTGTGCTAGACCCTTCAGGCTCAGCTGTTTTCTATGTCACCCCTGAAGCCATCAGAGAAATGCTGCAATTCAAAACAAAGAAGAAATTAGTTCCTTTGTCACTCATTGACCTGATAAAGCAAGGAGCCAAATTGACAGATGCTCAGGTCACCAAGCTAAATCAATTGTACATCAGCTCTGACACTATGAGATACCCTCCTATTCATAATGTATACCTCAATCAATTGGGCAGAGACCTAGCAGATATGATCAGTCCCATCCTGGGCTATAACTCAGTTGAGTTTGTGGATGAAACCGTAATATTGATGATGCTCATGTTTTCCCTTGACAAAACACCTATCTGCTATGACTATGCCACTTACATATCTGATAAAATCCATGAGCAGCTGATGAACCTGGCAAGGGAAAGGCTGTTTAGATACACCTCTTATATTTACCACTTGATCCTGTACTATCAGCATGAAAAGTTCTCATTCCCTATGAGAAGAATGGATGCACAGGGAAAGGTAAGGTCAGTGGTCTATTGGTCCCCTGTTTTCCATAGCAGACCTGATACCCCATACACTTACTGTGAGTTCATTGACCTTTTCATCCACCCAGCCATGTCTATGCTCATGAGTTCACCCCCTCCAAGACTAACAGAGGAGATGCAGAGGATTCTTCACCTGTCCAAAGCATATTCCATTGGGGATTGGTATCTATACCAAAATCACACAGTTATCAGGATCTATGGATGTGAGCTGCCTCCTTACAGATTGCCAAAGTATGTACCCATGAGACTTTTTGCTTTAGAATACTTCAGACAGTTTGGGAATGCTGATGTGCTGCATTTCTCAGGTAAAGGTAAGAAAGCACAACTCAAAGTAAGAAACGAGCTAGGCCACTTTATCTATAACAAGAGGGAGGAAGGGTGGCAAGAAGCAGACAGAATGCTAGAGTCCCTTGGCCTAGAAACCAGTTTCCTATGGACACCTTATGACCCTAACCATTTCATATCTATGAGAAGGGTCAGATATAGATTGTCTAGCTATAATCATCTAAGAATTCCTCACATAGAACAATATGCCAATCTATCAGAGTGGCAAGAAGGCACTTTGGAGGAACCTATTACTCAAGAAGAACTAGCTCTAAAAGGAAAACGAGACCTGTTAAAGATAGCTGACTTAGAGCTTTGTACACAAGTTTACTCCTTTCCAGGCACACAAGTACAAGCAGCTGCCTCATCTTCAAAGACAAATCAGCAAAAAATCCAGACTGCTGGGCAAACTTCCAACAAAGGCAAAGAAAAGGAGATGGAAGAGCAACAAGTACATCAGCAAGTTCAGCATGAGGAGGTACAGCAGCAACAACAACAGGTACAACAGCAAAAAGAGGAGCAGCAAGGGAAAAAGCAACCACTACAGCAAGAAAAGGCATCTGAAGCCCAAGTTTCGACCGAGCAACAGACTCAAAGCACAGTGCCTCCTAGGCCCGAAACAACAGTGGAGGCCTCAGTCCTCCAAACTCCACAAAAAGAAGACATAAGCAGAAAAAGGGACAGAGAGACTCCCCTCACCACATCAGCAAGTCAAGGAGAGAAAAGACAGAGATTAAATCCTCTCTCTGAGGAAGAAATACCTCTTGGGCATTCTTTGGGCATAGGCACACCTAGTAGGGAAGCATCCGCTAGTTCCTTTCAGCAAGGACAGGAGAGGACAGTGGGAGGAGAAGTCAGCTCCTCAAGTCAGCAAAGGGGAGCTGAGACAGGCATCAAGCAACAGTTTATTGAGATTAAAAAGAGGAATGAGCCAATAAGGATACAGCTTTATAATCACTTGCTAAAAATGGCTCCCACCAACCAACAAAGATTGATGTCTGCATATGATGTTCAGGAGGGCAAAATGATCATGAGCCACTTCATGCCAGCTGTAACACAGCCACAGTCAGCTGCAGATTATGTCAGGACTAACCTTGAGGTCCTTGCCAAGGAGATCCACCCAATGGATCAAATTGAATTACATAAGCAAACAGGTGAGATGGTGTATGCCTCCTTGGCAGACAAAACATTAGTGAACTACAAGCTAGAAAATAGCCTAAATAACACAACTACCCAACTTGAGTTGGAGAGAGCATCCTCTCAAGCAAAGGACAACAGAATCAAAGCTCTGGAGGACATTATAATAGAGCTTGGGCATGATCCCCAGGACATCAAGGCTGTGCAAACATTCTTGAAATTAAGAGATGCAGACATGGCAGCCTTGAGAAAAATGGTCAAGATCCCAGCAACTCTTCATCCTCAAACAGAAGAGGTTGCCCAACTAAGGCATGACAAGGATACATCAGCTATGCTTGTAACATTATACCGACAGCTGATCCAAACACAAGAAAAGCTGGGTGAATCAGAAGCAGCATTGCAGGCTGCACTGCAGTAAAAAGAAGGAGGTCAAACATCTCAGCCTCCTCCAGAAATAATTAATCTTGATAAACCTCCTCAAGCCACTGATCCTCCCACACAACAAGCAGAACGAGCAGCACCCTCTACATCAGCAACAGAGCCACCAACAGAGCAGGCTCCAAGCCTTGATATGCAGAAAATGAAGAGAGAGATCGAACTGCTAGAAGCCCAAATGGCAGAGCTAAATCAAACGAAGGAAAAATTGGCCACAGTCAATGAAAGATATGACAAATCCAAGCAAAGTGTAGCTGAGAAAGGAAGAGAAATAAAGGCCCTAAAGGAGAGGATAAAAGAGTTAGAAACTGAGCTCACACTTGACAAAGTGACTGCTGAGCTCAAAAGAGTTATATGGCTCAATATAGGACAATCAATTACAGATCAGTGGCACTACATTGAGACCATGTATGAACATATGGATCTTATAGCCAAAGCACACAGAGAGATCCAAAGAGCAAGGGCATCTTTAGGCAATATGCCTGAGATTGCCAATAGAATGATCAATGTGCTTAATAACAGAACCAGCTCTCAACTGGCCACCATGGGAATTGCCAACAGGACGGAGACCATCGTGATAATTAAAAGGGTCCTAACCCTAAGAAGCTTAGTGCAGACATTAGACAGAAGGACCCAGGACATGCAGACAGAGGTCAACAAATTCATGGAAAAGTTCTTAATATTACACAACAGAGGTCTTCCTGGCTTGCTGAACAGTGCAGGGAGGCTGCTGTCACATGAACATTATGCTAAGAGGGTCAATACATTTGCCACAAATCAGATTGCAGAGAGAGCCAGTACTTCAGAGGACACAGGGCCAGCATCAGGACAGGATCTGTTTAACAAGGTGGAAAGTTTGTTTTTTATTATGAATGAGATCAAACACCTGTTTGATGTGCCTCCCAATTTCCATAAATACTCTGAGGCAGATGAAACTCTTGATGCAATTCTAAGGCACCAATTACCTACACAGGAAATTTGGGCCAGGTTGATTCAGCTGATATTATAGATCAGAGACCAAAATTTGGTGTTTCACTTGTTATTTGATATAAATCATCATACACAGGAAATGTTTGATAAAGTGATCAAACGTGGAAAAGGGAAGAGCTGAGCCAGCTCAGCAAAAGTATTCCTACTACCAAAGCAAAAGCAACTGTCAAACAAATCACAGGGACGGGTAACTATAGCACGACCGCCGGAAGGGGCACATCCAGCATTAAAGGGAAACGTACAAACCGACTCAGTGGTCTCCAAAGATCAGAAAGTCTTCTGACAGGCATTAAAGGTCATTTATGTATTCAGGGTTGTAATAACTTTTATCTACTACTCTGTGCGAGTAGATGAATGCATTTATCTCAGGAATGACTCATCACTTTAGATATTTTGTCTCACCATTTGTATATATGGCCCCTCACGGGAAAAAGAGAGGGGTTGTTGTTGATTTCTATTCTAGAGTTTCCTTTGCTGTAAGTTATCAGAGAAGTAATACAAAGAGCTGATTGAATTTCTAAAACTCTGCGTTATTTGAAGCATTGTGATGTTTGGGTGAATGTTACAGGATTCCTGCGTATATCTTGGCACAATAAGTTTTTCTAAACTTTTCGTTATGTGTTTTGTTGTCTTTCATTATCACTTTCATACCTATGTGCTCTCCATTTAATAGCAAATGAAAAAGAATAGTTACAGGATTTAATAACAGATTACCCTGAACTCAATCTTTGCTATTATTAAAGTTTTCTTCACTTATGGTTATAAGGTGTAATTCTTAAATGCTGCATCTTCATTCCATGCCTTTCATAGATATTTCTTTTTCAGGAATTCAACTTTGCTCCTGTGCAGGACATCTCTTTCTTTTAAAGCTAACTCAGTAGAGAATCCTTAATTGCTCTTCACTGGTTAAGGCCCACCCATCACCATTATTTCTAGTTTGTTCCATGAAGTATCTATATGGCCCTGTAATTTCAGCCCCACATCTCAAAGTTTCAAACAACCGGTAGCCACAGACTCCATAGCCCAATGGACTAGAAATATCTGAAGATTTACAACATAAGAACAGAAATTTATCCCTCAACCAAAACATAAACCAAACCCTGAACTCATAACTAGCCTAAAATCATTCTAAAACAAAGATAAATCATAAAGAGAGAGCCCTCTCTGGTCACAGTTTGGCTAGGAACTGTAACCCAAAGATTGGTTAGTGGTTACCCCGGCCGTATTCCCTTGGGAGTCATAGGGAACAACCTGGGAGTTAACATAAATGGCGACTCCACTGGGGAACAATTCCATAAACCTCTGTTGGGGACTTAATGCTGTAGATAAAGTCTGAGAGAAAGCCAGAAAGCCTTAGAAACTGCTTTTGCTTTGCATTTGCAGGAGTATATAAAAGCTTCCTCAGTCAATCTTTATTCAGTCTTAAATCTCATATAGAGGGTCTATATTTGAATCAGGCCCTTTTGACATTCACACATCTTGGAAAACTTTCCATAAAAAGATCTTAGAAGGCTGGCTCCTAAAAAGAAAACCCGTCATACAAGATCTAACCCTGATCCTAATCCACTACCTGAGTTCCAAAACCCAAACCTGATTTCGAGAATACATAAAAAACAAAGAGTAGGAGAAACACTCTCAGATTCAGATTCTGAAACAGGTGTTCACACAGAGATTCCAACCCCTGCTAAGGTTTCTCTCCATCCTCACACCGCAGTTCAACAATCACCCAGTTCCTCATCCACTTCACAAACTGTCTTTCCAACATCTCCAACCACTACACACATCCATCCCATCCCATTTCCTCCACTTGTTCCCTTTGTTCCTATTATCCCTATTATCCCACCAAACATGGCTAATAGGTATGCCCCATTACAGTTACCAACAAATCCCGGGGCTCTGCCTCAGGATTACCAAACCAAGATATCATACTTTGATGGTACTGGACCAGATTCAGCTCGCCAGCATACTAAGAAAATCCAGGATTACTTTGAGAATTATGAAATTGATGATGATAGTGTTAGGATGAAGATCTTCGTTCAAAGTTTGACTGGGGATATAAGAACATGGTTCAGATCTCTCCCAGCAAATTCCATAGGAGATCCTGAAGCCTTATATCAAACTTTTATCAATAAATGGGAGAAGAAAAAGGACCCACTTCGCATACTAGCTGAGTACAATGCCATCAAAAGAGGCCCCCAAGAAACTGTTTTAGAGTACTGTGCTAGATTTAACAATATATACAATGCTATTCCCCAAAACTTGAGACCTCCACCTGATCTAGCCTTGCAAACTTTTCCTGATGGATTTGATGCAGATATGGCATACCAACTGAGGGAGAGAGATCCTCAGACCTTGGCTGATATGCAAAATGTGGCAGTTAGTGTAGAAGCCAATTTAATAGCCAAAAGGAATAGAGCAAGAGCTGAAAGGAAAATAACTTTCAAAGAGGAGCCTTCAGGCATAGACCAAAAGTTAGATGCAATAATCTCTAGTATGCAACGACTAGGTGAGAGAGTAGAATCAGTGGAAAGAAAATCATCATGGGAAGGACCACAAAACAACCCTATCAGAAATCCCCAATTTTAGGAGAAACCAAAATCAAAATCCTGGAAAGGCAAGCCCTGAAAATCAGATCAGACCCCCTTTCCAAGAAAACTATGCTGAGACATCTACTGCTAATGAGCAAACAGATGACACACACATCAATTTGATGGGTTTGAACAATGAACAGCAAGTTTTTTTGAGTCAGGAAGACCAGGAAGAAGAAGAAGTAAAACAATTTCAAACCAAATCAGGTGAGTCTTTTGACTTCAAACAAGGATATGATACAGCTTTTTTTGAAGTTCATAAATAGTACAAACTAAGAAGTAGAACTGTAAATGTGCCATAGCCTGAAAAAACAAAGGATGGCCAACAATCTAAGAAAGCTACTATTTCAGAGTCTAAAGACAAATATGATCCTATCACTAATGAAGTCACAATTGAGGATATCACTAAAACATATGCCTCAAATCAACAACCGTCACTTACACCCCCTTTACATGCCAACCCAAGTAATCCTCCTCAAAAGATGGGTAAAAAGGACAAACCCCTAGATCAAACAGAGAAACAAGAGGAACCCTCTAAAAAGTCAATTGACAAAGAAAAGGTAGTCAGCCAGAATACCAAACTTCAATCTGAAAAACCTTTTGACTTTGAAGCTAAAATTGGCAAACTAAAGATAGCTATCCCTCTTTCAGAGCTAGCTAAACATGACACTTACAAACAACAAATCAGAAAATCCCTTCAACTCAATCATAACAAAGATGATGTCAATATAATGGATGATACACCTGAGTTACTTTTTGGCCTTGAAGTTGATGGGAAAACAGCAAGTGCTAGAGTTTTACCTTTTTACATTAGCATGCATATCCATGATAAGATATTACACAATGCAATGTTTGATTCCGGGGCCTCCCATAACCTCATGCCAAAATCAGTGATGGAAAGACTGAATCTAGACATCACAAGACCATATAAGGATCTATATTCATTTGACTCAAGCCAAGTTAAGTGTCTAGGCCTGATAAAGGATTTATGTGTTTCCCTTGTTCAATATCCAAATAAAACAATCTTAATGGATGTGGTGGTTGCTGATATCCTACCAAAATATGGAATGTTACTGTCAAGATCATGGGGTGCCAAACTTCAAGGCTCCCTACAGTTGGACATGTCCTATGCCACCATCTCTGTCTTTGGGAAACCAAAGAGGTTATACAGAGAAACACTCATGAAATACATGGTGAGTAGTGAAGAAAAACCTCAAAATTTCCCCATATATGTAGTCCATTCTGACATGGACTCTTTCATTTTGTTCAATGATGATACAGGCCCTACAAATCATGATAAATCTATCATAGTTGAACAAGATCTGCATATAAATGAAGAAAACAGTGCCCTAGAAATAGAGGATAAGCAATCAATAGATAAAAATGTTCAAGAGGATAAACTAAATGAAAAACAAAACCTTAAATTGTTAATGCCAAATCCCACAAAAGCTGACAGACCTTCCCTTAAGTTAGAAATTCTTTGGTTTGTTGAGTTTGATGGATCAGTCAATAAATTAGGGGCAGGAGCAGGAGTATGGATTCATAACAAGCAAAACAGTCATGCAGTAGGCCGAGCCTATAGGCTAAATTTCAGGTGCACTAATAATATGGCAGAGTATGAAGCTCTTTTACTAGGTCTCAAACTAGTAAAAACCTTACAAGCCACAAAAATTTCAATCCTAGGAGACTCAGACCTCATCATCCAACAGATAAAGGGTAATTTTGTCACTAATGACAAAAGACTAAGATCAAATAGGTCTGCTGCTGCTGAAATACTCGACTCCTTCACTGAATTTCAAATCACAAAAATACCCAGAACTCACAATCTTCATGCACATAGTTTAGCCACATTTGCAAGCACTCGCAAATTACCTTTTGAACCCAACCATTGCTTCACAGCTGAGATAAAACACAGACCCTCTGTCCCAAACAATGTCAAGGATTGGCAAGTGTTTGAGGATGACACACAAATAAATAATTTCTTGACTTTACAGCAAGAATTTTCAGGTCTAAACATTGATGTAGAGGCTGCTAATGATTCACAAACACTAGGTGAACATCATCAAACAAATATCTCGCCCAAGATAGCAAACCAAATGTTACATCCAACAACTTTTAACAAAGAAAGCATACAAGAACTTAAACAAATCAGTTGTGAGGAAATAGCT